>Ga0163154_10009487_pt1 | contig 11085 bp, 8 predicted proteins | sample OliLakLV19MP9P1_FD_148649 | JGI IMG/M metagenome (GOLD analysis project Ga0163154, IMG submission 148649) | Freshwater microbial mat bacterial communities from Lake Vanda, McMurdo Dry Valleys, Antarctica - Oligotrophic Lake LV.19.MP9.P1 | ecosystem: Environmental > Aquatic > Freshwater > Lake >...
GAGTTTGACCTCGGCATGGGACTCGGACATCGATTGGAGGCGGTGGGACTGATGGCGGCAGAACTGATGGGCGTGCCATCGCTGATCAAAGTCGGAGTGGGCAGCGGCCGCCCGTTGACGCTCGTGGCCGACACGCGTCCGCTGCACATCGCGTCGGGCTGGTTGCCGACCATCGAGCTACGGCAAGGGTTGCGGAAGTTAATCGGTGATGAGCGCGGACGAAAGTCCGCGGCATGAAAATGGTTTGCCCCATCTGCCAGAGCGGTGAGTCCCACGAGGTGTTGCGGGCGAGCGGTCAACCCATCCTGCTGAACCAGTTGCGGGCGACCCGCGCGGAAGCGATTGATGTCCAACGCGGCGATTTGGACTTTCGTTCCTGCAAACACTGCGGGTTTGTTTGGAACGCGGCATTTAATCCATGCGCGATCGCCTACGGGCCGGGCTACCTGAATGATCAATCGCGCTCGCCCCGCTTTCGCGAGCACCTTCGAGAAGTGCAGTCGCGGCTGGAGGAAGCGTGCCGCCATGCCGACGGTGCCATCCTCGAAATCGGTTGTGGCCAGGGTGATTTTCTGCGTGAACTGTGCACGACGACCAGTCGTCACGGAATCGGTTTCGATCCGGCATGCGGACGAGCATCGTCGAATGGCCTGCAATTGGTTCGTGATGTGTTCGACGACCATGCGGCCCGGCGGATCACCCAACCGATCTCGCTGGTCATTTGCCGACATGTGTTGGAACATCTGCCGGAGCCTCAACGGATCGTGGCGTCGCTGCGATCGATCCTTCACGCAAACCCGGGTGCAAACGTGTATCTGGAGGTGCCCCGGTTTGCTTGGATCGCGGAGCAGGCGACGTTCTTTGATCTCTTCTATGAGCACTGCTCGCTGTTCAGCGAAACGTCGATGCGGCGGATGCTGGATGACTGCGGACTGCGGATTCATTCGTTGCAGGCCACGTTTGACGGCCAGTACCTCGCGGTACTGGCGAGACTTCGGGCAAGAAGTGTTCCGCTTGATCACTTCGAGGGCATGCCGGACGCCTATCTCACCGACTTATTCGATCAACTGCATCGGGAGCGTCAACGTTGGGTCACCGAAATAAACACTCTGTGTGCCGATTACACGGTGCTGCTGTGGGGTGCCGGTGCCAAGGGGGTGAGCGTGCTGAATCATCTGGGTTTGCGTGACAACATCATCCCGGCGATCGTCGACATCAATCCCGCCAAGCAGGGTCGCTTCGTGCCGGTGACGGGTCAGCGCGTGATCGGGCCGCACGAACTGCACGGTTTCGCTGACGTTCACAAGCCGCTGTCGATCGTCGCGATGAACCCGAATTATCAACCGGAGATTCGCCGCACGTTGCGTGAACTTCACGTTGATTCCTTGCTGACCACGATGTCGGAGGCTGAAACCGTTGCGTCACATCATAGATGACAGCACGTTCACGATTGCCGACTCAAACGGCACAATCGTTTCATGGTTTGATGACGCCGGCTTTGCGACGCTCAGCCGCTGGTGGACGCAGGCCTCGTGGCAGCGACAATATTCTTATCAATTCCAGTGGCTGGGGCGGCCGATCATCCAGTTGCCCACCGATGTGATGATGATGCAGGACTTGATCCACCGCCTGCGACCGACGCTGATCATCGAGACGGGCATCGCGCACGGCGGGTCGGCGATTTTGCATGCCTCGCTCCTCACGATGATCCACGGCCAGCCAACGAAAGAACGACCTCATGTCGTCTCGATCGACATTGACATTCGGCCGCGCAATCGAGCCGCGATCGACGCCCATCCGCTGCGATCGATGATCTCGTTGATTGAGGGAAGCTCGGTTGAGCCCGAGGTGGTCAAACAGGCCCGCGAAACGATCCGACCCGACGACGTGGTGTTGGTCATCCTTGATTCCAATCACACGACTTCGCATGTGCTTGAAGAGTTGCAATCCTATGCTCCGCTGGTGACGCCGGGCAGCGCGATCGTGGCGATGGACGGGATCATGCGCGACCTCGCCGCCCTCCCGGACGGCGCGACGGAGTGGGCTTATGACAACCCATGCGAAGCGGTGGCGAGATTTCTGGAATCGCCGCCCGGCTTGGAGTTTACGATCGACCGGCGCTACGAGCCCTATGCCATCACCCACTCTCCTGACGGGATTCTCATGCGCACATCGGGAAGCGCGGAAGCATGATGAAACCACGCATCGGCATCGGCCTGGTCGTGCGCAACGGCGCGAAGCATCTCGCCGAGGCGATTCAATCGCTGCGGGACCAGACGTATGGGAATTTCGAGCTGACGATCTATGACAATGCCTCCACGGATCGCACGCCGCGGATCGCGGAGCGGTACGCAGCGTTGGACGATCGCGTCAAACTCGTGCGTCATGCCCATGATCTGGGGGCGATTGGCAATTATGTGCACGCCGCGAAATATGCCACCACGGATTTCTTTTGCTGGGCTGCCCATGATGATCGGCGCGAGCCAAATTTCCTGGCGACACTCTTGACGATGCTCGAGGGCCAGCCGAACGCATCGTTGGCGTGCGGCGCCGTTCGGGACATGAACCCCGAAGGCAAACCATGCGGTATTCGACCCGAGACGGCGTCGCTAGAGTCCACCCACGGCATGACCGTCCTGCAACGACTGCGCAACTTTTTTCGCGACGCGCCCGCCACGCCGATCTACGGACTTTTTCGCACGGCGGAATTAAAACAACATCTCGACATCCTGCGGAATGCACAGCAGGCGACCGGCTCGATTCCGTTCGGGGTCGATGTGGCGTTCCTGGCCTCGTTCTGGCGTGACCATGATGTGGAAGTGACCCGTGAGCCACTGCTGTGCTTTCGGCAAGGCGGCGCGAGCCATCAGCTTGAATCGATGGATCGGGTGTCAGCATTGGCTACGCAACTGCTTGCTTTTCGACAACGGTTGACGTTCGCCTTGGGCCGTCCCAACGACACGATGATAAACGCTTGGCGACTGACCATTTTGCGAGATGGCTATCTTAAGCGATTGCTGCTGACGCCCCCGCTGCGGCGGATCATGAGCCATGCCGTTTTGCAGTCATGGCCGATCCTCAGGCCATTGCACGCGCGGTGGACATGCAGAATGAATGCCACCTTCGCCCGCCTTCAACGCCGCTGTGCCTCGTTGCCGCACGGCTCGATCGTGGCGATTTTCGGGGCGGGCAAACACACGAAGCGGTGGATTCATGTGTTCAGGCATGTGCTCGCTCGACGGGCATTCCTGACGATGATCGCTGACGACGCTGCCGGAGTCAGTCGATTCATCGACGGGATTCCCGTGGTTGCCGCTGACGAACTCAGGAACCGATCGCCGGACGTCATCATCGTGTCAAGCGACTGCTACGAGGCATCGCTGCACAGACGCGCCCAGTCGCTGAAAAGCCCTGCGACCAAACTGTGGTGCATTTACGACGAGACGCTGGAACAAGCGAGCGATCGCTCCTCCACTTCGATCGATCGCAGGACACCATCCATCCAATCAATGGCATCATCCGCAGCGTGATCAAGCGAATCGGCGGCGGATCCACCCGACTTGTGGAAAGAATCGACGAAGGCCAAGCGTCGGTTGAGAATCTCGCCGGGATCACAGGCACTTCGCAGTTCCCTCAGGCATCGCTGGGCGAGGACGGCGGCTTTGTCCGGCTCGGTCAAGACATGGAGTTGCGCTTCCGCGAGCGCGGCGTGATCACCGACTTGAACGCAAGGCAACGACGGCACATGCTCGATCAACCCCACGCCATCACTGGCCACCACCGGCGTCAACGCCTCCATGGCTTCCGCCGCCACGAATGAAAAACTTTCCAGCCGACTTGGCACCGCCACCAACGATGCGCTCGCGATCCTTCGACGCACTTCGGGGTAGTCAAGGTCGCCCCGCCAGTGAAAACGATCGCGAAATTGCGGGGCAACAAGGTTCGTGGTGAAAGTCACCATGCTGGTCTGGCCCGGACCCGTCAACGTGTCGCTGCCGATGAGTTCCGCATGAACCAAATCATGTTGCGCGAAGACCCGATTCAGGCTGCGGGCCCAGCATTCCACGCCTTTTCGCGGCTGAATCGATCCGACCAGGAGGATGGTGGGCGTCATGGCGGGCACCGTACGGCACGATGAGTCGTGAAGCCGTAGCGGAAATGGCGCAACCGCCATTGACCTCGGATCGGGCAATCTTTCCGCTAGCAAGCGGCTGGTCGTCATCACGCCATCGGCGGCCTCCAATGCGTGTTTCTCCCACGAGTGATAAATCGATCGGCCGAAGCGCCCCGGATCGCAGCCGTTCATGTCCTCTTCCACGAACATTGGCGTATGAGCGTGAATCAACATCGGCACGCCGGCCCATCGCTCGCGCACGCGGCGGCTGCACAACGAAACGAACCCCTCCGCTTGACAGTCGACGAACTCCACCGCGTCGTAGTTCGTTTCCAACTCCATCAGCAATTTCGCGACCGCATGCGACCAGAGTCCGTAGCGATATGGCCGCACTCGTTCGAGGTGACGCAACGCATCGAGTCGAGGGGTAAACGCCGGTGAATCATCGTCCGTGGCGATGAGATGACATCGTGTCGCCCGGGGCAGCCGGGAACCCGGTCGGGTGATCAAGTCAACTTCCCAGCCATAACCAATCGCTGCGTCGATGAAACGTGAGATGTACGTCCCGATGCCGCCATGCCGCGGCTCATGCTGGGCGCTGACCAGCAGCCAGCGAATCGGTTTCATGATTGGTTCCCCACGACACGGCCGCCAAATTTGTTCAGCACGCGCCGCACGAGGCCGTCAAAGGTGTGATGCCCGATGACTCCATCCCGCATGGGTGCGCTGATGGACTGCCGCTTGGCGGGATCAGCGATGAGTTCATCCAGCAGGACGTGCAGTTCATCCTGGCTTCGGAAACAGATTCGATCGAAGCCGGGCAAGTCACCGCCGGCGGACTCGCCGACAAATCGCCCGTCGGCCAAACCGTTGAGAAGTCCCTTATCGGTATAAAGGTCGACGATGGGGTTGCCTGCCTTCAGCATCGCGACATGATCCTTACGCGTCGTTGAGGTGATGGGCTGCAGACAGGCGCCGCCAAGCCGTTCCGCCTCACCGATGGTTCTCGCAAGATCGGAATCGTCTGCGGCGCACTCCAACAGTTGCTCCAACGAAGAAAGCTTCCGCGACCGAATGACGTCGCGAAGCGCGATGAATGGCCGTCGCACGAAGTCAAGGGGGTTGTAGCGACAGATCATGCACGCTCCGGAGGCGAGGCCATCGAGAAGTCGCTGGTGAAGCGAACCATATCCGTTTACCTGCAATCCGATCGCGGACGCTTGATAGAGCGCCCTCAGCGGCCGACCGCTTGGGACCTCACCCCGGGCAAATTCGCGCAGGGTTGGATGTTGACCCCACCCTTGGCCGTGGATGGCAAAGGTGCGACCTCGTGCGCGAGCCCAGGTCGCCACCCATTCCAGCGTCTGGTGGCGAAACATGCGGTCATAAATCCGTTGCATCTGCGGGAAGATGCGTGATCTTCGAATGTGCGGACTCAAGGGGGCATGTCCGCTGTCCCGCTCGGCTTGAAGCATCAATCGAACGATGTCGTTACCGACCAGCCAGCCGCGTAGACCCATTTCGATCGCGGCCAAGGCCTGAAAAGTCGAAAGATAACGCTCGAGTCCTGCGCCCACGCGAGTTGAAATTTCGGCGACCAGAGACTCGGGGGTTCCGGACCCGTGCCCGTTGTAACTGACGTCACACCAATACGCCTTCAACTCCGACTCGCTCAGCGGTTCGTCGCTATACGTCATCGCATCGGTGAGATTGCTGGAATACATCAGACGATCCGGCGGATAGCCGTGGAGGCTTTGCAAGGCCAGCGGTGAATGCGAAATCACCAGGTCAAAGTCGGTCACGGACTGTCCCGCCTTCTCATCACAAAGCTGTTCCATGTGATCTTGAATCCAGCATGCGTAAGGGATGTTCGCGGGAAGCACGTCGGCCAGTTCCTGCCGAAGGTGATTGATCACGAAAATCAGATCGGCGTCCCGGTCATGGAGAACCTTCTGCACATCGACGGCGACGGCATGGTGATTCGGCTGCATCACCATCTCGAACTCGCAGTCGGCGCGCTCAAAAGCCCCCGCGATGTCGCGCATGGCGTGTTTCATGACCGCGGAATACCGAGTCGTCAACCCAACCACCCTAAGTTTGGCCTGGCCGCGGGCCGCTTCCGCGAAACGATTGTTCCACCACGATGGATCGCGGCCCTCGGTCCGCATCTCCAGCGTTCGCTTCATTTTTGTCCGACGCGAGGCCACGGCACCGGCGAGTTCCGCATGAAAGCTTTCGTCCAAGATCGGGGGAGAGAAGTTCGGCCGGGGACTCACCAGTCGATGCGTGGCGGGCTGCCGCCACGGGTGAACTTGCAGGAGCGACTGATAGGCACCCAGCGATCGTTCACCCGCGAATAGCGCGACCCGCTCGCCGCCGAAAGCCTCGGGCGTGCCGACCAGCCGCAACCAGATCGCCAGCACGGTGATATCCGGCTCAACGACATCGATGGAGGGGATGTGACCAAGCGATGATTGCACCGCGAGCAACCGATGCCACGCGGGAATGCTGGGCACCCCCAGGCAGAGGAACGAGGTCATATGATTCTCGTCCGCCAGGTTCATGCCTTCGACCCGCCGCACTTCGTCGCCCGCGCCGAGCACAAAGCGCAGTCGGCCATGGGGATCATCGCGAACCACAAAATAGTTTCCGCCACGGGATCGGAATGCGTGTACATCACCCTGCACGCGATCGAGCAGGTCTGCGTGGGCGACCAGGAGCGGGTTCGACGCAATAAGAGAAGGGCGCGTTTGTTCGAAGTTCCTTTCGAGGCGGCGTTGATCAATCTCGCCGGATGGCAATCGCTCAAGCTGTGCGATGAGCGAACCCAGTTCGTGATGACGACTCACGCCTTCTCCGGCGGAACGGAGCAGGCGAACCGCCAACCCCGCCACGCCGATGCTCACCAATCTTTTCACGGTGGCCAGCAGCAACGGCAAATCGGCTGCGTGCTGCAACTGAATGAAGGCGCGTTCGAGCGCAGCTTCGCCGTGGTCGCTTTCCAACGACAAAATAATCGCTGCGTGCGCGGAAGGTGATGGATGCGTGGTGGCCGTCATGAATGCGGGACTCGGCACGGCGCGGTCATTGCCGTCGCTCCAGCACCGCGAGGCCATCGACCAGGCACTTCATCTCGAAACGAGGGTCGGGAAGCACTTGCTCAATCAACACGCGAAGAACGCTGTAGCGGGCGGGTTCCGCATCGTGGATGAGCAGTACGCCGCCCGGCCTGACCAGCGATGCGTAATTCCTGAAGTCCGCGGCGCATCCGCTTTCCGTGTGCAGACCGTCGATGAAAACGAGTCCGGCCTGACCTTGAAGGTGAGGGAGCGAATGGATGGCCTTGTCGCTGGTCTCCACGATTTGCTGGAGTCGTTTGCCTTGCTCGATCTGCTCGAATCCGAATCGCATGATGTGTCGTGACGCGGTTTGCGGGTCCACGGAGATGAAGGGCGGCCGCGCTTCATCGGTGGCGGCCGCCATGATCATGCCGCTGCCTCCAAGGGCGGAGCCGATCTCGAGAAGCGGCGTGTCGTGCGCGTAGTGGCGGGCGACGATGCCGAGAATCACCTGCTGGATCGACGTTTGCGCCGCCATGATGATTTCCTGCCCATCCACATGGCGTTTGATCAACCGCTCAAAACGGGTCGCGCCCAGGTCGGCGACGCAAGGCGAAGGGAAAATGGCATAGGTCGCCTCGGGCCAGATGTTCAGGGCAAAATCTCGGGCGGCAAACACCGGCATGAACGCCCGTCGACGAAGCGACACCCACGCGTGACGCAGGCCGCCAAAGGTGTGGCTCGCCAAGCCATCGGTGAGCATGGCCGAGTCGAGATTGACCGCATCGTCGCCGCGCGAAAGCGTGGCCCGCTGCCCACCGTGCAGATCTCGAAATGACGCCCCCGCCAGCCGGCGTAAGTCTTCCCGCACGATCCACGCTTCGATGGGCAGGCCGTGGGCGTCGGCCGTGATCGAACTGCCTCGGACGATGATCGCGCGATCCGCGGAGTCCTCCAAAGACACGATGCCGCGATGACGGAACTGCGATCCCCCGGCCGAAGGCGATGAATTGTCCAGCGTCGGCAGACCCAGGCGATTGGCCTGCTTCAGGAGTTCGTAGAGCGGTTCGTAACGCAGCAAAGGCGTGTAGATGACGGCGTTGGCGTCATCGAGGGCATCGGAATGGCCCAGCACCCGGTAGCCATGCATCAACGCTTGCCGGGCACTCGTGGAACCGGAATCAACCACCGCGATGTTCGAGGGCGGCACCTGAAATTGCATGCGCAACTGGGCCGCCATTGCCGAGCCTTGATCGCCGAATCCGAGCAGGAGAACGGTACCGTGCCGCGGGACCTGGTCCATCAAGTGCGCAAGATGTGCCGACCGGATCGCATCCGCCGAGCCCGCGCAAACGCTTTCCACCACGCAATAATGCTCGCCTTCCACCGCGCCTTGATCGGCCAGCGTGGCAATGCCGGGGTGCCCCGCATCGCTGAACAGAAAGCAGACGCCCGGCGTAGGCACGGTTCGCTCAACGTCCCACCGCGGCAAGGGCATGTGATAACTCCGCGCAAAATCATCGTCATCATCCAGCCGAGGATCGACCATCGCGAATTTGAACGGCGTCTCGGCCGTCAATTCCGACGGCAGTTCGCCCAAGACCGATCGATCCCCGCTGAACACAATCGCCGCGAAATCGCCTTGACAGAGCGGATGGGCGACATTGAACGAGCGAACGGGTTTGGTGGTCGCGGTGATGGTCATGAAAATCCTCAAGCAAGATCAAGCGTGCCGATTCAGGCTGATTTGGCCAGATGATCCGATCGAAGGACCGGCAATCCGACGTCTCCCAGACGGTGATGACGATTTTCCGCGTCCATCATTTGCGAATCCGCCAAGGCAAGCATGGATTGTCGAAGTTCGGGCTGGTGAAAGTGCGTGTACAGCACATGCGCGCCGTAATGCATGCACCGACCGCACGACCCGTGGCCATACTTGCGTCGCTGCAGGTCGGCCCATGACATGTCCAGGTAGTGGCCCACCGTGGTCGCTTTCGCGTCATACACAGCACAACACAGCGTGACATTGCCGAGGTGGTCCAACACCAGTTGATCGATCAGCGTGCAGGGTTGATGGGCGTGCGGTTGCATGATCGCCAGCGCATCGCGCGGATCGGGGACGATGGCCTCCGCCGCGAACCTGCGGTGATCCTCCTCGCCGATGCCGTCCGCATAGGCAAGCAGCTTCTCCACGGGCATGAGGAACGCCCAGTCGGCGATGAACTCGAACCCCAACTCCTTCGCGTACGCTTCCATCAGCGGCATTTCATGCAGGTTGTGGCGGTACTTGTGGTAATACACATGGACTTTGGTGCGCGAGCGCGTCGCCGCCCGGGCCGCGCTCAGCCGCCGCATGTTGGCCTTGACTTTTTCGATGTTGCCGCCCCGATGGCCTTGTTCATAGATCGATTGCGTGAAGCCGGACAACGAAATGCGGATCGTCTTCACGCCCGCCGTCAGCAACGACTTCTCGTCCTTGAGGAAATTGAGATTGGATGAGAGGTGAAGATGAAAGCCCGCATCGGCCGCGGCCTTGCAGTACAGGTTGATGCGAGGATGGATGAGGGGTTCCGTCCAGTTGTAGAAGTGCAACTGGGAACGGGGAAATTCATCCGTGAGTTTTTTCAGGATGCGGTGAAAGAGTTCGTCGGTGATCATCCCTTTCGCGTTGGCCGTCTCGGGCATGTTCCCCACGGGGCACGATGGACACCGCAAATTGCATGATCCCAGCAGGTCCCACAGGATCAAACCAGGCGGAGCATCCGCCGACGCCGCCATCGCGCGCGCCACGGCGTCGGGATCGACCGACGACGCCGCGCCTCCGTCAAACGGCACCAGCGAGGGCCGCTGTCGCCTCGAAAGTTCCGCTCGATGTTCCGCTCGTGGCTGATTTCCGTCGCGCATGAATATTTCGTCAGACGCCGTATTGAAAGAGGCGATTCCGCTGGTCAAGAATCGTCGTTTGGAGGGCTTTGGCTTGAAGATCGCTCTGCCCGCCAGAGGCTGGAAATCCCCCAGCCGTCACCGCGATCGATTTCGGCCCGTCAATCGCAGTAGAATCCCCCCATGCTTCAGCTCACTCCCAATGAGTGCCGTATCCTCGGCGTCCTGATCGAGAAGGCCCAGACCACCCCGCAGCAGTACCCGCTTTCCCTGAATGCCATCACCAACGGCTGCAACCAGAAGAACAACCGCGAACCCATCACCGACCTCACCGAAGAGCGGGCCATGGAGACGCTCGACAGCCTCCGCAACAAGGGGTTGGTGCGTGAGGTCATGCTCTCGGGCAGCCGCGTGCAGAAGTTTCGGCACGTCGCCCGCGAAGCCCTCGAGATCGGCACCAGCGAACTGGTGATCGTCGCGGAGCTGCTCCTGCGCGGCCCGCAAACGAACGGCGAGCTGCGCGGCCGCGCTTCCCGCATGCACCCGCTCGAAACCACCGACATCGTGAAGAACGTGCTCGATTCCCTCCTCCATCGCCCCGAACCCCTGGTGCAGGAACTTCCTCCCGCGCCGGGCGACCGCGCCCCTCGGTACGCCCAACTGCTCTGTCCGAAGTTGCACCCGCTTGATGCGCCCCCGCCCCCCTCAGCGGCCTCCGCCTCGGCCAACGCTGCCCACCATGCCGCGTCCTCTCAACTCACGCAGCGCGTCGAGGAACTCGAACACCAAGTCACCGAACTCAAGCGAACCGTGGCGCGTCTTTCGGAGGCGCTCGGCGAGCCGGCCTCGCGCTGATCGCCGCCCTTGCCTCGGCCTACAATTTCAAAGATGCCCGGCCCCATGCCCATTTCCGCCAAGCCCGTGATCGGCATCACCCTCGGTGATCCCGCCGGCATCGGCCCCGAAGTCGTCGTCAAAGCCCTCAGCGATCCGCACTTTCGGCAGCAGGCGCGATTCGTCATTTACGGT
>Ga0163154_10009490_pt1 | contig 11082 bp, 11 predicted proteins | sample OliLakLV19MP9P1_FD_148649 | JGI IMG/M metagenome (GOLD analysis project Ga0163154, IMG submission 148649) | Freshwater microbial mat bacterial communities from Lake Vanda, McMurdo Dry Valleys, Antarctica - Oligotrophic Lake LV.19.MP9.P1 | ecosystem: Environmental > Aquatic > Freshwater > Lake >...
CTTCATCTCCTATCCGTCATGGCCCGCTTCAGGCGGGCCACCCAGGCAGGTCGCAAGTGGCATATTTGGCATCAACCACGAACAGACGAGCCAGCCGCTGCCCCTCACCAAGGCCCCACCTCGCTAAGCTCGGAAGGCCGTGAGCTGTGGGCGCGTTGACGATGCTCGACCCATCGATTAGCGTTTCGGCCATGGACTATAAATCGATCATCACAATCGAGCCCGGCAAGCGCAGCGGTAAACCGTGCATACGCGGCATGCGCATCACCGTTGCAGACGTCCTCGGCTATCTTGCTAGTGGCATGAGCGAAGACGAAATTTTGCACGACTTCGCCTACCTGACCCGCGACGACATCCGGGCGTGCCTCGCCTTCGCCGCCGATCGGGAGCGCCGCATCGCACTCGCGGCCGAATGAAACTGTTGTTCGATGCCAACCTGTCACCCCGGCTGGTTGAACATCGCCAGGACCTCTACTCAAACTCGACACACGTGTTCGATCACGGCGAAATTGCCGTCGACGATGCGGCGATTTGGGCGCTAGCGAGGCGCGATGGCTACGTTATCGCGACCAAGGATACCGATTTCCTCGAACTCAGCCTGTTGCACGGCGCGCCACCGAAAGTGGTTTTGTTGCGCATCGGAAACGCACCGACGGCAAAGGCACTGGCAGTGCTAGTCCGCCATCGCGATCGCGTTCGTCGATTTGCTGACGACCCATATGAAGCCACACTGATCATCGACGGTTAGGACGCAGTGCGCTAATGCCGGTAGGGCGATCGTCGCGCCACTAGCCGAGCGATCGGGCCATCAGCTTTGGATCGGCTACGTCCGCCCGTTCGACGCCGACGTTGCGCGGGCGTCGGATTAGGGGCGGATGTCGAGTGAGGCGCGGGACCCGCCAGTGGGCCGATCCCGGGTGAGGCCCGACCCCTGTCAGCTTGCCTTGGACCGCATCGGCAGCCGCAACTCGGTTCGAACGAGGTCGGCCTGGAGCAACAAATTGACGGCGTTGCGCGCAGACTCGGCGGTGACAGCGGGATGCGCCGCGCAATAGGGCGCCAGCAACGCGCCGATCAGTTTCATGCGTCGTGTCGGTTCTTTGAGCGGTCCAGGCCCGTGATCTGGCGCATGGCGGCGCACCCATTCGTACGCGGCGCGGACGGCATCTTCCGGGCAACTGACGTTGCGCGGCCCCCTTATATCTTGAATGGCGTATCGCGGCTTAGGCCCCGACCAGACGACTTCGACGGTCGCCACATGACGGTCGCGGCTCAACATGCTGAACAGCCGCGAGCCACCCCGCGCCATGCGATCACTGTAGTTTGCGACGCAATTGATCATCACGCGGGCCTCGTCGATCAGCGCCTCTGGCGTGAGGATCGGCCGGAATGTGAAGCCCATGACAACAGCTGGCGAAATCCACGGGTCCGTCAAGCCCTCGGGCTCAAGATCTGCGACGATTGCCATTTCGCGCGCCCAATGCCCTGCCCGCGCGCAGGCGGCGTCTAGGCCATAGTCTGGCTGCCAAGGCACGCTCAATGGCTGACTGAGCGGCAACGGCGAAAACCGCGAGCACCATGCGTACGTCGCCAGCGCGCGCAACGCATGCTCAGGCAGTTTGGTCCCGCTGAACAGCGGCTTTTGCCGCGCCAGCCATAGTGCAAATGCCTCGTCGCAGTCGGCATTTCCTTGAAAGATCGCTTTCAGCCAACACGAGGCAGCCTCGGGTGTTTTCGGGATCATCCCGCCCAACGCGCGGCTCGCCTCGCGGCTCCACGCAGCGAACGGTAGTTGCACGCAAGCCTCCGGCGAAACTTTGCGCAGGCACAATGGCAGCGACAGCGCATTGGCGATGTCCTGCAGCGGCCGCCCGTCATCGGCCGCCGCGATCGCGCGCTGTCGATCGGCCGGGGTCGCGTAGCCCGTCGCGAGCAGCAGAAACAGCAGCGGATAGGACTTGGCCACTTGGGCAACGCGTGGCGACACCACGACGGTTGCGGCCAAGGCATCGTGATAGACCGACGGGTATCGCGAGAGGTGATCGATGGCGCGGTCGAGGTCACTCATGACAGGCTACTCCACGTGACAAACTCCAGGAGCCGGTTGGGCGGTTGGCGCTACCGGCAGGGGGATGCACATCGTGCCCCCTGGTTGTGAAGCCGGTCCACGAACGAGGTGGCGAGGCCGATCATGACGACCTCGGAGAATTTTTCTCCCTCGCCTCGTCTCGTCCTCAGTTTGGCCCGGCTTAGGTTTGAGAGTAGAGACCAAACGTAGCGGAGGAGGTCGGGCCGAATGTCGCGACAAGATCCGTCGAGTACAAGCAAAGCTGCCATGAACACCGGCCTCAGCGGGAGCCGTTCAGGCCGACTTGCGACCGACAAAGACGCCGACACGCCGCGCGGTGATGGTAATAGCCGACGGCGCGCTCATCCCTGCGAGCGCGATGACGATGAAGTGCCAGGTGAGGGCGATGACACTCCACAACTGGCTGAAGGCACGGGGGAAACCGGACCTCCGACCGAGGGTGACCGAGACATTGGCTTCGGCGGAGGCGGCAACGGCGGCAAGGGCGGCGGCGATGAGCCGATCGACTGGCAGCTCGTCAAGGAGGCGGCCAACAGGGCGATCATCCGAGGCCGGCGGTACTGGGGGCCGACGACGACGTACGACCCCGCCCCCAATAGCCTCTCGCTTTCCGACTGCATTCAGCAGGCGGTGACAGATGTCCTGGCCGATGGCAGCCCGACAACGCAGGCTGAGGCCGAGCAGCGGGTCGCGATCCGCGCGCAGCGGGTGTGGAAGACGTACCTCGAGACCAGCCTGCGCCAGTCGCGCATCCGCAGAACCGTATTCGCACCCGATCTCGAGCCGACCCTGTCGGAAGTATTCGACGCTGCCGTGGTCAAGGGCGATATAGCGACGGTGTTCCACCGCTGCTTTGAAGCCCTCGCCGGCAAGCGCGATGCGACCAACATTCTCTACATCGTGCTTCAAGACGGTTGCGGTTGGCGCGACCATGGCCGTATGAGGCAGGAGCTGAACTTGACGACGGCCGAGATCAACAATGCGAAAACTCAAATCGTAGACGCCGTAACGAAAATTCTTTCATAGATGCCACTGAACGGACCGAGTTGGAGGACGAAGCCATGACCGAGGATCGCGCGCCCGGCGCCGACGCCCCACTGTCATCACTCGAACCACCCGACGGACGCCCTCCAGGCTTCCCCGCCGGACGACCGCCCGATGGCTGGACGCCGGGTTCGCAGTCGTCCGACCGGCGTGACATCAGAGGGCGTCTTGCGTTTTATGAAACAATTGCCAATTCGAGCCCCGAAGACATAGTCGCAATGCTTGATATTGATTCTGGCACTTCCAGAATGCGCGCAATGGTTTCGCAAATCGAAAATGAAAAAGGTAGGTCTCAGTCTATTCCGTGCGATTCGAACGACGACGCTCTAGGAGCTTTCCCTGAACCCTTTGAAGTTTCTGGGTCGATTAAATGGTTCGATGTGTCGAGAGGCTTTGGCTTTATTATACCTGACGACGGATTACCCGACGTGCTCCTCCACGTTACAGCGCTTCGAACATCGGGCTTCACGACCGCGTTTGAAGGCGCGCGCATTCATGCTCTTGCCATCAGACGACCTAAGGGCGCGCAAGTGTTCAAGATTTTGACAATGGATGATTCGACGGCGATACATCCCTCGACAATTCAGCAGCGGACCCACGTTATCGTTGCCGTCGAAACGGGCTGGGAACTCGCCACCATAAAATGGTTTAATCGCGTCCGTGGTTTTGGGTTTTTAAGAACAAAATCTGGTATCGATGTATTTATACATATTGAGACAATGCGGCGTTTCGGTCTTACAGAATTGCGGCCCGATCAACAAGTAGAAGTCCGATATGGGTACGGCAGCAAAGGGGCGATGGCAGCAGAAGTACGGCCAAACCCGGTTCCCCAGGGCTGGCCGTATTTACTATAGAAGATGCGCGAAATAAGTGTGCCGGTTATTCAATGCCGAGTATCGACGCTCAGACATTTACCGCCGGGCGGATTTGCGTTCCGTCTCCGCCTTGTTGATTTCACCGGCAGAGACCAGCGCTTCGAGGCATCGTGGCGAGAGGTTCGCCCCGTTCGTGCGGAAACAGCGGCGAACGCCGGGGCTGTCGGGATTGTGCTGGCTGCACATGGCAAGATAATCGCCAGCGCAGGCCGAAGCCACACGCGCGTCGACGGCAAGCGCTGGCACTGCGGTGATGACGGCAATAAAGACGACGGCTGACACTCCAGCCAAACAACGAGCGTTCATGGGGCCTCCTGCCTCGAATGGTGTTGCCAGTCTACACCATCACCGTTCGATTCGGAGTTATCCCTGTGCGCTTAATGAGGAAATATCATCAGCGCGACAGACTTGCCGCAGTTGTCCGGTCGGACGCGGTGCGCTCACCATCATGTCAAGGTGGCGGACGAGGATGCCCAGTGCAACGTTGAACGGCCAATGTAATGGGTGGCTGATGCACCGGCTCTGACAACCCGCCATTGAGCCGTCTTGCGAGATGGTCTAGACGCTCGCAGTCTCAATCCGTTCCGCAAAGCCCACGAGGACGCCAGCCGCCATGGCAGCACAATACGTATTCCACATGCACAAGGTCTCGAAGACCTATCCTGGTGGCAAGCAGGTCCTGCGCGATGTCTCGCTGTCGTTCTTGCCGGGTGCCAAAATCGGCGTCGTGGGCCTCAACGGCGCGGGCAAGTCGACGCTGTTGAAAATCATGGCGGGCACGGTTGACGACTTTCTCGGCGAAGCCAAACCGGCCGATGGCATCCGCGTCGGCTATCTGCCGCAGGAGCCGCAGCTCGACGCGACCAAAGACGTTCTCGGCAACGCCATGGAAGGCGTGGCGGAAAAGAAGGCAATCCTCGACCGGTACAATGAAATCGCGGCCAACTACACCGACGAGACTGCCGATGAGATGACGCGCCTTCAAGATGAAATCGACGCCCATAACTTGTGGGACCTCGACGCGCAGGTCGAGCAGGCACTCGACGCGCTGCGTTGCCCGCCGCCAGATGCTGGCGTCGCGATGCTATCTGGCGGTGAGAAGCGCCGCGTTGCGCTGACGCGGCTGCTGTTGTCGAAGCCCGATATTTTGCTGCTCGACGAGCCGACCAACCACCTTGATGCGGAAAGCGTGGCGTGGCTCGAGCGGTTCCTCCGCGAGTATGAGGGCTGCGTGATCCTCGTCACGCACGATCGCTACTTCCTCGACAACCTCACCGATTGGACGCTCGAACTCGAGCGCGGCCACGGCATTCCCTACAAGGGCAACTATTCGAGCTGGTTGGAGCAGAAGGCCAAGCGCGCCGAGGTCGAGAAGAACCAGGAGGAGGGCCGCGCCAAGCTGCTGGCGCGAGAGCTCGAATGGATCCGCGCCTCGCCCAAAGCCCGCCAAGCCAAAAGCAAAGCCCGCATCACGGCCTACGAGCGGATGGTCGATGAGCAAGACAACATCGAAATGGGCAAGACGTCGATCCAGATCGCTCAGGGGCCCAAGCTCGGCCAGGTTGTTGTCGAGGCCGAAGGACTGCAGAAAGCGTTCGGCGATCGGCTGCTGGTCGACGGGCTGACGTTCAAGCTGCCGCCCGGCGGCGTGGTCGGCGTGATCGGTCCCAACGGCGCGGGCAAAACCACGTTGTTCAAGATGATCACGGGCCAGGAGACACCCGACAAGGGCACGATCCGCCTCGGCGAAAGCGTGAAGATCTCCTACGTCGATCAGAGCCGTGGCCACCTCGAAGACAACAAGACCGTTTGGGAAGAAATCTCTGGCGGCGTCGACCAGATCCTGCTCGGCGGCAAGCGCGAAGTGCCGAGCCGCGCCTACTGCGGCTGGTTCAACTTCAAAGGCGCAGACCAGCAAAAGAAGGTCGGGATGTTGTCGGGTGGCGAACGCAACCGCGTCCATCTCGCAAAGCTGCTGAAAGAGGGCGGCAATCTGCTGCTGCTCGACGAGCCGACAAACGATCTGGATACCGAAACGCTGGGCGCGCTGGAGGCGGCGTTGGAAGACTTCGCCGGGTGCGCCGTGGTCATCAGCCACGACCGCTTCTTCCTCGACCGGCTGGCAACGCACATTTTGGCCTTTGAAGGCGATAGTCACGTCGAATGGTTCGAAGGCAACTTCGCCGACTATGAGGAAGATAAAAAGCGCCGCCTTGGTGATGCCGCCGTCGAGCCCCACCGTATCAAGTTCAAGAAGTTCGATCGCTGAGTTTGGCGGCAATTGGGGCCGGCAATCGCTGGTTCCCGATCGGCCGATCCTGCATTAGGCTTTAAATTGCACGCAGTTTCCGTGTGCAACTTGAACCAGCGAGGCATCAGTCATGCACATTGTGGTCGAGTTCATCGAAGCAGAACCCGAGCACCGAATCGCGCTGCGGTCGGCCCTCGTGTTCATCGCCCGCGCCACGCTCGAAAAGCGGCGAGGCTGCTTGTGCTATGATGTCGGCCAAGATGACGTCGATGGGACGTCGTACCTGCTGTACCATGTCTACACGAGCCGCGAGGCCTTTACCGAGCACATCGAACTCCCCGAATATGCCGAGCATCGCCTCCTGGTTGAGCCGTGGACCAAGTCGCGGCGGGTGCTGACCTACAACCACGTGTCCCACGGCGGCGAAGCCTGAGCCGGAACCGTGCGTTCGCGCGCGACAAAGTGTCAGCAGCCTGCGGACGATACCCGACGGCCGTGACCGTGCGGCCCTTGGTATTCCCCTAGTCCTGCAACCAAAGGTGGCAGACCCGGTCGACGTGACCCGCAAAATTCGAGGGCCTCTAACCGTAGAATACCACGAAAATTCCGGCCGCCATCACGGTCAAGGACATCATTACGACGACGGCGCTTCGAACGACATTGGCCACGGCATTCACCCTGCAGTTGCGTCATGCCAGCGACATTGTCAGGGTTGAACTTAACGCGGCCTGAGGCGCCCCTTCATCTGGGGTTCACATCGCCGGAGGATCAGCCATCACGCCGGGCGTTGATCCGCGAAATTCGCCGGGTCGCGCGGAACCGACCACCATCAAGGAACGTACTCCGAGCATGACAACACCATCGGCGGCCGAACTCGGCACGACACTCCCGGTCAATTCCGGCTCGGCGCACTCGAAACTCGCGGCCGTGCTCGCGCCCATCCAAGCTGGGCGGGGCGGGGAAATCGCGCCGTCGAAACTGGCTCAGCCGTCCGCGCTTCCCGTTACGCTGCTCGGCATCGGAACGGCTGTGCCTGCCTACAAACTCATGCAGTCCGACGCTGCGGCGGTGTCCCACGCCATGTTTGCCGACCGCTACCCTGAATACGAGCGAATGCATGCGGTCTTCACATCCTCAGGGATCGTTTCGCGCTACGCCGTCAAGCCGATCGAATGGTATCAGCAGCCGCGCAATTGGGCTGAGAGGACGGCAGCTTACCTAGAAGGCGCCACCGCCCTCTTTGCGGCCGCCGCTGCCCGTGCACTCGATGATGCCGGGCTGAAGCCGACGGAAATCGACGCTATCGTCACGGTGTCGTCGACCGGTATCGCCACGCCAAGTCTCGAAGCGCGTTATCTCGATGCGCTGGGCCTTGGACGGCAGACGCGGCGCGTTCCCGTGTTCGGGCTCGGATGTGGGGGAGGCGTCGCAGGATTGTCGATCGCAGCCGACCTTGCTCGCGCGGCCCCCGGACGGACGGTGCTATTGGTTGCGGTCGAGGTCTGTACGCTGTCGTTTCGGCTCGACACGCTGACGAAATCAAACATCGTTGCCACCGCCCTGTTCGGCGATGGCGCTGCTGCCTGCGTCATCCGGGCCGACGGCCGCGCCACAACTGGCCCATCTGCCAACGGGAGCATGCCGGGACTTGGGGCAGTACCCCGCTCAACGGGGAGCGCGCGCCACCGTGGCCTCGCGATCACCGTGACCGGTGAGCATACGTGGCCCAACACGCTCGACCTGATGGGCTGGAACGTCGACCCGGACGGCTTTGGCGTCGTGTTTGCGCGCGCCATTCCGCCGTTCGCCCGTACCAACGTGGGACCGGCGGTGTCGGGTATCCTCGCCCGTGGCGGGCTCGAAATTGGCGATATCGGCCGTTTCGTTTGCCACCCGGGTGGGGCTCGCGTCGTCGATGCGCTCGAACAGACTATCGGTCTGGAAGCTGGAAGCCTCGACCATGAACGGTCGATCCTCGCCGAATATGGCAACATGTCCGCGCCAACGGTTCTGTTCGTGCTCGAACGCGTGCTCGCCGAAGCGACACCCTCCCGTGCGGCCATGATCGCCATGGGCCCGGGCTTCACCGCAAGTTGCGCCGTACTCGAAGCCCTCGCATGAGCCTGACCGACACCAGTTTGGCGATCGCAATCCTGGCATTCGTCACGCTGCAACGGCTCGGCGAACTCGTGCTGGCCCAGCGCAATACGGCGGCCCTTCTGGCCCGTGGTGCCTACGAAGTCTCCCCTGGTCATTACCCGCTGATCGTGGCCGTACACGTCGGTTGGCTCGCCGCGTTGTGGTGGCTCGCGCCCGGTCAGCCAGTATCGCTGATCTGGCTTGCAGTTTTCGTGTTGCTGCAACTTGGGCGCGTATGGGTGATCGCCACGCTCGGCTCAAGGTGGACAACGCGCATCATCATCCTTCCCGGCGCACCCCTGGTGACGGGCGGGCCGTTTCGGTTCGTGTCGCATCCAAACTACCTCGTCGTGGCCGGAGAGCTCATCGCGTTGCCGCTGGCATTCGGCCTGGTCGAAGTCGCGGTGGTGTTTACTGTGCTTAATGCGCTGGTGCTGGCCATCCGCATCCGCGCCGAGAACGCGGCGCTAACGGAAGCAACCTCGCGAGCTGTCGACCTATCGGCTAGCAGCGCGTCATCATCCCAACCGGCCGGGCACATTGATGCGGGTGGCTGAGGCGGGCCATGCCAGCTGATACCAGCCCCGTCGCCTTAGCGCCGCCGACCGCGACGCTCACCACCTGGGCCGGGTTCTCGATCCTGTGCCTCGGCATGTTCATGGCGATCCTCGACATCCAGATTGTCGCGACGTCGCTGCCCGACATTCAGTCAGCACTTGGCATTGCGCCATCGCAGATGAGCTGGGTCCAGACCAGCTATCTGATCGCCGAAGTCATCGCGATTCCCTTGACCGGGCTGCTGACGCGCGCGCTATCTTTGCGCTGGCTATTCGTCGCCGCCATCGCCGTTTTCACGGTGGCCTCAGTCGGCTGCGCTTCGAGCACGACATTTGCCGAACTCGTCTCGTGGCGCATCGTGCAAGGATTCGCTGGCGGGATGCTGATCCCGATCGTGTTCAGCGCGGTCTTCTTGATGTTCCCGGAGCGCTCGCAGGCGCTGGCCACGACGATCGCGGGCGTACTCGCCGTGCTCGCACCGACCGTCGGGCCGCTGGTCGGCGGCTACATCACCAGCACCTACTCGTGGCAATGGCTGTTTCTGATCAACGTTCCAGCGGGCCTTGTTTCGATCGTTCTGGCACCTCGCTTATTGCCCAGGGGCGCGCCGGTCCTGGCTCTCCTGACGCGGCTCGATGTGTTTGCACTCGTCACCATTGCGGTCGCCCTCGCTACGCTCGAAATCGGGCTGAAGGAAGCGCCATTGCGCGGCTGGCTATCTGGCGTGGTGCTCGGGCTGCTCGGGATGTCGTTAGCCCTCGGCGCCATTTTTGTCGTGCGGACGATGCGACGGGGAAAGTCAGGACGGGCAAACCCGCTGGTCGATCTGACGAACTGCTCCGATCGCAACTTCGCTATCGGCTGCGCCCTGAGCTTCGTGCTCGGCATCAGCCTGTTCGGCTCGGTTTATCTGATGCCGGTGTTTCTTGTCTTTGTGCGGGGACACGACGCGTTCGAAGCCGGCCAGATCATGCTCGTCACCGGTCTCGCCCAACTCGCCACTGCCCCCATCGCGGTGTATCTCGAACGGCGCGTCGATCCTCGCCTGCTGACCGGATTCGGCTTCGGTCTGCTGGCGATTGGCGTCGGGCTCAGCGCGTTCCAGACGACAGCCACCGGCTTCGACGAGATGCTGCTTCCGCAGATCCTGCGCGGTGTTGCGTTCATGTTTTGCCTGTTGCCACCAACACGCATGGCGCTCGGGCGGCTGCCGCTCGAAAAGGTCCCCGATGCCAGTGCGTTGTTCAATTTGATGCGCAATCTCGGTGGCGCCATCGGCCTCGCTCTGATCGACACCGTGCTCTATGGCCGTGCGCCGGGCCATGCGACGGCACTGGCGGCGCGCTTAAAATCCGGCGATGTGACAGCCGCGCGCGAGGTCGGCATCCCCGAGGCCGAGTATCTGCGCGGGCTCGCGGAAGGCATCGATGGGGCGACGGAAATCGCCGTACGGAACGCTGTCGAGCGTTCGGCCGCAACGACAGCTGGCAACGAAGCCTGGGCAATGATGGCTGTTCTCACCGGGCTGGCGCTGCTCATCGTACCATTCTGTCGAGCCGCTCGCGTGTTGCCACCCCCTGCCACGCCTTCAGATCGCAGAGGTTCGACACCGGTTCATTGACCGTCGATAGGCGAACCCGCCTGTCATGAGGCGGCAAGCTCCGCACCGCGAGCACTTACGTTTCACGCTTGTTGCCAGCGTCCGTACCGACACCCGATGCTGGCGCGTCCTTGACCTCGGGCTCGGACTTGAACAATTCCGTGACGATGTCGCGCGCGCGCACTGGCGGACACTCGATGAACCGGACCGGGCGAACGACCTCGATCGCAGCCGCACCCAGCCGCGCCGTCAGAGCCCCGTTGAATGCGCCTTCGCCGAGCCGCGCGGATAGCCGGCGCAGGATATCCTGGCCCAAAAATTGGCCGAGCAGGTCGTCGGTCATCGCGACGCCGCCGGTGCCGATCAGATGCGCAACGACGAGCTTGGCAAGACGCAACGACCCGATCGTGCCCGGGCGGCCGCCATACAACTCGGCCAGCCGCCGCAACAACCCGATGTTCTCCGAAAGCACATAACCAACGGTGATGATCGCCAATGGCGACACCGCTGACACGGTCGCGACGCT
>Ga0163154_10009491_pt1 | contig 11081 bp, 5 predicted proteins | sample OliLakLV19MP9P1_FD_148649 | JGI IMG/M metagenome (GOLD analysis project Ga0163154, IMG submission 148649) | Freshwater microbial mat bacterial communities from Lake Vanda, McMurdo Dry Valleys, Antarctica - Oligotrophic Lake LV.19.MP9.P1 | ecosystem: Environmental > Aquatic > Freshwater > Lake >...
GAGAGCCTGCGCTGGCGAAAGCCCAAAAAAACGACGCCCTCGCGGCCTATGACTCGCTTATTTGAGGCCTAGAACCAACTTCGCTCGAGAATCGCGATGTGTTTTGACTCATCAACCCAAGGTTTTGCCACATAGTAGGCCGTCTCGGACCTGGGATACACGAACAACTTCGTGCAATGCTTGTCCACAAACCAACTCGGAGGTGACAGATCGCGTGCATAAGTCCGCCTTGGCTCTAAGGATTTGCAAGACAATAAGGCAGTCTAAGTGGCATGGACTCTCATGGGCAGCATCTGCGTTTCGTTATGGCATGGTGAGCGCCGAACTGATTCAAACGATTCATCGCAAGTACTCCGCGATTCTCCTGGACCTCGATGAGCGGGGAAGCCGTCGTTGGGCGGCAGCCGAAGCCATGGCCATTGGGCGGGGCGGCATCACCGCCGTATCCAAGGCGACCGGCAACGACGACCTGGTGGTGGCAGGAAGTCGCGGGAGGAGGAGCAGCCAAAGCTCCGCCAGACTCTCGAGCAACTGATCGAATCTGGCACGCGAGGGGACCCGATGTCACCATTGCGTTGGACGATCAAGAGCACGAGGGCGCTGGCACGAGAGCTCGGGCTGCAGAAGTTCCAGGTCAGCAGCACGAAGGTCGGCGAACTGCTCAAGGACATGGGCTACAGCCTTCAGTCCAACCGCAAGACCATCGAGGGGAAGCAGCACCCGGACCGAAATGCCCAGTTCGAGTTCATTGCCCGCCGCGCCAAGCAGCATGCCAAGAAGGGCGAGCCATCGATCTCGGTCGATACGAAAAAGAAGGAAGTGCTGGGAAATCTGAAGAATTCTGGCCGTTCCTACCGCCCGTCAAAGCAGCCCGTCAAAGTGGAAACCCACGACTTCCCCAAGAAGGAATTGGGGAAAGCCATTCCGTACGGGGTCTACGACCTCCAGCACAACGAAGCCCTTGTCAGCGTTGGAATCAGCCACGACACCGCGCTAGTTCGCAGTCGCCGCGATTCAACTCTGGTGGAGCAAGCTCGGTCAGAAGCGCTTTGCGAAAGCCACACGACTCTTGGTCACAGCAGACTGCGGCGGGAGCAACAGCCCGCGAACCCGACTCTGGCGTCTCCAGCTCCAGCGACTTGCCAATGCCACGGGCCTGATGATCGAGGTGTGCCACTATCCACCAGGGACGAGCAAGTGGAACAAGATCGAGCACAGCCTGTTCTGCCACATCACTCGCAACTGGAGAGGCGTTCCGCTCGAAACAGCCGAGCTCGAGGCAGTCAACATTCACCGGAACAAGTTCCACGGTGAATGGAACTATGAAATCCGCCCGCAACAATAAATGCCCGTTTCGACCGACCTATTGTTCCGCGACTCCTTTGCTGATTCGAGTTGTGCCGGCAATTCGCCTTCTCATTGAGTCTGCGATTCATCGACTCAATCGAGGATTGGCCCATTGGCGTGAATGAGGATGCGTATAAGAGCGTCGCCTCGCGACTGGGAATTGCATTGCGTACGGTCGAGAATCGCCGCATGCAGATCCTTACGAAGCTCGGCACGCGCAGCCTGGGCCGACATCGTTTGCTTGGTGCAGCGCGCCGCGGTCGCCAATCAACCAAGTTGGAGCAGTGACGTCCGCTACAACGTTTCCGACGGCGCGTCAGATCGGGCCGCCGGTTGAACCGCAAGTGTTTCGGAAGCGTCGCCGGCGGGAAGCGCCTCGAGAGAAGCGACGATGGCCGACCAGACGCGGTCGACCGGTTCGCGTTCGACGGCAGCCTGAAGATATCGCATCGCTGTATTCAATCGATAAGCGGCGAAGAGCGAGGTGAACTCGCGATCGCTTTCGGGAACTAATTGTCGTCCGGCGACGGCGGCGCGATAGGTCGTGGTTAACGAATCACCACAAGCATTCACGCATTGCCACGACCATCCGCGCGCAAAGGCCGCCGTCTCCAAAGAAATGCCGGCCAGCTTGACCCAGTCCGAATATACTTCGACGACGACACGACTGAGCGACTGCACGATGGCGGCGAGGTCGACCAGCACGCAGCGTTTAATTCGACGATCGGTCAGCGATCGCAACGGGTCGGCTTCCCACGACACGATGTGCAAGTCGTCGCCGTACAAAAGCACATCGTTCAGATCCAACGATCCGTGACAACGAATGCGCTCGATCGAGTCAGTCGCTTCCGACAGCGAGGCGTAGCACTGCGCCGCACGCGCAGCGGAATTGCCAAGTTCGCGCGATTCCGGTCGATCACGTAGTTCCGGAACCTCATCGAGATAATGCTTCAACGCCGCTAAGGTGCGTACCGATTGCGAGCGATAGCCGAAGTTCAGACTCTGCCGATAATGCAGCGAAAATGAGTCGGGCTTGAACGCAGGCGTATCGGGCATTTGTTGGAGTGTCAAATGCACACGAGCGAGTTGTCGACCGAGCAGCACGAACCACGATTGCAAAGGCGCAATCAGGGCCACGAGATTTGCCTCCGACTCAGCGGAAAACGCGTTGCCGGCTAGCGCGGTCAACGTCGGTTCCACGCTCGTCGGCTTAACATCGCAGATGAGCGTATCGAACGCCCGTTGAACGTCTTGGCGGCAAATGTCGACCAACGGTTGCTCGTGCGGCACTAAATCGTGGGCAAAGCCCAGGGTCATAACGCCCACGTCCGCGCGTCGAAAACGACACGTTCCGCGTAGCTTCGGCATCGGCAAGTTGAAGCACTGCAAGACGGCGCCGACCTCGGCGACGGGGTGAATGCCCGATTCAATACGACGAATCAGCGTTAAGAACAGTTCGCTTCCGACCGTCGCCGCAGAGTTGCCTTTGCTTGCTCCAAGTCGTCGTACAACGGAAACCGCCGAGGGGTCTGTCGCCGTCGACGGAAAATCGACTGTAGGTTCGTGTTCCAATCGCCCCACATTGTCGACGACTGCGCCGGTTGCCATATCGGCCGCCCAGCGGGACCAGAAGGTGCGCTCGGCCGTGGCATCGCAGACGTACCACACGCTCGAAGTATTGGTGACGTTCACGCTAAACAGTCCCGCGGTCGGGCGGTCGTTCAGAATGGCCTCGGCCGTCGCCAGACGCGTCGCCACAATCGGCAACTGATACGTCGCGGGCTCTCCAGCCACATAGTGGACGCGAACCAACACAATTGCGAACTGGTCGCCGTCGTCTTGCACATCGCCGTGCGGAATGACGGCCACCACGTCGAACTTGCGAATCACGGCGTTGCGCGGCGCCACATGCCACGGCTGCCGCACCAGATAGTCTTCCAATGCGCCGTTCAAATCGTCCACCGTCGGTCGGCGGAACACATCGGTCCAATTCTCTTCGACCGTAACCTGAGGAAGATCGGCCGGGCCGCGTCGCTCTTCTTCTCCTTGAGGCCAGCCCAACCGGAACCAGTAGAATCCATGCGGACCGACGGTAAGCAAGTACGGAAGATCGCCGATCATGGGGAACCGCGTTTTGGCAAACAATTCAACCGGCGTTCGACCGCGATAGTCGCTAAGATTGAGTTCGACAAACTGTGCCGATCGCGATAGATTAAAGACGCACAGCAATGTTTCATCGCCGAAGTTCCGCAAGAAAACCAACACGCGCGGATTTTGCGGCAACAAAAACTCGATCGTGCCGCGGCCGAAACTCCGATGCTCGCCGCGCAAGTGCAGAATGCGTCGCAACCACCACAGCAACGAGTGCGGACTCTGCTCTTCCGTTTCCACGTTGCACGACAGAAAATGAAACTGTGGATCCGTGACCGGCGAGAGAAACAGGCGCTGCGGATTGGCGCGCGAGAAGCCGCCGTTGCGATCGGCCGACCACTGCATCGGCGTTCGCACGGAGTCGCGGTCGTGCAGGTAGATGTTGTCGCCCATCCGGATCTCGTCGCCGTAATACATGACAGGCGTTCCGGGCAGCGCGAACAACAGGGCGTGCATCAGCTCCAATCGTCGCCGATCGTTACGCAGCAGCGGAGCGAGCCGGCGACGAAGTCCCAAATTCACACGAGCTCGCGGGTCGGTGGCATAGAAGCGATACATGGCATCGCGTTCTTCGTCGGTCACCATTTCCAGCGTTAGTTCGTCGTGATTGCGGAGAAACACGGCCCACTGCCCTTGCGGCGGCGGCGAAGGCGTGTGCTGCACAACGTCGACGATGGGAAAGCGCTCTTCCTGCTGGAGTGCCATGAACAACCGAGGCATCAACGGAAAGTTAAAGCACATGTGGCATTCGTCGTCGTCGCCGAAGTAGGCGGCCGTATCGGCGGGCCATTGGTTCGCTTCGGCCAGCAACATACGACCGGGATGGCGGCTGTCGACATGAGCCCGCAACCGCCGCAAAAAGGCGTGCGTCTCCGGCAGATTTTCGCAATTCGTGCCGTCGCGCTCGAAGAGATACGGCACCGCGTCGAGACGCAAGCCGTCGATTCCCATGTCGAACCAAAAGTCGAGCACGTCGAGAACCGCCTGCTGCACCGGTTCGTGATCGAAGTTTAGGTCGGGCTGATGCGAATAAAAACGATGCCAATAGTTTTGCTTCGCCACCGAGTCCCACGTCCAATTCGACGGTTCGAAATCCTGAAAGATCACGCGGACGTCTTGGTAGCGTTCCGCCGTGTCGTTCCAAACGTAGAACTCGCGATCGGGACTTCCCTTGGGCGCATGACGGGCCCGCTGGAACCAGGGATGCTGGTCCGACGTGTGATTGATGACCAACTCCGTGATGACGCGCAACCCTAAACGATGCGTCGTATCGAGAAAGCGACGAAAGTCGTTAAGTGTGCCGTACAACGGGTTCACGTTGTAATAGTCGGCAATGTCGTAACCTTCGTCGCGCAGCGGCGACGGATAGAACGGCAACAGCCAAATCGCCGTTACGCCCAGCGCGGCCACGTACTCCAGCTTTTCCGTCAAGCCAACGAAATCGCCCACGCCGTCGCCGTCGCTGTCGAAGAAAGACCGCACGTGCAGTTGGTAAATGACCGCGTCTTTATACCAGTCGGAGGCTGCGTTTCGCTGCCGGGCTTCGGACGTTGCGGTACGCGTCGTATCGGAGAGTTCGTGCAAAGAAGAGTCGCTCATAGCCAAGAATCCGGGTGATTAGCAAGTACGGCGATCGGAAAGCCGCTGAACAATTCGGATAAACGCAACGCCGTACCCTGCACTTCTCGCAATTCACCCGTGAACACATCGGCAAAGCGGCTTGGAAATTCCGCCGGCAGTTCAACCACCGTATCGGCCCACACTTGCTCTGTGGACGTCGGAATTTCAAGCACACCGTTCACATTCGCACGTTTGGCAAGTCGAATCCACCATCGCGGCACGACGACAATGACGGTCGAGGGACCCGCTGCATCTTTTTCAATGCTCCGCCGGACGAACGCCACCACATGCTCCGCCGCAGGTCCCACGACGTTCAACGGCAGATAGTCTCCGTCGGCGAACAGTTGCGGCGTCTTTCGGCGTAGTTCCAGTAATCGCCAGGTCAGAAACAACTTCATGCGCGGATCGCTTGGCTTCGCTGCCAAGTCGGCGGCGAAACGGGCGCGATCGGCGGGCTGCGTGTCCCATGCGTTGCGCATCGCACACAGCGCTTCGGCGCGTGCGGTATAGTCGACCGGCCGACGATTGTCCGGATCGACCAAGCTGAAGTCCCAAAATTCTTGACCCTGATAAACGTCGGGTACGCCAGGCGAAAGCAGCTTCAGCACCACTTGCGACATGCCGTTGAAGTAGCCCGCATCGACTACCATCGGCAAGAACGCTTGAAAGTCCGGCAGGAACTTGTTGTTGCGGCCCGGCGTTAAACACTCCTCCACGAACTTGCGAACCGCCTGATCGTATTCCGTGTTGGGATTGATCCAACTGGTTCGCTGTTTCGATTCGTGCGTCGCCTTTTCCATGTAGGCCAGTAAGCGCGCCACAAGTTCGCCGCGGGCCGCATCGTCGACCTCTCCCTCGGGCCAGATTCCGATCAGGGATTGATAGAACAGGTACTCGTCGTTCTGACTTGGGGCCGGAAGTCCGTCGACTTCGACGCGCCAGCGCCGCGCGCGACGGCTGAAGCGTTGCACCGTCTCTTGCCACACTTGCGGGATCTCGGAAAGCAGATTGAGCCGGGCTCGCACGTCTTCGCTGCGCTTCGTGTCGTGCGTGCTTGTGGCCAGCAATCCGCCGGGCGTCAGCGCCTTTCGACGCAGGTTGTGCTGATGAAACGCATCGATATCGACGGCGGCCGAGGCCGGATCCCCGCCGACTTCGTTGACCGACGCCAACGGAAAGTAAACGTAGAAGGCGGTATCTTCGACCCCTTTCGCCATGATCGGACTGGTGACTTGCTGGAATCGTCCGGCAAAGAATTCGCGCGCCTCACGGGCCGAAGCACTGAGGTTCGGCGGATGTCGCAGCAGCAACACGTCGCGAATGAAGTCGAAGGTGCCCGGATCCATCGAACGGTTGCGCCTTCGCGCCGAAGCCACGGCTCGCGTGACGAAACGCTGATCGCGATCGGACACTCCACCCGACGTCGGGTAGGTGCGATACACGGGAAAGCTGGCCAGCACTTCACGCAGTGCATATCGCAACGAGTTCAACGTGAAGTCGCGAGTGGCTCGATGTTGCTCGGAAATGCGATTCAGATGATGCGCCAACATTTGCAATTCGCTAACCATCGCAAATTTCAAAATCAGCAATTTGCATTCGCGCACGATCTCCGGAAACGACCGCTCGTCGTCGGTGAATCGCGTGAACAGCTTCACGGCCGACGTCCAACCCGCTGGGTCGATGAACAATCCGTTCAGTTGGTTGGTGAAGTCGTAGCCCGTCGTTCCGGCAACCGGCCATGTTTCCGGCAACGGCTCGTCCGGCCCGAGAATCTTCTCGACCACCACAAACAGTGGCGGCCTTGGTGCGGCGCCGTTCTCCGGCAGCGGTTCAGACGTAGGCAGATCGGCAAGCTCTTCAGGCGACATTTCGGCAATCGTCGTGGGCCCGAATACCGCCGTAAAGTCAGGGCCGGTCGGAATTCGCAGCCCAAGTCGACGGCAAACATTGCGCAGCAACGCCGTAGGCGATGGCAGAACAGAGCCGGAGCCGACGTCGCGCGACGACTCGCCGGCAGGCGCGTTCGCATGTCCCAGGTCGTTCGCCGCAAACGTCGGCCCGTCGGGAAACTCTGGCGACGCAGCGGATTCCGTATTGGCCCGCTCCAATTCAACGCGCACGATCTCGCTAAGATACGACCATTGCAAACGATAAAGATATGTTTCCGGACCAAATAGGCCGTCGACGTGATCGACGCGGAGGCCCTGTAAATCGCCGTCGGCGGCCAACTTCATGATGAACTCGTTCGCCGCATGAAAAACCTCGGGCTTTTCCATGCACACCGCGGCCAGTTCGTTCACATCGAAGAACCGACGATAATTAATTTCATCCGACGCAGCCCGCCAGTGGCTCGGCCGATAGGCTTGTCCATGAAGCAGCCGATCGAGTCGATCGAATGACTCGGGATCGCCTGGCACGCCGTTGAAAATCTCGATGTTGCGCGCCACGAATTCGCCGACCACGGGAACACGCGTTTCGAGATCGCGCAAGCGGCGTTTAATCACTTCTTTTTCGCGCTGCCGCTCGGCGACGGCCTTGGCCGACGTCGCGTTTTGCGGAGGCAAATACTCGAGCGCCGTAAGAATGCTCTCGTACTCGCTGAAGTCTTCCGAGCCGGCTCCCAGCGTCGTTTGCAATTCGTCAATCCGATGACGTAACACCGGGATCGACGACTTGGGACCCAGCGGCAAATGAGATTGGAAATAGCAAATCTCGAAGCCGCCGTCTCGGTGTTCGATCTTCAACTGCCCTTGCTCCAACACGTCGCCGTATTGAGCGCCCAGAATGGGCAGCAGCACCTTATTCTCCAACTCATCTTTCACCGGATGCCAATCGATATCGAAGTAGCCGGAGTACGGTGAATTCGGTCCGTTCTCCAGCACGTCGCGCCACCACGGATTCTCGGTTACGGCCGCCATGTGGTTGGGGACGACGTCGAGGATATGCCCCATTCCATGCTTGCTCAGCGCATCAACAAACGCACGCAACCCTTCCATTCCGCCGAGTTCCGGATTTACGGCGCCGTAGTTGCAAACGTCGTAGCCGTGTTGGCTGCCCGATCGCGAGTGAAAATAGGGCGATGCATAGACATGGCTCACGCCGAGATCGTGGAGATAAGGCACCACGGCCGCGGCGTCGTGCAACGTAAACTTGCAATGGAACTGCATACGGCACACGGCCGACGGTCGAACCGCGCGTTCGCTTACTCGCGCCACGACGGCGTCGGTTAATTTCTCAAGTCGCGTGCTTAGAGCAACGGTATCCGGCATCCTTGATCTCCCGTCACGATTAGCTCGTAAGGTTCTAACACGTCGACTCGATCGAGCGAAGTACGCCCGCCGCCGAAGTGAGCATGATTGGTTGTGAACACCGTGTGGCGTCTTTCGCCGATGACTCCGCTGAGCGGAATCGGCGCGTCGGTGAGATTCGCGAATGCAGCCGCGGCGGAACCACCGTTGCTACGCAGCACGAGCAACTTCGCGTCTCTGTCGGCGAACGACGCTTGCATCGACTGACGATCGAACAACGGCGGCGCGGCGCGGCGTACGTGCAGCAACGTGCGATAGAGTCGACGTAGGCCGGCTTGCGCCGGGTCGTTGGCCCAATCCCACGTTAGCACGGCCGCATCACGGGTCGCCGATGAATGGGGGTCGGAAACGTCGAAGGCCTGCGGTTCACGATCGACGGAGAATTCGCGGGCACGCCCGGCTCGCACAGACTCGACGAGGCCTGCGTCGAGAAACGTAGCGAAGAACGGAAAAGGTCGCGTCTCGCCGTATTCCTCGCCCATGAACAACAGCGGAGTGTACGGCGACAGCAGCAGCAATGCGGCAGAAAGGCGAAGCGCCTCGGGCGAGACCAACGTCGTCAGTCGGTCGCCGTGCGGACGATTGCCGACCTGATCGTGCGTTTGAACATTGACGACAAAACGCTCGCGCGGAACGCCGGCGGCCGAAGTGCCGTGGCGACAATGCCGAAACGGGCTGTATGTTCCGTCGTGAACGAAGGCGTCGTTCCAGGCCTTCGCAACGTCGCCGGCGGTGCCAAAATCGACATAATAGCTTTGCCGTTCGCCCGTCAGAAAGGAATGAAGCGCGTGATGAAAGTCATCGCTCCAAACGCCGTCCAGATCGTAACCGCCGCACGCACGTTCGCGGACGAGCCGACTGTCGTTTTGATTGGATTCTGCAATCACGACGACCGCCCTACCGCAGGCGGCACCCTCGGCATGCACTTCGTCGCGCAACTCGGCCGGCAAGGGAATCGCGCTCTCATCGTGAATCGCGTGCACGGCGTCGAGTCGCAAACCGTCGATGTGAAAGTCGCGAATCCACATTCGTGCGTTGTCGATAAAATAGCGACGCACCGGATCGCTGTGCGGACCGCTGAAGTTCACGGCGTCGCCCCACGGCGTCGCGTGTCGCTTCGAAAAGTAAGGGCCGAATAGGCTCAGATAATTTCCCTCGGGCCCCAGATGGTTGTAAACCACGTCGAGCAACACGCCTAAACCCTTGGCATGTGCGGCATCGACGAAGCGTTGCAACTCCTCCGGACCGCCGTAGCTATTCTGAACCGCGAAGGGGTGCACGCCGTCGTAGCCCCAATTGCGTTCGCCCGGGAACTGCGCGATCGGCATCAACTCAATCGCCGTGATGCCGAGGTCAACCAGCTCCGCTAACCGCGATGCGGCCGCATCGAAGGTGCCCTCAGGCGTGAACGTGCCGACATGCAGCTCGTAAATTGCGAGATCGCGCATCGCTTGACCGCGCCAGCCGGCATCGGTCCAAGCAAACCGATCGGCGATGAAGTATGCCGACGGTTGATGAACGCCATCGGGTTGAAATCGCGACACCGGATCGGGCAGCGGTCGGTCGAACGTGTCTAGCTTGTAGGCGTAGCGAAACGGCAGTGAGAACTCGCCTTCCGGGCGACGAAGGGAATAGAAGCCGCGTTCCTGCAGCTGCATTCGGTCTCGTCGCTCGTCGCCGTCGCGCCATGTTACGAGTTCAACAGTTGCGGCATGAGGCGCCCACACGCGAAACGTGTAGGTGCCGTCGGCGTTGCGGACAACGCCTTGGCGATCGTCGTGAGGTTGGCGGCAATCGGACGTCATAGAGTTTCCCGTGAGCCGCCGGCATGCGATAGTTCCCGAAGCCTGACGAGGGGAGACTTCACCCTTTCGTCAGAGAGCAAGACGTTAGGCCCGTTAGCATATCGCATGCCGCGGTGATTCTAAACCACACGCATTGGCCGGCGTCCCGTTTGCGAGGTGAATCCCGCAAAAAACACGCAGCGAGAATAATTTGACGACGAGGTCGTTAGCGGTCATCCGCTTTAGCGGGTCTAAGTTCGCGCCGCAATTCGGCTAACAGAATCTCGACGGCGCGTTCTAGTTCTCGCACGTCACGGCCGCTGCAGTCGACCACGCCCGACCGAGCCGATCTTTCGACACGCTCGGCAACTTCCGTGATTGCACGAGCCCCGAAGTTCGATGCCGTGCCCAGCAGCGCGTGCGCCGCCTGAGCCACACCGGCGGCATCGGCCTCTGCCGTGTGTCGCCTCAAAGGTTGCAGCAATTCGGGTGCGTCGGCAATGCAAATCCGCCTCCTCAGCAGAATCTGTGGGTGAATTCTGGCTCCGGCAAGTGCCCAAGCGTGTGAAACAACGCGATTTCGATGCCTTCCTTCGAGCGAAAGCCTCGCGCTTTTCTGGTGGTCAGTTTCGCTTTGCCGTTGAGCCCCTCGACAGTTCCCGACGATATCAAGCCCTTTGCGCGGAACCAGTTGAGGATGAGGTGCCGATGGCGCCGCAGCATCTTGGCCACCTTCTTCATCGGATTCAGTTGGCTCCGCATCGTCCGAGTGCACCACGAGTCGAGGAACTTCCCGGCCCACGCCGCATGGGCGTACTCCCAGAACCGCTGGAACTCTTCCCGAAGAAGCTGGGCCCGCACACTCTTGAGG
>Ga0163154_10009498_pt1 | contig 11073 bp, 10 predicted proteins | sample OliLakLV19MP9P1_FD_148649 | JGI IMG/M metagenome (GOLD analysis project Ga0163154, IMG submission 148649) | Freshwater microbial mat bacterial communities from Lake Vanda, McMurdo Dry Valleys, Antarctica - Oligotrophic Lake LV.19.MP9.P1 | ecosystem: Environmental > Aquatic > Freshwater > Lake >...
CGACCACCCCACCGAGTAGCATGACCCCAATCCCCAATCGGCGGAAAAATTTGTGGGATGTGGTGGTGGTGAGCGCCGTCATGCCAAACCCCGCCAACAATGCCACGCAGAAAGTGACCGCATACACCCACCGAAACGGAGTATTCAGTTGGTTAAATCCGGGGAGCGCAAATAACGCGCCATAGGTGGGCAACCCAAACATGAAGGTGAGCGCCAGTAGCGCCAAAATCACCAGCATCAGCCGATAGGGGGGTGACACTTTGCGCCGATTTTTTAGCCCGTCAAAAATGGCAATCCCCGCCAAAATCAGGGGCAATATGCCCACATACAACGCGCCCTCGACATAATTTTTCATGCCCCAATCAATGGTGGTGATGGGTGTCCCCGCGAAATTAGTCAATTGGGTGATGGTCTGCCCTGTGAAGATGTCCACATAACTATGATGAGACGGATTGCCAAAAAAATTTGGCATGAAAAACAACAATACATCGCGCATGGGGTGGGCATACCGCAGAACAGTATCCAAACTCGCCCGTTCTGCCCGCCAATTCGTCTGGACAAATTCGTATAGGGGGATGAGTTGAATCGCACCCAAGCCGATGCCCAAGCCCGCCATGCCAATCAGCCACCCCGCCGCTATGAGCGATTCACGGCGTTTTCCGCGTAGCCATTCATAAAAAAGTCGTCCCGCGCTGTAATATCCCACGATGAGCAGGGTATACAGTGTCATTTCGACATGCCCCGCAAAAATATTGCAGGCAATCGCCACCGCGCCGATGACGACATACAACGCAGACGCATTTTTGCCCATGAGCCATTTTTGGCTAATAACCCATTCCACCATCCACACGATGAGGGGCAACCATACCGCCGCCCCGATAATCATCGGATGCACCGCACTAGCGATGAAAAATCCGCACAGTTGATAAACAATGCCCGCCACCAGCGCGCCAAGCCGATTAATTCCCAAATTCAGCGCCAAGCCATACATCAACACACCCGCCAAACCCAAATTCATCACCATAAACCAGCCATAGGCACTTGCGAGTGGCAAGACATAATAAAGTATCCCCAATGGATAAAATGCCGATTGTTGCCCCGCTGCCAAAAATGGCACACCAGACAGTTGATGCGGATTCCACAACGGAATTTCGCCCATGCCCAAACTTTGGCGAATAAATTCTTTCCAATGCACATTTTGCAACACAAGGTCAGACAGAAGCGCATTATGCGGGATTTCTGGCACGCCCAATGTTTCCCGATAGGTGGCGTATGGCTCATACGCATACAGGTTATCAGTAGGGAGAAGGGTTTTTCCGCCGATAGTCTGCTGAAAGAATAGTATCAGGGGGAGAATAAAAAATAAGGCGAGTATGGGTAAGTGGCTGATGAGTCGGCGCATGGATGAATCCTTGTGATATGACCAAAAAACGCCGTTATTATAACACAGGCTTGCACACCTGTTTTTCATGATAAAATGGGGCTTATTGCCAACATTATTGCGACATAACTACATATCAGATAAGGGAATCTATATGGCAAAAGCAAAATTGGTGCTGACGAAACATGCTCGTGAACGTATGGCGTTACGGCGGATAGATGAATCGCATATACGGTCAACAATAAGCGGACACAATAGAAAAGAATATGAGGATGATGGGGATATACAATTTATTCGGAACGTTGAGCGCAATGGTAAAATTAAAGTGATGTATGTGATAGCCAAATCCATCGCAGAAAAAGGGCAAGAAGCATGGCTCATTAAAACAGTGTGGATACGCGGTGAAAACGACCCCAATCCTATCTTGAGGGCAATAGGCGTATTTTTCAAACGCCTTTTCGGTAGGAATAAATCTGGCAAGTGATTTTTTGTGTGAGAAGATGTGATAAAATCGGAATATAAGTATCATAAAAAAGGATAGTGCAATGACCATAGATTTACAGCCATCCATTTTTACCGAAATTGCCAATTTTATCACCTCACAACCGACATTAGCAGAAATCGTTGCCTATCATATTTCGGCATCGCAACAAGACTATATTGATAATTTGTTAGAGCGTAACCGTGAGGGCAATTTATCTGCTGAGGAACGGCAAGAGATGGAAGCATATTTAATTCTTTCGCATGTGATATCACTGGCTAAAGCCAAAGCACGACTAAAATTGCAATCATGAATCACAAGTTGCCTGCCATTTCTTATATCCCCTTTTCGTAACCCCCTGTTAGCGATACAATCATCCACACAACAATTTGCACTATTTTTCACACATTAAAATTAAATTTGTTAGAAAGGTTATTTTTCATCATGAATCGCATTGTCACCATAGAACGGCATTTATTAGACCAACAAAAATATCACCCAGATGCCACAGGGGTATTCACTAGCATTCTTTATGACCTCGCGCTGGCGGCGAAAATCATCTCCAGAGAGACCAACCGCGCAGGCTTGGGTAGCATACTTGGGGCGAGTGATACCATGAACACCTATGGCGAAAGGCAACAAAAACTCGACCTGTTTGCCGATGAAATCATCTATAAAATCAACGACCACACCGGGCGCTTATGTGCGATGGCATCCGAAGAACACGATGATATTCTCACCATCCCCCCCACCTACGACACAGGCAAATATGTTTTGCTCTATGACCCATTAGACGGCTCATCGAATATTGATGTGAATGTTTCGATTGGCACAATTTTTTCGATATTCCGCAAAGTATCCACTGGCACACACGGCACAATGATAGATTTTTTGCAACAAGGTTCAGAATTGGCGGCAGCAGGTTATATCGTGTATGGGTCTAGTACCATGATGGTATATACAACGGGACAAGGGGTGCATGGCTTTACGTTGGATAACGGCGTAGGCGAGTTTTTGCTCAGTCACCCCGATATACGCATCCCCGACCAAGCCACCTATTATAGTGTGAATCATGGCAACGAAAAATATTGGTATCCGGGTGTGCGCCGTTATGTCAAATGGCTACAGGGCATTTATGGTGAGGGACGCACCCCTCTGCAAAATCGGTATATTGGCTCATTGGTATCCGATTTTCATCGTAATTTGTTGCGAGGCGGGGTGTATGTCTATCCACCAGATACCCGCGAAAAGACAACACCCTACGGCAAATTACGATTGATGGTCGAATTACAAGCGTTGGCATTCATCGCAGAACAAGCGGGTGGATCGGCATCGGACGGCGTTGGGCGCATTGCAGAAATCAAACCCCATAGCCTGCACCAACGTGCGCCCCTGTTCATCGGCAATACCGATTTGGTGAAAAAAGCCGAAGAATTTATTGCCCACGATGACCGCGACTGGATGGAACTCTATCGCCCCTATCGGGAAAAACAACTCATCATAACGTGAGGTGAATTTTGAAAAATATGCGGATGGTCATCCCCCTAGCGGGACTTTTGGTGTTGCTCTTTTTTTTTCGGCTGGCTTTCACCGACTACATCCTCGCTAGAGGCGATACCTACGACTATTTTTATCCCTATTGGGCGGTGCGCGATAGTCATTTGCAAATGGGTGAATTGCCCCTCTGGACATCCGATTTATTCATGGGCGCACCGCTACTAGCAAATTCGCAATTGGGGACATTTTACCCCCCAAATTGGTTGACTGTATATCAATCTCCGCCAGATGCCATCCGCATATCCATCTTATTACACATTTTTTGGGCAATTGTGGGGATGATATTTCTGTCACGGCGGGCATTGGGACTCATGCCCATCCCCGCATTGGTAACGGGTGTCACGTTTGGATTGGGCGGATATATCGGCTCGCATGTGGAGCAGATTAACCAACTACACGGCTTGTCGTGGATGCCATGGCTATTTTTATGCCTGCACCTTGCCACCCAAAAACGGCGCTATTGGCTATTGCTCGGTGTATTATGGGCGTTGCAATTGCTCTCTGGTCACACCCAGACGGTATTCATCACGGGTGTGGGATTGGGGATAATGGCGCTCCTTTCCCCACCCCAAACCCCCTCCCCACAGGGTAGAGAGGGGGCTAACACATGGTATAACAAGACTTCACTCCCTTTCTCCATGCAATGGGGCGTAGGGACGGCATATATGCCGTCCCTTGGGGGGATAGGGGTTGTTATAAAAAATCGTGTGGGTATATTATTGGGTTTGATATGTGCCGTATTCATCGCTATTATCATCGCCCTGCCCCAACTTATCCCCACGCAGACCCTCATCTCACAGTCAAATCGGGGTGGTGGATTAACCGCCCAACAAGCCACCGCATTTTCATTAGACCCCACCATGATAGGGCGCGGATTGTTGCCGAGTTACGATGGGCAACCGTTTGGCGAATATGTCGCGTATATGGGGATTATCGGCTTGGCGTTGATGATTATTGGCGCATTTGCCACAGACAGGCGCAAATGGGGATGGATTGGGCTTGGCGTAGTTGGATTTGGGCTCGCACTCGGCAGATTTAACCCTGTGTACTATTCGATATTGGCAGAATTACCCGGATTCAATTTGTTCCGTGTGCCTGCACGGTGGTTGGCATTGTATGCCATTGGTGGCGCGATGCTCATCGGCTTGGGGGTGCAAACCCTCATGACCATCCCGCTAAGTGGGCGCAGGCACATTTTTTCGCTGGGGATATTCATCATCACCTGTGGCATATTAGTAGTGGGTGCACAATTCGCAGACCGCGCATCAGAACCCGTGATTGGCTCTGCATTGCCGACTATCACCACATGGATTGGGTGGGGTGTGGCGGGTGTGATGGGTCTGCTGATCGTTATGTGGATGCCTTATGGACGGACGACATATATGTCGTCCCTACAGGGTAGATTTATTGCGGTTGCCCTCATTGCCGAATTATTTTTTGCAGGGCAATATCTCCCGCACCAAGACCTAACCGACCCCAATGCCTATCATGAGACGCGCTTTGCGATTAACCAGCTCCGCGCCTACCAGACCAGCCTTCCCCCAGACCGCTTTTTGTCTATCAGTGCCCTTTATTTTGACCCTGGCGACAGAGGGGCATTAGAAGCGCGTTGGGGCGATATGGGCTTATCTATCCAAGCACAAACCTACGCCTTCACCGCGACTAAGCTCAAAGAAGTGGTGGGTGGCAATTTGCCCCTGATATGGGGTATCCCAACCATTGATGGATTCGATGGTGGGGTATTGCCCACTGCCTATTATACCGCCTTCACATCGCTATTATTGCCCGATGGCGCATTGCGGACAGTGGATGGTCGCCTGCGGGAAAATTTGGCATTACCCGCCTGTGGTGGCGCGTGCCTGCCCGATGACCGTTGGCTAGACCTCACCAACACGCGCTATCTGCTCACCGACAAAGTATATGATGTGGTGCATGAGGGGATATTTTTCGATACCCAATTCAAGCGCCCCACGGGGATAACATGGCATACGCCTTATGATTTTTCTGCTAATGAAGTGCAAGTGCTGTTTCGTTGTGATGAAGCCTGTGAGCCACCGCAAATTTCTGTTGATAACTCCGCAGACCCATTTTCGCCGTCAGAGGCATTTATCCCCACTACCACCAACGGCGACCAACTGGCAATAATCCCGCTAAACGGGGTCATTGCGCCACAAACCATCACCCCATTGGGCGAAAATATTACCATCGTGGCGATAACCCTTGTGGATACGCGCACAGACGACTTTTTGCAAATTTATACACAGGGCTGGACACGGGTCTATTCCGCCGACATCAAAATTTACGAAAATTTGGATGTCATGCCCCGCGCCTTCATGGTCTATGACGCGCAAATATTCCCCGATACGTGGGATGGCACAGAACAAGCCCTATCCGCCCTGCGCGATGACGGGTTTAATCCGCGCACAAGCATCACGATTAATCACCATGGGGATTTGCCACCCATTGGCGCAGGTGGGACGGGGAGCGCGACCATCACCCGTTATACATCCACCGAAATTGTCATGACCATAGAAACGGATATGGCGGGGTATGTGGTGCTAACCGATGCGATGTATCCCAATTGGGTGGCACTTGTGGATGGTGTAGACGCGCCGATTTTCCGCGCCGATGTGATGTTCCGCGCCGTGTGGGTGGATGCTGGGACGCATGAGGTTGTTATGCAATATCGTGGAAGGTGATATAGGTGAATTATCATGACCAATTTTATCGTCACATTATCAGATTATCTGATAAAAACTGTGAATATAAAAGCCCAAGAAAAACAAATTTCGCCCAATGAGATTGTTATTCTTGTGCTGGATGATTATTTTGCCGATGACTCGCAAGATGACCCTACCACAGAAGAAATTATCGCTATGGTTGAGAAAGCCATTGAAGATGCCAATGCTGGTCGAGTTCATTCTATAGATGAGGTTATAGCGAGTTTGGAAACACCTACAACGTATTTAAATGATAATACCGTTCATAAAAACCAAATTTACTGCTCAATTATCACCAGAATTGATAGACCTCATCTACACAAAAGTGGATGAGGAAGGCTTTTCTGTAGATTTCATCTTCCGAGCGACTTTATCTATGTATTTTGATGATAATTAGCCACGCTCGCCGTATTTTTTCTTACCCTCCAAAAATTGTGACAACCGAAAAAGGTCTGTCCGAGAGGTCATATCGAGGCTCATGGGTGTGACCGAAACGAATTTTTCGTGCAACATCGTGTATACATCCGAATCGGGTTCTGCCATAGATGGGTCGGTGGCATACTCATAGCCCATCCGACCAATATCCTTAATACTGGCGCGTTCTGGGCGCGTGGGCCAATACACCCGTCTCCGACTCAGCCGTGTAACCTTCCATTCAGTGTCAATGGTTGCCCCCAATGGCACATCCACCTTAAGCAAGTCTATGTCATCGGGGATGGCTTCATTCTCTAGCAACCATTTGCCAAACAGACGGGCAAAATGGGCAGGAATTGTAAAATCAATTTCTTCTGAATACGACATGTGTAAATCTTTTGGGGTTTGTTGTGATAGGGCGATGGCACGGATTCCCAAACTTGCCGCCTCAATCGCCGCCCCCACCGTCCCCGATATGGTGACACCGTTCCCCAAATTGTCGCCATAATTGATACCAGACACCACCAGCGATGGCAGGCGTGATGCGAGTTCTAACACACCATGTTGCACAGATTGCGCGGGTGTGCCGTCTACTGCATAGGCAATAACATTGGGTTCATCGGTTTCGTAGGCATAAATGCGTCCCTCGCTGGTGACGGGCATACTGCGTCCCATGCCCGATTGTTGCTCACGCGGGGCAACCACCAATAAATCGCCCAACCCCTGAAAGGCGCGGACTGCCGCCCATAATCCGGGCGATTGAATGCCGTCATCATTGGTAAAAAGGATAATTGGGCGTTCAGTTGACATAGTATTACATCCTTTGTATGACAATAAGGGTGATGTAATATACTATTATGCAATATTTTTGTGCGCTTGCGTTATGGTGAAGTTAAGATGTGATTATATTCTCCAATTATCACGCATGATGGGGAGCGCCATAAAATCGTCATCAGCCGTGACGAGAGTGGCATTGAGGCGTTTGGTGATAGCGGCGATGAGCAAATCCATGTCGGATAATTGCTTGCCAATCCTTTTCATATCTGCCCAAAAGACGGCGGCTTGTCGCCAATCAAAATCAGTTAATCCAGTCCACTGAAAATTTGGGCGGATTAAATTTTCATAGCGCAAAATTTGAGCGGTTGCCCCTTTATGTAATAACCCGCGCATCACCTCATAATCTACAGGTGGCGTTAAACACAAAATATGCTCATCTTGTATTTGACGGATCTTATCAATCACAGGAGTAGCTTCTTTCATCATATCGGCAATGACATTGGTATCGAGGATATAAATCGTATATCAAACTCATTTTCATCAAATGGTTCAATATAATCGGTGTTCATATCGTCTAACATATCTGCAAATGCTTCATTGCCCATTTCGACACGCATATCACGAAATATAGGCAACAGGGCATCAATATTCATTGTCCCAGTATGTAATTCGGGCATTGGTGTTGGTAATTTAACCAAATAATCCACCAATTCCGTTTTTTCTTGTGGCGATAATGGGTCTACCAGTTGAATAATTTCCTTGAGTGTCATAAAACACCTCCCACCTATTTAGCGCATCCGTTGGTCATACATGACGGGCAGATTGCCCAATACACGGGCGATATTCAATGTCACCCCTTGCATGGCGCTCACGGGTGTATCGGATGTGGCAGGTGCAAGTGGATACACGCCATCTTTGAGTTTTTCTGCGGAAATATATTCTTGATTCTGCTTGGGGGTCTCTTCGAGTAGGCGCTCAAACTGATTTCCCCCCAGATGAAAATTAATTTCGCTCAGTTGGATAAATTCCTTGTTACGGCGCTTGCGGAGGACATGCGAGACATACACCGCCGAAAAATCATGCCCGTCTTTTTCCCATTTGACATCATCACCCCGATACGCAAGCACCTTACGCGACTGACCATCAAAGAAAATGCGGTTGGGGGTGACAAATAATTCATAGACGATAATCCCAATTAGCACCGCCATCACCACTGCCATACCCAACCCCAAATAGGGGAGCAATTCGGGACTGGGGAGCATTGTCCCGGCGTTGGGAAGCGCCAAATTGGTGTTGAGCGTGGTCGCAGACAGCAACACATAAACCGCCATCCAAAACACATACCACAGGATACGCACCACCCGCGCCCGCATCCACCGCGCTGGACGGATAAGTTCTAGGGACGATTGCCCTTCTGCCACCACATCCCACCATTGAAGTGCGATGGGCAATGCGGGCATTTGTGCAGAGGCTCTTTGGATCTCTGGGCGGGGTGGGATGACCTTAAACGGCACGCCCAACACATCGGCAAGGGCTTCACCCGCTTCCTGGGCGATTTTGGCAAATACATCATGGTCTGGGTCGGGCCAATTGGCAATCTCACACCAGCGACTTTTACGAGCAGAGGCTAAATCTGGCACAACCACCAAGCCCAAGCGCCATGCCTCATCTTCATGTGACCATCCGAGTACCACCTGTGCGATGAGATACAACGGCAAGGCACGGCTGGAGGGCAAACGGCGTGTGGTCGCAAAATCTGCCGAATAGCGTAAGGGTTCATTTTTTTGCACCACCATATGGGCAATTTCTTCGCCCAAATCGTTAAGGCGCAAGAGTCGCCATGTCGTTTCGGTGATTTCGATGATGCTACGTTCTGCGGCGGCGAGTCGTTTGAGGGTGGGGGAAAATTGTTCCACTATGCCAATGTCCTATATGATTCAACTGTATGTCATTATTTTTTCATTATCCCCAAAATTAGGTGAAAATCATATCCCCACATAGATTCAAAAAGGCATAACGAGATTATTCATCCAAGTTATGCCTTTGTTTTGATATATGCCTATGGTCATTCCATAGACCAGACCCATCGGCACTATTTTGCCTTCCTCGCCTCAAACATCAATCCGTAGACGGATGTCATTATTGGAAGCAGGTATTTCTACTCTCTGAGGAGTCGGCAAATCATGACAAGCACAACCCGACACCCGTTATTGTTGTTATCGTTATGTGGATTGTTGTTATTGCGAATCACGGCACGGGCATTATCTTGATTGTTATTGAACGACCCGCCCCGCAACACTTTTACCAATAGCCTGACGATTATTCATCGCAAAATTATCATAGCCCACTTTGCTTCATCCAGCCACCTAAAAGCCGACCAATTTCTTCTATCATCTTACTAACATGCTCATATTGCCCCACACTGAGCCATCGCCAACCATAAATCATCCGCAGATACATCCGCAACAAATTCAAATACCCATCGGCTTGACGGAGATAGTCGGCTCGCTTGTCTTTGCGATTCGCATTGGCTAAAAATAGCATTTCGTTGAATTCTAAGGCACAATCACACAGGCGTTTGGTGACCATAAAGCGTTGCGTTGCCGGAAAGTGGTCACAATGAGGCAATAACCATGTCAATAAATCGTAGGTGCGTGTAAAAATGATCATTTCTTCTGGCATACAGCTCGTCTCATTTGAAAATTTGTGGCTCGCCTATCGCAAAGCCTCTAAAGGCAAACGCGGAAAACCCTATGTCGCCCAATTCGAGAAAAAAGTGGCAGATTATCTGGTGGTGCTACAACATGAACTCATCTCACAGACCTATCAACCAGGGGCATATCATCATTTTCATATTTTTGAACCTAAATTACGAAAAATCAGCGCCGCACCCTTTAGAGATAGGGTTATTCATCATGCCTTATGCAACCTGATTGAACCCCTCTTTGATGCCCGTTTTATCCCCAATAGTTATGCCAACCGCACAGATAAAGGCACACACCACGCCATAGACCAATTTCAGTATTATTCCAAAAAATATGCCTACTGCCTACGCATGGATATTATCAAACATTTTCCGTCATTAGACCATGCCATTTTACGCCACGAATTGGCACGGGTTATCACAGACGACAAAGTAATGTGGCTCATTGACCAAATTTTAGCCAGTGGCATCGGTGTTTTGGCAGATGAATACCCCATGCACTACTTCGCAGGGGATGATTTATTCGCCATCAACCGTCCGCGTGGGCTACCCATCGGCAATTTGACCAGTCAGTTTTTTTCTAATGTATATATGAACCCATTTGATTGGTTTATGTTACGCGAATTGCGCTGTGATGCCTATTTGCGTTATGTAGACGATTTTGCCCTGTTCTGCAACGATAAAGCCCAATTAGGCGCTTGGCGCGAAGCAATTATCCAACGGTTAGCACGGATGCGACTGGTGTGTCATGAAAACGAGGCGCAAGTGACCACCACCAAAGACGGGGTGCCATGGTTGGGATTTGTGATTTATCCTACCCATCGCTTGCTCAAACGGCGCAATGCCGTTAATTTTACCCGCCGTTTTCGGCATAATATTGCTTTGTATGAGGCGGGCGAAATTTCTTTCGCAGAACTCGATGCCAGCGTGAACGGCTGGATTAATTTTGTGCGTTATGCCGATACATGGGGTTTGCGGACACATATTTTTAACAACCACCCTATTCAAATTCGGTCTATGTTACCACATGAAATACCAC
>Ga0163154_10009501_pt1 | contig 11072 bp, 8 predicted proteins | sample OliLakLV19MP9P1_FD_148649 | JGI IMG/M metagenome (GOLD analysis project Ga0163154, IMG submission 148649) | Freshwater microbial mat bacterial communities from Lake Vanda, McMurdo Dry Valleys, Antarctica - Oligotrophic Lake LV.19.MP9.P1 | ecosystem: Environmental > Aquatic > Freshwater > Lake >...
CCCGGGTCACTCGTCCCCCGCTCCGCATCCTTTGCGGGAGTTCTCTGGCGACTCCCCTGGATGAGATCCAAAAGGCGTTCTCCGCAGCCCGCGACATCGAGGTCGAAGTCGATCTCGGCGGCTCCGAAACCTTGCTTCCAAAAATTCTCGCAGGGGGCCGAGCCGATATTTTCGTCTGCCACGATCCCTTCGAAGAGAAGCTCCGGGCCAAGGGCCTGGCCACCGAGTCCGTCTCCGTCGGGTACCTGGAGCCGGTCCTCGCCGTGCGTCCCGGCAATCCGAAGGGGATCCGATCCATTGCGGATCTCGGCGAGCCCGGAGTGCGGCTGGGCATCGGCGACCCTCGCTACTCGACGTGCGGCGCGTTGTTCGTGGAGCGGGCGCTCCCCGACCCCGCCCTGCGCGACCGGGTGCTCGGCAACGTCGAGTTGCAGGCCCGCACCCATGCCGAAGTGGCGAACGGGCTCATCCTCGGGCCGCTCGATGCCGTGGTGGTCTGGAATTTCGTGACCGCCCTGTACCCCGGCAAACTCGAATCGGTCGCCGTGGGGGTGCCCTTTCCCGCGACCCGGGTGACCATCGTGGGCCTGACCGCAGGCGCGCGTCCGGAGGCGCGCGATGCGTTCCTGGACTGGTGCCGCCAGCCCTCGGTTACCGAACGCTTCCGCGCCGGTGCTTACACCCGCGATCCGCGGCTATCGACGCCGCCTGCCCCATCCCCATGAAAACCGCCCTGGTCTCCCTGGGGCTCTGCACCCTTTACGCCACGCTCCGGTACAACGTGTTCAAAGCTCCAACCGAAACCGATGCCTCCGAGCTGAAAACGATTCGGCACTCCGATGGCACGGGGTTGGACGCGATGGCTTGGGTTTGGCTCCTCCAAGGATTTTGGAGACGCACTCGAAAATTCTTCCCTGAGAGACGGCTTCGCAAGCCGGCTTCCACCCCATCGCTCCTATCCGATGCCGTGAATCACCGCTTTTGAAACTGCCGGTTGACACCGAGCCCGGGCATGCGAGTTTTCGCGCCATGAAACAACTTCTTTTCATCGCGATTGCGGGTGCGGTCCTGGTTGGCAACCAACTCGTCCACGCCGGAGGCGCGGGCTGCGGCGAGGCCGCCAAGGCCGGCGAAAGCTGCGAGGCCAAAGACGAGACCGCCAAGACGGAGCCCGATGCCAGGAAGCCCGCCGAAGGCCAGCCCGCAGGCGACAAGGAAAAGGCCCCGAAAGCCGGCGACAAACCGGTGAGCTGAGCCGACCCCTCAGAGCCCCAGGCGTCGGAACGTTTCCTCGACGTGGCGGAAGTGGATGTCGACCGAGCACAGCCCGTCGATCTCGCCACGGGAGAGGCAGGCGGTGACCCCAGGTTCGGCGGCGAGATTTTCCTGCAGCGTCCCGCTCTCCTTCCACGTGCGCATGGCGGCCCTCTGAACGGCTTCATACGCGGTTTTGCGCTCAAGTCCCCGCCGGGTGAGTTCGAGCAACACCGCCTGGCTGTGATAGAGCCCCTTGGTGAGCTCCATATTCCGGGCCATGTTCTCCGGATACACCTGCAATCCCCTCACGAGATCACGCAGCTTCACAAGCATGTAATCGAGCAACGTGCACGAGTCGGGCAGGATGATCCGCTCAACACTGCTGTGGCTGATGTCGCGCTCGTGCCACAACGCCACGTTCTCCATCGCCGCCGCGGCATTGCCCCGCAATACCCGGGCCAGCCCGCTCAACCGCTCGCCCGTGATCGGGTTGCGCTTGTGCGGCATCGCGGAACTCCCCTTCTGGCCGGCCGCGAAATGTTCCTCGACCTCGAGCACCTCGGTCCGCTGCAAATGCCGAAACTCGGTCGCCCATCGGTCGATGCTGCACGCGATGAGCGCCAGCGTGGTTGAAAACTCGGCATGCCGGTCGCGCTGGACCACCTGGGTCGCCAGCGTCGCCGCCTCGATCCCCAGCCCTTTGCACACCGCCTCCTCGACGCGCGGATCCAGATGGGCCCGCGTGCCGACCGCCCCGCTCAGTTTGCCGAAACGCACCCGCCCACGGGTCTGACGCAACCGCTCCTCAGCCCGGCCGAATTCGTCGTACATCAACGCCAGCTTGAGTCCAAAGGTGATCGGCTCGGCATGGATCCCGTGGCTGCGCCCGATCATGGGGGTCAACTTGTGCTCACGCGCCCGATCCGCCACGACCGCACGCAACGCCGCCAAATCTTCGAGCAGCAGATCGCACGAACGCATCATCTGAACCGCCAATGTCGTGTCGAGGATGTCGGATGACGTGAGCCCCTGATGCATCCACCGGGCCGCCGGACCCACATACGACGCCACGTTTTCCAGAAACGCGATCACGTCATGGTTGGTGCGCTTCTCGATTTCCAGGATCCCCTCGATATCGAACCGCGCCCTTTCGCGGATCACCCGGGCATCGTCGGCCGGGATCTGGCCAAGCTCCGCCATCGCCTCGCAGGCGAGCACCTCGATCTCGAGCCAGATTTCAAACTTGGTCTGGTCAGACCAGAGTTCGCGCATGCGCTTGAGGGAATACCGTGGAATCACCCGCGCAGTGAAACGACCCCCCCGCCCCGCGGGAAGCAAAAACCGCGGAGCATCTTCCCCCCCAGAATAAGGGTGTGGGAGGCGGGCGCGACGCTTCTTCGCGGGGCGGTTTTGGAGTGCGGCGAGCGGGAGCGCCGCTTTGGATTGCACGCGAAACGCACGTTGCACACTGCGCTTGGAATCGTCAGCACGGGCACAGCCCGCCATGGAGAGGAGGCGGAGGGTGTCAACAGGCTCGATGCGCTTCTGTTGTATCGGTGGCTCTTGTCCCTGGCGGAGCTTTGCGCAGCCAGGGACGTGCCACCGGGCAGGCGGCGTGCGGACCCGCCCCCGGCGGCACCCCTTCGGGAGAGCCGCCGCTACAGCGGAGGGGCTGACATTCGTCCGCTTGTCGGACGGGAATCGATGGCACGTCGTGCGACGATGGAATTCTTGGGAATTCCGCTACGACCAGCGGGGGCCGCTCCCCCTGTCGCGGAAGTCGCAGTGACTTCCCGGGCGAGCGACGCCCGCCTCACATCGGTCGCCATGGAGGGGTGCTAGCCGCGCCCGCCCCGATGACGCCAGAGCAGCCGCAGGAACCGGATCGTGTCGCGCGCGGGATGGATCTTGCTCTGCTCGCCTGCGTAAATGGTCGAGATCGGGACCGACTCGATCCGGAACCCGGCCCGGCTCGCGGCGAACAGCATCTCGCTCTCGTAATCGAATCGGTCGGACGGACACGCCAACAACACCTCCACCGCCTCGCGCGGCACCATCCGGAATCCGCACTGGGAATCCGGGATGGGCTGCTGGCAGATCCGGCTGATCGCCTCCGACATGAGCCGGTTCACCCAGTATCGCACCGGCGGCATGGCGCGGGTGTCCTCCATCCGATTGCCGATGACCAGGGCGCGTCGCTGCGTGTTTCGAGCCGCCATGAACCGCGTGATTTCCCCAGGTGCATGCTGCCCGTCACCATCGAGCAACACGATCCAGTCAACCTGCTGCGGGGCCAGCGCGGCGAGCCCGGTCTTGATGGCGGCGCCCTTGCCACGATTGACCGGATGAAGGAGCACCTCGGCCCCGGCCGCCCGCGCGGCCCCGGCGGTGCCGTCGCCCGATCCGTCGTCCACCACCAGCACGGTGCGGACCACAGCGAGCGCACCGCGAATGACCGGACCGATTCGCCCGGCCTCACGATATGCGGGGATCAGTGCGGCAACGTTCGCGACCTCGGCAACATCGGCGTCATTGGCGGCATCGTCCGACCCGGACCGCCCGGGCAGATTCATCGGCGCACGGGGCTGAAATCCGCGGCGTGGTAGGAGCTTCGCACCAGCGGTCCGGAGGCCACATGGTCGAAGCCCTTACGCCGCGCGATCTCGCCGTAGGCGTCGAAGCGGGCGGGTTCGATGTATTCGACGACCGGGAGATGCCCGGCGCTGGGGCGGAGGTACTGGCCAAGCGTGAGAACCTGCACCCCGTGTCCCCGCAGATCATCCATCGCCTGGAACAGTTCCTCCTCCCGCTCCCCGAGGCCGAGCATGAGCCCGCTCTTGGTCACGATATCGGGCGCGATGCGCTTCATCCGGCCGAGCACTTCGAGCGACAACTTATACCTGGCCCGGGAGCGGACCACCGGAGTGAGCCGCTCGACGGTCTCGATGTTGTGATTGAAAATTTCGGGGGCGGCCTCGGCCACCCGGCGGAGGGATTCCTCGCGCCCGCGAAAATCGGGAGCGAGCACCTCGATGACAATGCCCGCGTTCGCCTCGCGAACGGCGGTGATGGTCCGGGCAAAGTGCAGCGCGCCGCCGTCCGGCATGTCGTCACGCGCCACCGCCGTGATCACGACATGTTTGAGTTTCATCCGCCGCACCGCCTCGGCCACCCGGCGCGGTTCATCGTCATCGAGCGCGAATGGCTTTGCGGTGGTCACCGCACAAAACCCGCACGCCCGGGTGCAACGGTCGCCGGCGATCATGAACGTGGCCGTGCCCTGGCTCCAGCATTCCCACCGATTCGGGCATTGGGCGCTCTCGCAGACCGTATGCAGGTTTAGATCGGCCACCAGCGCCCGGGTGGAGAAGAAGACCGGGTTGTTGGGCAGGCGCACCCGGATCCAGTCGGGCTTTTTCGGTTGGTGCAGCGCTGGATCGATTTTGCAGACGGACATAATACAGCCGACCCTAACCTGCCTTGCCCGTGCCGCAAAGCGGATTGAGCGGACGCCCGAGCCCGGGCCCAATCACCCCGGCTTGCCACAGCACACCTTGAACTTCCGTCCGCTCCCGCACGTGCAGGGATCGTTTCGCGACGGCGGACGGCCCGGTCCCCGCCTCTCGGCGGCCAGGATCGGGATGAGGTCCGAGGCGGGTCGTCCGCTCCGGACCCACGCGGCCATGCGGCGCATCACGGGATCGATGTGGGCGAAGAACCGCTTGTAACCCGCGCACAAATAGTTGAGTCCCGGCTCGCCGTCGGGCGTCGCGAGAAACCGGTGTTTCGGGCATTCCCCGTTGCACGCGAACCGGTATTCGCACTCCCGGCAGAACCGCGGCAGCGTGTCGCGCTTGTCGGTCCCGAACTTTTTCTGGGCCGCCCCGCGCACCATGTCGCCAAGCGACTGCTCGGCGATGTTCCCGATCCGGTATTCCGGATAGACAAAGTGATCACAGGCATACAGGTCGCCATTGTGTTCGAGAGCGAGCGCGTTGCCGCAGGTCTCCCCGAACACACACAGCGCCGACGGCAACCCCATCCAGAGGCCCAGTTGCACATCGAACAGTTGCACAAACACCCGGCCGACATCGCGCTGCAGCCACTCATCCCACACCCCGCATAAAAAATCACCGAACTGCCTCGAACCCACACTCCAGTGGGTCACCGACTCCTCCGGCTCCGCCGATCCGTCCGGCGCCCCCGCCAACCCTCCCCCCTCCCCTTTGCGTTCGACCAATGGAATGAACTGCATGAAGCCCGAGCCGTGCTCGCGCAGGAACCGATACACCTCGGCGGGATGCCTGGCATTGTGCCGGTTCACCACCGTGAGCGTGTTGAACTCGACGCCGTATCGCTTGAGGAGGTCCAGCCCCTCGATGACCTTGTCGAACGTCGGGCGCCCGCCCTTGTCCACCCGGTATCGATCATGCAACTCGCGCGGCCCGTCGATGCTCACCCCCACCAGAAACTTCTCACGTGCCAAAAATTCGCCCCAGGCATCATCGAGCAGCGTGCCGTTGGTCTGCAGCGCATTTGTAATCCGTTTGCTGCCGGGACAATGCCGCCGCTGCAACGCCACGACCCGCTCGAAAAACTCCACGCCCATGAGCGTCGGCTCCCCGCCCTGCCACGCAAAGCTGATCTCCGGCCCCGCCTGATGCGCGATGTAGTCGCGCACGTAGGTTTCCAGCATCGCGTCGGTCATCCGGAACCCCGCCCCCCGTGTCTCCGGATACATCTGCTCCTTCTCGAGATAGAAACAGTATTTGCAGTCAAGATTGCAGATCGGCCCGATGGGCTTCGTCATGATGTGAAAATGCGGCACCCCGGAAAACGCAACCGCCCCACCCGGCGTGGAAACGACAGGCCCGTTCATGGCCGGAGCCCGTCCGGGCGCGTGTTGGAGGATGACAAGGGGCCTGGCAGGTGGCCGGTGATCCCGAAACCATGCACCCACCCCGGAGCGTAGAGCGTGAAGTCCGTCGCTGAACGGGTAATGAATACCATGGGCAGGATCTACCCGACGGCGGACCTGCCCGCAATCCCCGCTTCCCGCCTGTAGCGGAAGTCGCAACGACTTCCGGGGAACGTGACTCCCGGGTCCCTGCCTACGGCATCCTCCACTCGAACGCCCCCGGCCGCCGCAGAGCCAAGTGCCAGCAATGATTCCACCGGCGCGGGAGCGATTTCCGAAGTGGGATCAGCGATTCCATCCCGACGAAGTCCCGCCTCTCCACCCGGGCTCGGATTCGAGCGACCGCATCGGTCAGGGCCTGGCGGAGCAACTCCTCGCCCGAATCGGGCGGCAATGGCGGCCCAATCGAGACGTAAATCCCCGGGCGATTCTCGGACACCCACTCATACGCGAACGCCATCGGCAGCATCGGACATCCGCTCCGCATCGAAAGATGACACGCACCGGGCCGCACCTCGATCCCGCGACACGGATGCTCGATTCGCCCTTGAGGAAAAATCCATAGCACCGCGTCCGGACGACGCAGCACTTCGAGGCCGGCCCGGAGCCCGCCCACAGCGGACCTCGGCGACTCAAGGTCGATCCCGATGGCCCCGGCCTTGCGCAGGAACGGGTATCGGGCCAGATGCCGTTCCTCCTGCAACACAAAGGTGGCCCGACGGCACAGGCGCTCCCCGACGAATTGCGCGACGAAACCGTCCCAGAAATTGGTGTGGTTCGCGCACCCGATCAGCCCGCCCCCCGGCGCCGCGGCTCGCGCGTGGTTCGCCCCCTCCACAAACAGCCCGTGGAACGAGCGCCGCATGCCCCGCCGGGCTTGGAACCCGATCAGCGCGGCAACCCACGGACTCCGGACGGGCTTGGCCATGCCTCAGGCTGCGGCGCTCACCGCTCGAAGCGCAACGTGACGATTTCGAACGGGGCCACCTCGATGCCGACCGACCCGTCGGAAGCCATCGACAGTTCGCGGACCGGACGCTCGAGCAGATCCGCGATCCAGGCCTTGCGAAACGGGAACCCGACGCGGAGGGTCGCCGCCCCGCGCGTCGAGAACGCCTCGTGGAAACGGACAATCACGCCGGACCCATCCTCGGGGGCCTTGACGGCTTCGAGCACCATGCCCGAACGATCGCACGAGACGAGGCTCTGCGCGGAGGGAAGCGAACCCTTGCGAGGACCGGTCTCGGCGAAGCGGATCGGGGAATTCAAGGCGTGCGCCTCTTCCACCACCCCGCCGGATCGGAAATCCCCGGCATGCGGCAGCATCGAATAGGTGAACCGATGCGCGCCTTGATCCGCTTCGGGATCCGGACTGGTCGGCGCCCGGAGCAGGCTGATGCGGAGCACATTGCCCACGGTGTCGTGGCCGTATTTGCAGTCGTTGAGCACGGCCACTCCATAGTCGCCCTCGGAGAGATCGGCCCATTTCTGGGCGCACACCTCGAACCGGGCCAGGTCCCAACTGGTGTTGAAATGGGTCGGGCGCTCGATGCTCCCGTACTGGATCTCATACGTCGCCCGCGACGAACGCACCCGCACGGGAAACGCCACCTTCAACAGCCGATGACGCTCACGCCAATCAATCTCAGTCTCGAAATCAATCCGGCTGGACCCGGCGCGCAACACGATCCGCTGCACGAGACGCGAAGCGCCAAACCGGCGCTCGACGAGCACCACGGCACGAAACGGCCCGCTCTCAACCAGTTCGACCCGCTCTGCGGCAGTGAGATCGACGCCGACCTCACGGTGGAACACATCGACGTCCCAGGCATCCCAGCGGTTGGGATAATCGGGATGAAGCTGCAGAAGATTGCCCCGGGCGCCTTCCGCCAGCGCCGGGCGTCCGCACCGCAGATCGAACACTTCCGAGAGCAATCCGTCGGCATCGATCACCACCCGCACGCGGCCGTTGGACAGCACGATGGAATCGCCGCTGCGCACCGCCTCGACCGGTGCGACTCCCGCGGGGAGCGCGGCTTCGGAAGCGGCGTCGAGCACCGCATACCCACACGACGGGACGTCGACCCAGCGCACGCCCGAGCCCGGCAACTCAGCCACCTCGCCCCGGGCCCACCCAAGCGGATTGAACGCCAGCACCGGACGCGCCGCCTCGCCGGTATCGATCCCGTCCGCCAACGCGGCCAGCGAATGCCCCGCCACCCGCTCGCCGAGCGCGGCGATGGTGTCGTAGTCGTGATCACTGTCCCGGTAAACCCAGTGAATCGACGAGCCCGGAATGATGTCGTGAAACTGATTGAGCAGCACGAGCTTCCACGCACGATCTAGATCGGCGGCGTTGTCGGGGGACGTCACCCCCCGCCCGATGACGTCATACGCGGCGTGCGGAAGGGTTTCGCGCGGGGCGTCTTTCGCCGCGAACCCGAGCGCGCCCGCGAGGGCATCCAGCGCCTCGGCATCACGCAGCAACAGTTCTGATTTCCGGTTGCCCCGCTTGTTCCGGGCCTGCGTGGTCAGGGTGCCGCGGTGCAGCTCGAGATACAGCTCGCCCGACCAGATCGGCAGATCCTTGGCGTCCGCGACCGCCTTGGGGAAGAAGGAGGAGACCTTCTCGAACTCGACCTTCGGGAGCCCCTCGAAATCCTTCGCCCGCCGGCCCTGCTCGAGCATCCGCCGGGTTGGTCCCCCGCCCCCATCCCCGTAACCGTACGCGTACAGCGACCGCGTGGCGCGGTCGTGCTCGCGAAAGTTGCTGACGTTAAACACCAGCTCCTTCGGCGACAGGGTCGCGTTATAAGTGTCGGCCGGCAGGAAATGCGTGAACACCCGGGTGCCATCGATCCCTTCCCACAGGAACGTGTGATGCGGGAACTTGTTGAACTGGTTCCACGAGATCTTCTGGGTCAGAAACCACGGGATGCCAGCCTTGGCGAGGAGCTGCGGCATGGACGCGGCATACCCGAACACGTCGGGAATCCAGACATCCTTCGTCTCGACCCCGAACTCCTCCCGGAAGAACCGCTTGCCCTTGAGGATCTGGCGCGTGATCGACTCGCCCGAGGCGAGATTGCAGTCGGTCTCGACCCACATCGACCCGATCGGCTCCCACTGACCGCGCCGGATCGCCTCCCGGATTCCCTCGAAGAGGTCGGGATACAGCTCCTTCATCCAGGCATACTGCACCGCCTGGGAACATCCGAACACGTAGTCGGGATACTCCTCCATGTAGGCCAGCGCCGTGGAAAACGTCCGGGCACACTTGCGCATCGCTTCGCGCAGCGGCCACAGCCACGCGGTGTCGATGTGGGCATGTCCAATCGCGGAGATCCGATGGGCGGAATCGCCATTCCGCGCGGCCATCACCCCGGCCAACTCGGCTCGCGAGGGGGCAATCGTCGACCGGTCGTTCTCGTCGAAACGGTTGGCGGCGGCGTTCATCGCAAACAACAACTGCCCGCGCCGGGGCGAATCCTCGGGCAGCGCCAGCATCGCCTCATACGCGAATCGGAGATCGAGGAGGAACTGTTCCGCCGCACGATCCACGCACGCCAGTTCGGCACGCCGAAGCTGGAACAACGATTTGCCACCGAAATCGGGCATGAGGCGTGGATTGTCGCCCACGTTGCCCTGCCCGGACATCGGGTTGGCAGCGGCCTCGACGAAAAACTCGACGGTCTCCCCGGCCCTGGCCGACGCCGCCACCGGGATGTCGTTCCGGTTCACGTTGATCGCCCGATCGGGTTTGCCGTCCCGCCAAACCAAGCCTTCGCACGTGAACCCTTCGTTCCGCGCATAGCCGAGCTCGAACAACGCCAGCACCTCCCGCCCGGCCCACTCCGCAGGCACGGTGGCACGCACCCGGAACCACGTGGTCTCCCACGCCGCCCCCCACTGGGCCCCCACCTCAAACGGGACGAACGGCCCCGCAACCGCCACGTCGTGCGCGATGGGTTCGCCGTGAACGTGCAACGCCTCGATCACGACCGGCGACGTGGGGCCGTGAACGAGCGGTTCAATGCGTGCGATGACGCGCTCGATGCGTGCTTCAGTAAGAGTGCGATGCTTGAGCATGGGGCTTGGGAAAGGCCCGAAGCGCACCGCCTCACACCGACATTGTAAAGAGGATTTTCCCCGGACGCGACCCCGCCGAAGCCGCGGCAACCGCCTCTTTCCAAGCATCGAGCGGATACGTCGCCGCCACCGGGATTCGCAACTCGCCCGACTGCATCATCGCCGCAATCTCATCGATGATCCGCGCCCGGGCGATCGCATCGGCATCGCGGAACCAGCGGGTCAGCCAGAACCCCCGGAATTGCAGGTCCTTGAAGATGAGCAGCCCATTCGGGATCTTGAGGGGCTGACGTCCCATCGCACCGTAGGTGACCATGACACCACCGGGTGCGAGCTGATTGGCCAGTCGCAACGCGCTCTCGCCGCCCACCGCGTTCAACGCCAGCCGGATCTTCGCCCCACCGGTCCGCTCCCGCAGATCAGGGAGCGCCCCCGCATCGTCACACACCACCGCCTCCGCGCCAGACGCCTCCAACTCAGCCACCAGCTCCGGGCGACGGACCACGTTAATTGTCCGCAACCCGCGCGACTTCGCCACGGCGATCACGCAACGTCCGACCGCGGAGTTGGCGGCGTTCTGGATCACCCAGTCGCCTGGGGCCAACCCGACAAACTCGCGCAACATCAGCAGGGCCGTCGGCGGGTTGACCCGCACCATGGCGGCCTGATCGACCGGAAGCTCGCGGGGCACCCGCGCGACGTCGGACGCAGCGGCCAGGCACCGGTCGCACCACGTCCCGATGCCCGAGCCCAATACCACCCGATCTCCGGGTGCCAACCCCTCCACCCCCGGGCCCACCGCTTCCAC
>Ga0163154_10009502_pt1 | contig 11072 bp, 9 predicted proteins | sample OliLakLV19MP9P1_FD_148649 | JGI IMG/M metagenome (GOLD analysis project Ga0163154, IMG submission 148649) | Freshwater microbial mat bacterial communities from Lake Vanda, McMurdo Dry Valleys, Antarctica - Oligotrophic Lake LV.19.MP9.P1 | ecosystem: Environmental > Aquatic > Freshwater > Lake >...
TTAAAAAGAAAAAAAATAATTTGAGTAAACCCTCCAAATAAAAAGGCAATAGTACCCAGAAAAGCTGCAAAAAAAAAAGAAATAATATAAACGTACATCAGTTTTTGAGTGGAAAATTCCATTACATAAGCTGTCAGGCTCTTTCTGGATTGAGTTGGAATTTTATTTTGATAGTAGATAACAGGTGCCAATAAAAAGCACAAGCCAACACTACTGGCAATAATAGCCGTTGACCTTGACTGGGTATTGTAATCAATATCCTTGCCCAAATAATTACACAGCCATACACCTGCGGCAATCTGCAAAAAATGCTGTATTGCAATTAACGAAAAAACGCCTGGCTTAAATGGCTGCTGCAATAAATAAACCAATGCATAAATTACCAATACAGGAAAAAACAGGTAAAACCCATTGTTGAAAATCAGTAATACCAGGCACAAGGCCGTAAGCAAAAAAGAGGATTGCTCATCTATTTTTATTCTTTTAATCAATGTAAGATTGGCTTAAATTTTCAATGACAAGCATTGTTGAAATTTTAATTTATTATTTTTTATTACGAATTCAAACAAAAAAGGACTATTTAATTAATAAGATTTTAGTTTTAAAAAAACTCCATGTAATCAGGTAAAAATTATCAAACTTGTTGAGCAATTTCATAAAATGGAATCCTGTAGAAAAATTACCTTTTATAAATTCCTTTAACATCAAGGTATAATAAAACGATAATTTAGTTTTTCTTAAAAGGATTCGACCTTTTGCCTGATTTTCAGGTGTAATGTAGCCCAATAAAAAATTGTACGTTTCAATATCTTCTTTTAAATGATAAATGAAAAATTGCTGCTGACCACTCAATTGCTCTTTGTGATTCCGTAAGTGCACTAATGGCTTTTTAATAAACCCTACCGGGTAATCTTTTGCCAGGCGTACCCACATTTCAAAGTCTCCGCTTATCTTCATGTTTTCGTTAAACAATCCTACTTTATCCAATGCGGCTTTATTAAGCGTTACGTTGGCAATATTGCCCGCTATAGAGCCCGTAATAAAAGCAATTTGAGTATGCAATTCTGTTGAAATCAGTTCGGGAGTTGTATCCAGCTTAGTAATATCAAGCCGCTTTCCAGCGGCATCTATGTACAACCTGTCTGTATAACTAAATCCAATATGAGGGTAACGATCATGAAACAACAAAACCTCCAGAATACAATCGGGTTGCATTATATCATCCTGCGACCATAATTTAATCAGATTGCCTTTAGATTTGTTTATCAAAAAATTTAGGTTGTAAAACAATCCCCTATTCTGTTCATTTTGCCAAACCTTTACCCTGTCATCGTTTAGTGATTGAACATAAGACCAACTGCCATCGATTGAGCAGTCATCCAGTATGAGGAATTCAAAATTCTTATACTGCTGATTTAATACAGATTGAACAGACTGATCAAGGTATTTCATCCCATTATAAACAGGGAGTATGATGGAGATTTTGGATATCAAAATATTATTACATTACCCATGAATTTATACTTTCCTTATTTTTTCCATAACACACTCTATTGACTTTACTATTGCTTTAAATGAATAAGAAGCTATTTTCTCCTCAGATTTTTTTCCCATCTTACTCCATTCCAACTTATCCTCTAAAAGTAATTGAATGTTGTTAATCAGGCCATTTATATCTACAGCATCAAATACAAAACCATTTACTCCATCCTCTACAAGATCAACAACACAGCCACAAGTATTTCTGGCGATGATGCCTGTACCACACGCCATTGCTTCATTTATACCGAGGCCCCATGTTTCACTGGCAGATGTAAGAATAAAAAAATCTGCCAGCCGATACAAAACAGGCATTTGTTGTTGATTTTGAAAATCAATAAACGTGATTTGATTACTTACTGAAGCCTTCAACTTTAAATTACTTTCAAGTGGGCCGTTGCCTGCCAAAATAAAATGAACAGGATATCCTGATAGTTTTTTTGCTAAATCAATTATTATAGAAGGACATTTAATCTCTTCAAATTTGCCAGCATACAATACAATAAGACTGTCTATCGGAATACCTAATTCTAATTTCCATGTATTTGCCAATATTTTATAACGCCCGTCTTTATCAGCAAACCTATCATTATCAATAGCATGAGGTGCAAAAACCAGTTTCCTATCTCTTAAACCACATCTCTTAAAATATTTTTTATTTTCACTTCCTACAAACAAAGCAAAATCTACAAAACTATATACCCATCTTAAATATATAAGCCGTACAGCACTTTTTAGTATATTTTGTTTTCGAAGCAGTGTAGAATCACCTCTAAATAACATCGGTATCTTTTTATGAAAATATCGGATGCATTGTAGATGACTAATAAAATTCCAGCCAAATACCAATACTGCATCTGGCTTCCATGCTTCAATTTCTTTTATGAGTGATGGATTATCAATACCCTTTCTATGATGAGAGCCTGGTTCCCTGGCAATGTTGGCAACAAAAGTATATTCGTACCCTTCCAACAATGGAATGTCCCATTTTACTTCTTTACCAAAACCAGGTTCGTATTGATTACCAGTCTCCACCTGGCTCCAGGTATAAAAAACCTTTGGAAATACCTTACCACCTTCTGCCAATAACCGAAACCATGGAGCATTGTATTGGATAGGGTGAGTAGTAACAATGGCAATTTTTTTTAACATTTAACCTGTAACTCTAAAAAGTTTTAAATAAACTGATCAAGTATTTTATACTTCTTTGAAGATGCAACTCTTTTTGTGGCCCAATTCAAATCTTTTATATAAATAGTGTTGTATTTTCCAAAATAATTAAGCAGGGAAAAAGAGCGGGTAAAAGGGTTGTATGCATAAGGTTTAAAATCATAACCTAATAATAAGTTGTGAACATCTTCATCCTGAAACCCGAAAGTTTTACCACATCCATTTAATTCAATAATTATTGCCTGAAGTTGCTTAGAAGCAAGTAGATTTTGAGCACCGTTTAAAGCGGGCCACTCATAACCTTCAATATCCATTTTCATAATCACAGGTATGTTGTTGAGAAATACATCATCCAGTTTTTTTACCTCAATTTCTATTACACCTTCTTGCGTTTTACTATAAATTTCAGGAACAACATGGTTCATACTATCAATAGTATTTGTAAAAGCAAGCATTGTATTTTCATTACCTACACCTATGGGCAATTGAGTAACGAGTTTAGTAACTCCATTTAAAAAAACATTGTTTGAAAGATGATAGAATGTCGTTGGGATAGGCTCCACAGAAACAACCCTTGCCCCAACATTTTTTGCTGCAAGAATTGTGTATACGCCAATATTTGCTCCAATATCTGCAAAAAGGTCTTCTTTCTTTAAAGCATGAAGAACAAAGGCCATATCATCAAATTCAAGCAGGCCAGTATAAATATTTCCTGTTGCACCTTCCATACCCCTTTTCACCAGCAAAACACTATCCTCCACCAATGGATACAAAACCGGGTAGTTATTAATTTTTTGTCCAATCTGCCATGAAAAAAAATTCCGATAAGCCTTTATTCTGTTTTTTGAAGCAAGCGGATGTTTCCAGATAAATTGTAAAATAGCCGTAAGATTTTTCAACATAATGATAAACCAACTAAAAATTAAAAATCACTTTTTACAAACTTGATTTAATAAGGTTGCCAGGCATTTGGTAATATTTCTTGCAGAATAAATTTCAAAAAGCTGGCTGTTGACATTAGCCGCTTTAAAGTTTTGAGTAAATAAAAGATAGGTATCAAAAATATTTAAGAATCTATTCCCAAAATCTTCCAAATCATCTTCACCATTAAAAGCCAATACTATACCGGCCCCCGATTTTTGCAATACTTTTACCGCAGTGCTTTGTTGATGTAACACCGCTAAAATTGGTTTACCTGCCATTACCCCCTGGTATGTTTTTGAGGGTGTATAATGCGGCTCGGTACTTCCTAAAATAAAAATTCCGGTTGCAATATCTAAATGCACCAACACATCTAAGTAGGGAATGCGTTGGGCATACTCAAATACTATTGTTTGCCATAGACCATACTTTTCTGCTAACGGCTTTATATTATAAGATCGTGGATCGTTGGGCAATTTACCCGTACCTATAAAATGCAATTCAACCTGCTTAAAATCTTCTGGTTTATATTGAATTGCTTCAAATATTTTTTCCAAAACTACATAGGCTTTGGGCAGCATGGCGCCTGCATATACCAATTGTATTTTAGCCAGATTATTATTGAATAAATAAGGCGTTGCCTTACTATTGGCAATAGCCTTATGATCTTCTTCTTCTCCACCGTAAGGCATGGCACCCAATATCGCCTGCTTTGTCAGGTGTGGGTTTCTTTCCAATACCCCTTGGTAATAACCTGCAGCCACACCTGTTATGAGAGAGGCGTTTTTAACAGCAATAGGCTCAAGAAATGTGGCAATTTTTGTACTGAACCAATGCCTGGAAAACAGCTTGTCGCTACCCGGAAAGTAATGTACCCATGGATCAATGTAATCTATCCCATAGTTAATATTGGTACTACCATTGAGCCAACGACCGAGTAAGGCACAATAGAAAGACGGTATGGGTATAAATAAAAAATCTATGCCCTCGGTTACTATCAATTGCTTTGCCTTACGATATATTTGAAAAAAAGCCCTCAGTCCAATATCACCGATCAGCCTGGGTTTCGTAACCGAAAAAGCATTCACTTTCTCAATTCGCAAATTGGGTGGTAGCAGTGCTTCCAAATGATGATCTAGCTTTTCTTCATAATATTTTTCATGTACCGTTAAAATAATGGGCTCCCATCCAAAGGATGGCAAATGTTGTGCAAATAATCTGCTTCTATGAACGGCTGCTAAATTAGATGGCGGGAAATGTGGTGAAATGATTAGAATTTTTTTCATGTTATCATTTCCTGCCACTTTGCTACCAAAGGTTTTGATTCATTTTCCCAATTATACACAGCAGCATTTTTAAACCGCTTATCTCTTTCTGATCTTATTTGATTCTTACTTTGCAAAAGCGCTTTGATTGTATTACTCAACTCATATTTCGATAAGGATGTAGCAATTCCATGATTCGGATGCGCTTCTAAAAACTTTTTTTGAGCTGGAGTGTCTGATGCCAATATGTATAACCCTGCCTGAAAATACGTGAGTATTTTATTGGACAAAGCAATCGTATTATTGATGTCTTTGCCTGGTTCAATTGCAAGGCCAACATCGTAGTTTGCCATTGCCTTGTGTAGCGCTGATAAATGCATGGATGGTATGATTTTTATCCCATCCTTGTTTTGGAGGTATTGTTTACAAAACTTTTCTTTGGGGTTGCCTATTAGTGTTAGTTCTATTGATTGGCTAAATAATGCAACAACTTCCAATATCTCTTCCAAGCCTCTGCCAAAATCAATGTTTTGAGAAAACCAAACCAGCTTAATTTTCCCCTCTGGTATTGTAGACGCATCGTCAAAGTCTTTTGCAGCAAAAAAATTATTGATTACCATATCAGATTTACCGATGTCTGCTGCTATCTTTTTAGAGAATTCCATTATTAATGGAGATGCATAGCTTACATAGCCTGCCAATGGCAACAACTTAGCCATTAAAGAAGTTACAGCACTTTTAATACTAGATTTAATTGATTCCCCCGGATGATAATCTTCCAGATCAATGGCAAATGGTATTGTACGCTGCATGGCAAAACTATAAGCCGGATAAAAAGCAGCAGGGTTATGTGCAATAATTAAATCGGGCTTCAATTTACTTCTCTTGCACCATCGCAACAAATACCAGCTTCTTTTACTTACAGCCATTGCTGTAAAAAATATGTTATTAGGAAAAAGTTGAAATAATCTTCGAGCTGATTTTTCCATTAATGAAGCCATTAACCAAGGAATTAAATCTTTTCTGGTGCTTTCCAGGTAATGAAACTGTACAGTCGGCAGATCTTTGTTAATGGCTGCTTCATGACTATCTGACCAATTGTGCAAATTAAACGCTACTACTGTAACCTTTGCACCTAAATCAACCAGTAACTTTACTTCCTTTAAGCAGCGAGGGTTGCAGGTAAGGTTGGTACTGGTAAGCAGCAGTATTTGCTTATTGGTAAAGTTAATAGCCATACAATGCTGCATAAGCTGCTGCTACGGAATTAAATTGTTGTGGTAGTTTTACATTACTTTTCAACTTATTGATTAATTGAGGATCATCGACTATCGAACGAATTTTTTTTGTTAAATCTACCGCCGAACCAAAACCAAACAACAAGCCATTTTCCCCATCCCTGATATGTTCCATATTACCATATACCCTACTAGCCAATACAGGAATACCGGCTGCGAACGCTTCTTGTATTACTAGTGGTGACATCTCCGAAAACATTGACGGCAGACAGAGTATATCGCATTGGGCAAGTGTTTCCACTACCTGGTCCCTATTCAAAAGCCCCTTCCAAAAAACATTAGTTTGGTTAGCCGATTGGGCTACACAATTTTTATAATAGCTGGTATCCTCTTCCTTTCCATAAATATCAACAGTAATTTCTGTTGCTGTAAATCCTTTACATGCTTCCACCAATAAATGGACTGCTTTTTGAGGTTGTATCCTCCCTAAAAAAACCAACCTGATTGGTAAAGCTGCCTGGGTAACGGGCTCATTTTTTTCAACATTAAAACCTGTTGCCAATGCTTGCGGAATTACCGTTATTTTAACTGCTGGCACTCCGTTTAATAACAGCATATCTTTGTACCAATTGGTTAAAGCAATTATCTGATCAGTATATTGTGCCAATTCATTCAATTCATTTTTTATTCTTTCAATGCTGGCAGGCATGGAAATTAAGGTGGTTAATTTTCCTTTCGGCAATAGTTTTTCAATACTTAATTTATTTAAACAAATATTGAGCATTGCCAATGGGGTACTTACAACAGAAGGTATTTTAAACATGCTGTTATAAGTACACAGGGTGCAATCGTATGCATTGATTTTACCATTGCACAACTGGTTGCCTTTTATAAGATTGTTGGTATTACAGGTATAAAAAGAAAGATGCATTGTTATAAAAACTTTGGCACCAAATTCCCTGGCAATTTTAACATGCGATACGGTAAAACCTATGCTCCTGTTTAATTCATGAAAATGAATTACATCAGGTTTTATTTTCATTAACAGGTTTAAGAAATTATCTAATCCTTCTGGTTCTTTTTCACCAGTATAAAAAGCCTTGTTGGTAGGGTTGGCTGTTTCCTTATACTGGTAAACATCTACCCCATCATACACATATTGTTCAATGAATGTTCCTGGATTGTAGTATTCAATATGCGGTATAATTACCGCTACCCTATTTCCGCTTTGCTGTTGTAGTTTCGCCAAGGTATGGGTATAAACTTCCGAGCCTCCCATATGCATCGGCAAGTATTGTATAAGGCAGTGGATTATTGTCAAGCGTTTACTATTTTTTTTCTGCAATGGCAATCAATACAAATGGCCCTTGCAAACCAAGTTCATCAATTTCGGCAGCGTTTTTAAACCTTACAATTTCAAAATCATCTTCTGTTTCCTTTAAAACAGGATCAAATTTTCGACCCCTTAAAATGGTTTGCAAAAAACGACCCAATCGAATGAATGGATTGGACCAAAGCCTGTGTAAATCAGCCCTCAATTCATTTTTAATTTTTCCTTTTAAATTAAATTGCTGTCCATACAATTGAATATTTGTAAAACCAGTGCTTTCTAAAAGCTGATATAACTCAACTGCCTTGTATTCCTTTTCATGAAATTCCCAATTTAATTTAACAGGACTTGATACGAGTTGATTGGGCGTACTTACAATCAGTTTACCTTGATGATGTAAATTTTGGAAACAGCTTTTCAGAAAATCCAGTGGCCTTGGAAGATGCTCCAGGGTTTCAAAACTAACAATTGCATTGAATGGAGCAAATTTACTTGCAGCTAACAGCGTATGGCAATCATCTACCATAAAATGAATACCGTCGGAGGCGAAAGTAGCTTGGGCAATTGAAAGTGCTTCTTTAGATTGGTCAATTGAAACAATGGAGGTTCCACCCAAACGCTTATGTAAAAATTCAGTACCGTATCCAACACCACAAGCCGCATCTAACACATTTATTACATTGAGTGGTTTTAAAACCTGCGCTGCAAATTGATACCGAACTATATGATTAGCATAATAAGCCTGCCATTCTATTGTGCCGGGTACTATTCTTTCTACTGCCATTTTATGTTCTTTAATGATTTATTACCTGGTTGGGATTATTTAAGCAATGATGAAAACAATTCCCAATAGGAAAAACTGGTCTGTTTCATAACTGTTCTAATCAGGGTAATATCCTTCGTTTGTTGTAAAGTTCTAAAAATATTAATGGAATGACGTTTCTTCATTTTCCTATATAAATAGTTTACCTCTTTATTAGTAAGAGGTAATTTAATTTTTTCAAGCAGCTCTTTCAAATACAAATACCCATTTTTTAAATAGCCAATCTTATTGTTTTTTTCTTGGCCATCATGCTCACGGTAGTATACGAATAAATAAGATAATAAAATCACTGGACCATCCAAAGCCATCTTTATATTGAAATACATATCTGAAGCAACGCCAAACCTGGTATCAAAACCTCCTTCTTTAAAAAAACTTAACCTGTTATATATTGCTCCGGTTGGTCCAATAGACAGGTAATGCTTCTTAAAAAAATGTTCTCTAATAATTTTATCCGATGTTTTACTAATAGACTTCTCTCCGTTCATATCATAAGGGCAATAAACTCCGATAGCTGCTGTTGGATACTTTTCCATTTGCTCAACACAATACTGCAAACCGTCTTCATTAATTCTATCGTCTGAATCTACATATTTAATATACTTACCACTTGCCAAACCTGCCGCTCTGTTTCGGTTTGGATAATCTCCAAGATTACTTTCATTTGCATAAACTTTTATTCGAGCATCAACTGCCTCAAATTTCTTTGCAATCGATACGGTTTTATCTGTTGAACAATCATCCATAATAATCAATTCAAAATTGATATAAGTAGAAGCCAACACACTTTCAATGGCTTCTGCTATGTATTTTTCCCGGTTGTAAGCAGTCATCAATACGCTTACCAAAGGTTCCGTTGTTATCATTAAAAAATAAATCCTTTTTAGATATTATTGAATTCTCTTATAAGAAAATAAGCCTTTAAGAAGTTCAATAAATTTAAGATCGGAGGCGCTGAAAATCTTTATTGCCAACATTGGTTTAAATTTTACCAGTGCCAAACTTAAAATGTCTCTGGAATGTTTCCATTTTAACCTTTTAGTAATTCTATTTATATCAAACTCTTGTAAAGGGCAATTGGTTGATTGTAAAGATTGTATAAAAACCGGGTAAGAGTACTTTAGGTATGCCAATTGAGCTTGGCCAATCTGGTATTCTTGCCCATTATGTACTAACCAATTTACAACACCGGGTTCTATTTTAACAATGGGATAAGTTGCCGCTAATTTTAACCAAAATATGGTGTCGCCAAGAAACCGATGCTTGCTAAAGCATCCTAATGAAATAAAAACATCTCGTTTAATAATGGTACCCGTAGGTCCATATTGAAGAATACCATAGCCATCGTAATGGTCTAAATAGGCTTGTTCAGGGATGGTAAATACCGGATAAGTATTAAACGCATTTTTGGGAGATTCAAATTGAGCAATACCCAACGCTGCTGTTGGATGAGCTTCCATTGCAGCTACCATTTTGGCTAATCCCTCTTTTGCAATAGTATCATCCGAATCTAGGTATTTAATGTATTTACCAGTAGCATAACTAGCTGCCACATTTCTATTGGGGTAATCGCCAAGATTGGATTGATTTACATAAAACTTTATTCGATTGTCGATTTTTGCAAAAGAACGAACCACTTCAACCGTTGTATCAGTAGAAGCATCGTCACTAATGATCAATTCAAAATTTGTATAGGTAGATTCCAATACACTTTGAATAGCTGCTGCTATATACCCTTCCCGGTTATAACAGGTCATTAATATACTTACTAAAGGGTTAACTATTTTAGATGACATCAATAAACACTATTGAGGGTTGGATAACTTGACAAATAATTTTTTCAAATCTGATAATAACCTGTTAGAAATACCAAACATTAATGAAATACAGTACTGTGCTTTAATATTAACCTTATGAACAGTTCCTTTAAAAGTAGTAGCAATAGGTTGCCCTTTTTTACTAAATTCAAGTATTGATAAAAAAAAATTCAATAGATTTTTTTCATCAATAAAACTTGGAATTATATTGTTGGAAAATACAGGAGCCATTAAAATCTGCAAAGCCTTTTCTTCATCGTTGTCTATGGCTATAATTTCTTTAATAAAATCCTCCTCATTTTTTTCGTCGGAAAGATTTAAAAAACAATTTAAGTTGAAATCTTTTGCTACAAGTGGGTTTCCCCAATATAATGGTATGCAACCTGTAATTAAAGGTTCAACTATTTTTTCTGTTGTATAGCCGGGATAAGCAGCATTTTCAAATGAAATCACAAACCGATAGTCTTTTATAAAATCAAGCTTATCGCTAATTGGCCCGCCCACATTGTTCAAATATTTTCCACCGGAATCTACTTTTTTATAAGCTGAGAGTTTCTTAAAAAAATCAACCCGCTTTTTTGAAGTGCCATTAGAAACTACCATGCAACAGAACTTATTTTTTTTCCGCCAGTTTTTTAATAGTTCCTCCCTGTTTTTTTGTTGTAATAATTTATTTTGATCAATGTACAATGCATACAAAGGCAACCGGTAATGGTAGGCACTTTTATTAAAATCAAAGGTGATTGCAAAATCACAGCCAGAAAAATCAGGCCGCAGATTCTCAGCAGAGTAAAATACTCTTGTACATGTATAGACCAAATATTTGGTTCCGTAGCAAGAATAAATTACAATGTCAGGATTATCATCTAAAATTACTTGGTACTTCTTATTAAGGAGTTTGTAAAAAAAATTATTGAAAGGATCAAATCCAAACCAAAAATCTGTAAACTTAATTTTAATTTTATCCAT
>Ga0163154_10009506_pt1 | contig 11067 bp, 9 predicted proteins | sample OliLakLV19MP9P1_FD_148649 | JGI IMG/M metagenome (GOLD analysis project Ga0163154, IMG submission 148649) | Freshwater microbial mat bacterial communities from Lake Vanda, McMurdo Dry Valleys, Antarctica - Oligotrophic Lake LV.19.MP9.P1 | ecosystem: Environmental > Aquatic > Freshwater > Lake >...
GAGAAACAGTAGCAGGGGCACTAAAAGATCCACCTGTGGAACCGGGCTCGACTGTCGGCGTTTCCTGCGTGTGCGCTACCGAAAAGATCAGGCTAAAAACAACCAAGACAATCGGCAATCTCATGTTGTTAATTCAGTTTCCCCAAGGAAGAGGTGTAGAAACTCAAATGCTGACGGATGATGCGAATAAGATCCTTTTGATCAGAGTCACTTGTGTAGATCATTCCAAGTTGTTTCTGAAGTTCGCCGACAGTCTGCATGACCTGGGATTTCCCTTTGCCGAATGCATCCTCCGGATCTAGTTTCCTCAGATCGTCCTGGATTTTTTGCAGTCTTTTTTGGTCTGATTCTTTGAGCGACTCCCGCTCAGTCATCGCATCCCGGCGCTTGAGCGCATCTTCACGTCTGGAACCGGCATTTTTGGAGCGATGAAGGTTACCCAGGTCCCCTGCCTGTCCGATCACGGCCTGCATCATCTTTTGGGATTCGGGCTCCAACATCAAAGTGGAAAGAAGGCGCATGTTCCTTATAAATTTTTCTGAAACCTCGGAGAAACCGATTTCCACGGCTTTGACGTTCGCGTCCAGACCCTGGGCGGGTAGGGTTAAGACAGATAATGGCAGAGCCAGAAACAAGGCGCCTAAATAAAATTTCTTCATAGTTATAAATCCTATACTGCTATAATCATAATTACGATTTACCCCCTTTGTCAATGTCCTGTAACAAAGTCTCTGTGCCGCGAGCGGGATCCAAAATCTCGAGGTTTTCTTCACGGCGAAACCAAGTCAATTGCCGCCGCGCGTACTGCCAGGTGCTGATCCGAATGCTTTCCATGCATTCTTCCTCTGTCAGGTTTCCTGATAAAAAAGCACAAATCTGGGAATAGCCCAGAGCCTGCGCTGATTGACTTGCGGACCAGCCCTGCTGTTGCGACAAGCGTTGTACTTCTTCCTTCCATCCTGCTCTCCACATGTCGTCAATCCGGCTCCGGATACGGTTTTTCAACGCATCAGGATCCGGCTGTAAAAAATAAGCGCGGCCATGGGTGATCAATCCACGGCCCTTGATTTGATGCCAGGAAGAAAGTGGTTTCCCTGTTTGTTTGGCCACAGCCAAAGCGCGGATCATCCGGCGGTGGTTGTTCATATCTGCCCCGGCAGACCAGACAGGATCCAGCCTGAGAATCTCCTTCTGTAGTTGTTCCAAGGTCCAGAGAGAAAGTTCTGCGACAAGTGCTGGATCCGATTGAGGAGCCGGGGACAATCCGTGCCGAAGAGCCCTGAAATAAAGCCCAGTGCCGCCGACCCAGACCTGGGGGAGGCTCCTTGTGGTAGCATCTGCCAATACACCATCCGCATAGTTGAGATAATCCGCCACGCTGAAAGATTCCAAAGGATCGACAAGATCCAGAAGTTGATGGGCTATGCCACACCTTTCCGATATCGCGGTTTTTCCCGTGCCAATATCGAGATTACGGTAAATCTGAAAGGCATCCATCGAGCAAATTTCAGCACCCAGCCTCGCTGCAACTTGGAGCGCAAGCCCTGACTTGCCTGAAGCTGTTGGGCCCACGATAAAAATGACTGGCGGTTTCACTGAGCAGCGTTCTGTCCTGATACTAGACCCACTCCAATTATCCATCCCACGGCGTTTCCGAACGTATCGTCCAGACGTTACATAATTCGCGGGGAAAATCCGAAAGAAATCGGGACGGCTTCTGCCAAGTGTCCCCATAGCCCGCCGCTGATCGTACCTGGGGATGGGTCAGGTATAACTCATCCTGCGCCCTCGTCACCGCCACATAAAAAAGTCTCCGTTCCTCTTCCTCCCCCTCTTCCGTCTCGGATGAGCGACTGGAAGGAAACATGCCATCGCACAACATCACAACAAAAACGACCTTCCACTCCAATCCTTTGGCCTGGTGAATGGAACTCAATTTGACACTTTCATCATCCGTAACCACACCGGACTCGGCATCCGCATCCATGTTGGTCATGAGTGAAAGCTGGGCCAGGAATTCGGCTGTATCAGGGAACCCGGATGAAAATTGCACCAATTGATGGATATCCTCCAGACGATTTTCGTAATTCGGGTACTTTGCCTTGAGATAATCCTCGTAGACCGCGTCGAGGACCAGCTTGATTCTTTTACCCGGAGTCAGGTCCTTACCCACGACCAGCTGCCCGTGGGTATCCGCCCATTGCAACCAAGCTTTCTGTGCTTTAGCAGGGACTTTGCAGTGGGTCATGTCCAAGGATGATGAAACATCCTGCCAAAGCTTGTGGGCTGTGCGGGCACCGATGCCAGGCAGCATCAGGGCAATGCGCTTGAAGGCAACTTCATCCCGCATGTTGAGCGAGAACTTCAGATAGGCTGCAATATCCTTGATGTGAGCCTGCTCGAAAAAGCGCAGACCGGAGGTGATCTGGAAAGGAATATTGCGGCGGGTCAATTCCATCTGGATTTCCATCGAGTGGAAATGAGAACGGTAAAGCACCGCCATATCCTTCAATTCGATCCCCTCATCGCGCAACTCCAGAAGCCTCTGGGCCACAAACATTGCCTGCTGGCGGCTATCGTCCAGGGCAACCAAGGCGGGTTTAACTCCCGTGCTGCGGACGGGACGAAGCTCCTTGGGAAACTGGCGGGTATTCTGCGAAATAGCGCTGTTGGCCAACTGCAGGATCTCGGGAATACTGCGGTAGTTGGTTTCAATCCGGATCACGCGTGAGCCTTCGTGCCGGTCCGGAAACTTCATGATGTTTTCAAAGTTTGCCCCGCGCCAGGAGTAGATGCTCTGGGCGTCGTCCCCCACCACCATGATCTGGTGATGTAAACCGCCGAGAAGATCCACCAAGTCGGATTGGACCTTGTTCGTATCCTGATATTCATCCACGAGGATATGCTGGAAACGATTCTGGTATTTCAGGCGTATGTCCTCGTGCTCCAGAAGAAGACGCAGGGTCAGGGTAAGGAGGTCGTCATAGTCCACCGCATTGACACGCTTCTTCCTATCGCGGTAAGCCTGCGACATGGAGGAAATCTGGGGTTCGAACTCCGAGAAATAATCGTAACTTTCCGAGAGGATACCGGTAATATTCTTCTCCTTGTTGGCCGATAGACTGAAGATGTCCATCAGGACGTCGGCCTTGGGAAAACGTTTGTCCTTCTGGTCGATATCGGAATCGCTGAGGCAGGCAGCCACAAGGTCTTTCGCGTCCTCGCGGTCGAGAATGGAAAAGCCCTGGTCGAGTCCTATGAGGTCGGCATGACGGCGTAGGATTCGGTGCCCGATATGGTGGAAGGTCCCTCCCCAGAGCCGTGAAATATCCTGTGGCAGGAGATCCCCGACCCGTCTTAACATTTCCTTCGCGGCCTTGTTGGTGAAGGTCAACAGCAGGATTTCCTCGGGACTGACACCATGCTCCATCAAGTAGGCCACGCGATAGGTCAGGGTCCGGGTCTTGCCACTGCCCGCGCCGGCGATGACAAGAATGGGACCCGGCTTGGCCGTGACAGCCTCAAGTTGCTGCTCGTTGAGCAGTGCGGCATAGTCAATCTGCGGCTTGGGAGGGCCTGAGTGAGACTTTAATGTGTAAGAGACTGACATTCGCGTAGATCTATTTTTTTGTCGTAGAGGGCCTTGCCTATGATAGCACCATAAAGGCCCGGGATCTTTGAAAGATTGCGGATGTCATCAACACAGGAAACACCTCCCGAGGCCACGATACCGGCGGGCACGGCACGCACCATGGCTTCCTGGGCCTTGAGATTGGGTCCGGCCATCATGCCGTCGGTGGATATGTCGGTGTAGATGATCGTCTGCACCCCGAGATCGCTGACGGCTTTAGCCAGATCAAAGGCATCCCAGTTGGAAATCTCAACCCAGCCTTTGATAGCGACTTTTCCGTCCTTGGCATCGATACCAACGGCGATCTTGTCTCCCCCGAAACTCTGGACCGCTTCTTTAACAAAATCCAGGGACTCACATGCCTTGCTACCGATGATGGCGCGGGACACTCCTGCTTTCATTGCGAGTTCAATGGAGGCCATATCCCGCATTCCTCCACCCACTTCGCAGGGAATGGTCAGGGCAGAACAAATTGCACGGATCGATTCAAGGTTGGCCAGCTTCCCGGTAAAGGCCGCGTCGAGATCCACAACATGCAGGTAATCCCCCCCTTCCATTTCCCATTTCCGGGCAAAGGCCACAGGATCGTCAGTGTAGACCGTCTTTTGATCAGCCCTGCCTTGCAGCAAACGGACGACTTGTCCTCCCATCAGATCTATGGCCGGCAAAATCAACATCATCCCGTCCTAGCCTGCTTAAATGACATCGCAAGAGCGGAATCAAGCATCAGGTTTATTTCGGCAAAAAGAATGGTATCTTTACCCATGAAAGTTTATTGGATTCTGGGAGATCAGTTGCTGAAGAATCATCCGGCTTTTACACGAGCCGCCAAGGGTGACGTGATCCTGTTCGTCGAATCCACAGCCCGCGCCGGGCATCTGCGTTACCACCAACATAAGCTGGTACTACTTTATAGTGCCATGCGGCATTACGCACAGGATCTGAAAAAAAACGGCTTTCAGGTCCTTTATCATCATATCGAGAACGGTGCCGGGGATTACCTTTCTGCACTAAAACTTTTTGTCGACAGGGAAAAACCGGAATCCTTGGTGGTGATGGCTCCCAACGAATGGGAAATGCAGGCTCTACTCCCGAAGCTGTCGCAAAAGCTGGGCTTACCGGTGGAGATTTTACCGAACGAACAATTCCTTGTCTCACGCGAGGATTTTAAAAATTGGGCGGGCGACAAACGAAGCCTGTTAATGGCGCACCACTATCAGTTCCAGCGCAAACGCCTGAACCTCTTGATTGATTCGCAGGGAAAACCAGAGGGTGGCTCCTGGAGTTTTGACCCTGAAAACCGGTCAACAGCATCTGAATTCCTTAAAAGCCACCAAACCCCTCCTCCCCTTCCACACCCGGAACACGACCCGATCACGCGGGATGTCATCAACCTGGTCAAAAAGAACTGGGCAGATCATCCCGGAGATGCGGAAAACTTCTGGCTGCCGGTCACACGTGAAGAAGCCCTGCGCTGGCTCGATCATTTTATACGGAAGAAACTGTCCGGGTTCGGTCCCTTTGAAGATGCCATGATTTCGGGCCAGAATACGCTTTATCATTCCGTTCTTTCTCCCCTGCTGAATATCGGACTGTTGACACCCATGGAATGTATCGCAGCCGCTCTGGCGGAGTATGAAAAAGGTAAAGCACCTTTGGCTTCAGTCGAAGGATTCATCCGTCAGATCGTTGGATGGAGAGAGTTCATCAACGGGATTTACTGGTTGAAGATGCCCGGATATCGCGATGAGAATTTTCTTCAGGCATCCCGTCCCCTGCCTCCTTGGATCCATAGCGGGGAAACCGATATGAACTGTCTTCATCAATGCATCAAGCAGGTCAATGCCAGCGGATACAACCATCACATCCAAAGGCTGATGGTTCTGGGAAATTTCTTTATGCTCAGCGGCTGCGAACCCAAAGCTGTTCTGCGTTGGTATATGGAAATGTATGTGGATGCCTATGATTGGGTGATGCAACCGAATGTGCTTGGTATGATTCTTTATGCGGATGGGGGCTTTATTGCCACCAAACCCTACGTTGCGGGCAGCGGTTATATCTCCAGGATGAGCAATTACTGCCAAGGCTGCCGCTACAAGCCGGATATCAAGACGGGTCCGGAGGCCTGCCCTTTCAATTATCTGTACTGGTCTTTTTTCGATTTACATGGGGGAAAATTCAAAAAGAATCCCAGGGTCGGGATGATGCTGAGAACCTGGGAGAAAAAAAGTCCTGAAGATAAACTCAGCATTCGGGATTCAAGCGACGCCTTTTTTGCCGCTCATTTCCCAATCCAGACCAGTTGAAGATCAATTAACGACCAGCTTGGGATCGGCCTTGCGGAGGGCGTCCGCCTTGGCTTGGGCTGCATCAGCACGTTTTTTGGGCTCGTAATAGAGGGACGCGACTTTCACGTAGGCTTCCAAAGCCTGCTGCTTGTCTCCTTTTTTCTCGTAGACCTGGGCTTTGACATAAAATACGTGGTTCAGAATACGCAGGGTTTTACGATCCGGAATGGCATTCGTGTTGATGGCTTTTTCGATTTCATCCAGAAGGGCCATGGCTTCATCCGTTTTGTCCCGGGTCAGGAGTATGGTCGCTTTTCCCACCATTCCCTTGTAACGAAAAACACTGTTTGGATAGGATTGGATGATTTTATCGCAAATTTGTTCGCTTTCAAAGGTCTTACCCGTGGCAGCCAAAGCCTCGGCCAGATACCCAGCCGCATCAGCCACCCAAGGGACATCCAAACCCAGAAACTTGGTGGTCAGGGGCTGCAGCAATTCGATGCCTTTAGCGTGGTTTTCCTCCAAAACGGCTGTAACACCCTGCGCATATTCCGGCCTTTCCGCCACTTCCACCGACTCAATATTGGCCTTGGGGTAAGGAATCGTGCCCTTTTCGAATTTGATGGTCACATTACCAGCCGCATCAACCCCTTGAATTTCTCCTTGCACCGGAGGGCCTTGTCGGAGAATGATTTTGTCTTGGGCTTGAGAGAACCCTGCCATCAGCAGGTATGCCATGCATACCGAAGAGGTCAGGGATATCGAATGTCCGAAACGATAATTAAATGATGATGCAAAATGAGAATTCATAGACCAATCTCCTTGTGCATTAAATAATAGCAAACAACAACAAAAAATCACGTCCTTCTTTATGCTAAGCTTTCTCAGCTCCAAATTCCGGTTCCTTCTCATCGTCGTCCTGATCATCCTGGGTATCTCGTTTATCTTCTTTGATCAAAGCCAAATGGGTCATGGGGAGTCCAACCCCAAGGTTGCTGTCATTGAGGGAAAAACCATCAAAAGACAGGATTACGAAGTGGCCCTTCGTAGCACCTCCCTCATTTATACCCTCCAGACCGGACGCCGGGCCGAGCCCCAGATGGAGCGGATTTTCCGCGCCCAGACCTGGAACAGACTCCTCATTCTGGCGGCAGCCAAGGAAGCTGGAATTTCCGCCACAACTGAGCAGGCTGTGAATTTCATTAAAAACCACCCCTTGTTCAAAGACGAGAAAGGCAACTACTCCCCCGCTGCTTTCCAGTTCTTCGGCAGGGAACTCCTCAAACCACAGGGTATCAGTGAAGAACGGTTCCAGGAAATTATCCAAAACCAGATCATTTTCGAACAAATGCTCAAAACCATCTCATCAACGGCTGTGGTTCGTCCTTCTGAGGTCGAGGAGGCCTTTGCCTCCCTCTACGGGCAGGTTACGATCAAATATGTCCTGTTACCCGAAAGCCCGATCAGAGCCGCTATCCAGCCGACAGAAGATGAATTGAAAGACTTTTACCAAAAAAATCAGGCCAACTTCCTTTCACCCGAGCTTCGCAAGGTGGATTACGTGCTCTTCACCTTAAAACCTGATCAGGCCAAACTTCCGGAAGAGCAAAAGAATGCAGCTCTTAAGGTGCTGATGCAGGAGGCCTACCGTTTTACGGAGCCTTTTTTCAATGACGACCAGACAGCCCCGGAATTCAAATCTGCCGCAGCCAAAGCAGGATTGAACGTACAAAGTTCCGCCTTTGTCACCCGCAAGGAACCCCTTCTACCCGGAGATCCCTCGTCGGCCAAACTGACAGATCTGGCTTTCATACTGTACAAAAAAAGCCCTGTCAGCGATTTTCAACAGATCAGCAATGGTTTTGCCGTATTGCATCTGGCGGAGATCCAGGAACCTGCAGCAGTGCCCTTTGATAAGGTTAGCGAAGAAATCAGACAACTTTACATCACAAACAAAACACTGGAACAACTTACCCTCAAAGGGAAAACCCTGGCCAAAGAACTGCAATCGGCCGTTGCCTCAGGTCAGACCTGGGAAAAAGCCGCCGGGGCCAGTGGCTTGAAATCCATTACCGTTCCGTCTTTTTCCCCTGCCAGGGAGGCTGATCTCAAGTCACCCGCAGCCGATGCCATCCGCTTCTGGGCCCAACGTCTCAAGGTCGGGGCTGTCAGTGAATTCAGCCGCAGCACGGAGGGCGGCATGGTCTTCTTTCTGGCCGAACGAAAAATACCTTCGGAGGCCAACCAGGAGCAGGCCAGGAAAAACCTGGAGGAACAGATCGGACAACAACGCCGCTACCAGATTCTCGATGAATGGATCAGTGCCCGCGTGAAAAAGAAAGGGAACAATATTCCTCCCGATCTCCTCAGCGGTGAGGTGGGTGAGACACTCTAACCACTTATGGCATCACTTATCAATCTGACCCGCGGTAACGAGATCGGGGCCAACTGTTATTATTTGGATCTGGACGGCAAAGGGGTTTTGCTGGACTCGGGCATGCATCCCAAGGCGGAAAGCTTCGCCGCACTACCGAACTTTGATGCCCTTGGCCGGCGTAAAGCCGAGTGCATTTTCCTCAGCCATGCCCATCACGACCACTTGGGAACCATTCCCTTGGCCATGCAGCGTTTTCCGGATGCCAAGCTCTTCATGAGCGAACCCACATACTTTCTGGCGGAACCCCTCCTCCATAATTCCGTCAACGTCATGAAGCGCCAGCGCCTCGAGAAAGGCATTGCGGAATATCCCCTCTTCAACCATGGTGATTTGAAGCACCTTGTTGAGCGCTGGCAGGCCTGCCACTTGAATCAATGGTGGTCCACCGAAGGGTTCCCCGTCAAAGAAACGGAAAAAGCCGATATCCGTTTCCGTTTCCACCATGCTGGACACATCCTCGGTGCCGTCATGACGGAGATCCAATCCGCGGGCAAAAGGATTCTTTATACCGGAGACATCAACCTCAAAGATCAGACCCTGATGAACAAAGCCAGAGTCCCTGAGGGAGCCTTTGACACCCTGATCATTGAGTGCACCCGGGGTGCCAACCCAACATTACCTGGATACAGCCGGAAAGCGGAAATCAGGCGTTTTATTGATGCCATCCAGAATATATTCGACAACCACGGCAGCCTGCTCATCCCTGTCTTTGCCATGGGTAAAACCCAGGAAATTTTGACGATACTCGATGAAGCCCAACGCCATGGAGAAATCCCTGATGAACCGATTTACATCGGAGGCCTGGGCAGGATTTTTACAGAAATTTACGACAAAATGGCTTATCGTTCGGAGCGTTTCCTTCCCAATCTCCAGATCATGGAAGACATCCATCCCCAGGTTTTCGACTGGACCAAACTGAAAAATTTTAAACAGAAAAAAGGACAGATCCTGCTTGTTCCCTCCGGCATGATGACCGAACAAACCACCTCCAATCGCCTGGCCCAACACTATCTGGCCCGTGAGCAGGACGGGATTTTCTTTGTCGGCTACTGCGATCCTGATTCCCCAGCTGGTCGTTTGAAAAAAACCGCACGTGGAGAACGTGTCAGCCTGAATCCGGATTTTGGTGATCAACCTGTCTTATGCTCAGTAAAACATTTCGATTTTACCTCCCACGCACTGAGGGAAGACCTGCTTGACTTCATTCTCGAGGTGAAACCCAAAACCTGCTTCCTCGTTCATGGTGATACCGCCGCCCTGACCTGGTTCCAGTCCCAACTGGCGGAAAAAGCAGCCGGGATCAAAGTACATATTCCCGAGTCCGGCAAAGAAATCCCCTTTTAGCCGTAGCTAAACATTTGGGTACCCGCGAAACACGCTAAAAGACGCGAAAATGCGAGGCAGGAAGTTCAAAAAATCACTGGGAATAGGCATCCCTTTTCAGTGAGCCGATTCAAAGGCAGGCCCCGTAAAGATTTTCTCTTTCTTTCGCGTCTTTTCGTATGTTGCGCGGGCAGAGCTTTAAATAGTTCCGTTACTTTACCCTACCTAAAATTATCCCTCGGGACAGGTGGAGGTTTGCCTACGGCTACGGCCGTTTGTATCATTCGCCGTAGGCCTCACCGCAACAACCTGGGGCAACAGGGGGTTTCCGGTCTCGGCGCAGCCGTCCTAGACCACGAAGCCACCTGTCGACTCTGCTTGCCAAGCAGTCCTGCCATACCCTACCTTAAATTCTCCCTCGGGACAGGTGGCTGAGTGGTCTAAGGCACTCGACTCGAAATCGAGCGACGTGTTAAAGCGTCCGTGGGTTCAAATCCCACCCTGTCCGCCAACCTTTGCCAAGGCTATGCGTGTCAGGTCTGAGGTGTATTTAGGGTCATGTCTCGACATTCAGCATTTTGGCGGGGTCATCCCATTTTCTGTTCCAGCTCCAAATGGCCTCAAATCTTGTTCTAAAGCGTTTAAATACCTCGCGGCCCCTACACAGATTTCCCGCAACTCTAGGCTTCGAGTGACAGCCTGGCAAAACGCTCCGGCCCGATCAATCCCCAAAGACCGCGCAATTGCTCTTGATGAGACGCTCTCAGCTATTTTATAAATGTTGAATGTTGAGACGTGACCAATAATGGCTCCAGGGTGTCTTTGAGGATCTCACCCAACTTTTTAGGCTCCCAAGTCGGATGTCGTCGCCATTCTTTGATCAACAGCCTTTCCACCGCCTCAGCCGTCCTTTGCGGGCTGTGCTTGGGACTGCGGCCTAACTCCTCCAATCCCGCACTTCCTCCCGCTTCGTATCTCTTGAGCCATTTATGTCCTGTTTTACGACTCACCCCAAACTCATAACAGAGCTCACTCACCGTAAAACGACTACTCCCGGCCAAACTCACAAACTTTAGTTTCGATTCCATCGGTAACATTTCTTTCCATGCCATAATCACCCACTTTAGTGTTACCTTTCTCCCAAGACTATCTGCTACCTATGTCCCCGGTTCATACCAATGAAGATTCACAAAATACAGTCCTTACAAAAAATAAAGAACACAAGAAATATGTGCAATGTAGTAGATTGACCCCATTGACTGACCCCATTGATTTCTTAGATTCGGGGGCCTTAAAACCCTAAAACCAGGCGCCTGACAACGCAAGCACCCTCTTCTTTCCAACATATCCACATTCTGCCGCTTTACAGAGACGGCATACATTTGATT
>Ga0163154_10009509_pt1 | contig 11063 bp, 7 predicted proteins | sample OliLakLV19MP9P1_FD_148649 | JGI IMG/M metagenome (GOLD analysis project Ga0163154, IMG submission 148649) | Freshwater microbial mat bacterial communities from Lake Vanda, McMurdo Dry Valleys, Antarctica - Oligotrophic Lake LV.19.MP9.P1 | ecosystem: Environmental > Aquatic > Freshwater > Lake >...
TAACAAAGCTTTGCGGTACTGGATGGATAATGAGAAAGTGAACGGCTACGACCTCAATAAGCAGATGGCTGTGCTGGCAAAAGAATTTGACTTTGCGAAGAAGTTAGGTTCTCAAGCAAGACAGTCAGGCTCTGAGAGGGCATGGTCTAGCATTTCTAGGTTCTATGACAATTGCAAAAAGCAAGTATCAGGTAAGAAAGGATTTCCTAAATTCAAGAAGCGCGGTAATTCAGTTGAATACAAACAAGCTGGATGGAAACCGCCAATTCAAATCTGAAAACTGTTTAATCTATATCACGAATGAGTATAAAACCTAACATTGGCTTGTCAATTTAGCCTACTATTCGACTGTGACGGATTTTGCTAGATTTCTAGGCTGATCGATATCTAAACCTCGATGGGCAGCAATATGATAGGCAAATAGTTGTAAGGGAATCACCGTGATGATTGGCGACAAAATTTCTTCTACCACTGGAATTGGCAGTAAATGATCGAAGGTTTCAACTGCGACTGGATCGTCCATAGGGGCAACGCCAATTAGCTGGGCATCACGAGCTTTTGCTTCTTGGGCATTAGATAGCACTTTTTCATAGACATGACCGGGGGTAGCGATCGCAATAACAGGCATATTTTCATCAAGTAAAGCGATCGGTCCGTGTTTCATTTCTCCCGCAGGATATGCTTCGGCGTGAATGTAGCTGATTTCTTTAAGTTTTAGTGCGCCTTCAAGGGCGATGGGAAAATTAATTCCGCGTCCGATGTAAATAATATCTTTGGCATTACAGAATTTATGTGCCAGATTTTCGATGTAGCGTTCTTGGCTTTCTAAAATTCGTTCGATTTGGGCTGGAAGCTGTCGTAATCCTTCAATAATTTTGGCAGTAGTTTCGGTACTTAGCGATCGCCGAATTTGTCCTAAATCCAGTGTTAATAAGTAAAACATTAATAATTGAGCGACAAAGGTTTTGGTGGCAGCAACGCCAATCTCGATCCCTGCTTGAGTATCCAAAACTCGATCGGCAAGACGACCGATAGAGCTTTCGGGACGGTTGGTAATTCCTAAAGTGCGATCGCCTCTGGATTTAGCGAGTTCTAAGGCGGCTAGAGTATCGGCGGTTTCTCCCGATTGCGTTACGCCAATGACCAGAGTGTTAGACCTAATCGGAGGCGGGGCATAGCGATATTCCGAAGCATAGTTAACGGTGGTGGGAATGCCAACTAACTGTTCCAAAAGATATCTACCCACCAAAGCAGCGTGCCAACTGGTACCACAGGCAACAATTTGAATATTGGTTAAGTCTTGAAGGGCAAATTCTGGAGGCAACCCCAAACTAATTTGATTATCATCGCTGACAAATTTTGCCAATCCCGCCCTAATTACACCCGGTTGCTCGTGAATTTCCTTGAGCATATAATGACGAAAGCCTTGTTTTTCAACCATAATCGGATTCCAACTTAAAGTTTGCATTCCCCGTCTTTGCCGATCGCCGTTAAAGTTATAAATTTCAACGCCAGTTTTGGTAATCCTCCCAATTTCTCCATTATCCAATGCCATGACCACGTTGGTATAGCTAATTAGAGCGGGAGTATCGGAGGCAAAGAAGTTTTCATTCTTACCAATACCAATTACTAAAGGAGCTTGCTGGCGGACTACGATCAACTCATCGGGATAATCTGCGGAAAGTACGGCGATCGCAAAGGCACCCTTCAATTTACCTACAGCTAGTCTTACAGCTTCTAAAAGTGTATTTCCGCGTAAAAATTCAGAAATTAAATGGGGGATAACTTCGGTATCGGTTTCGCTGATAAACTCGTGTCCTAAATATTTTAACTCTAGCCGTAGCGCGTGATAGTTTTCGATAATGCCGTTCTGGACGACTGCTAAAGAGCCAGAGTTATTAGTGTGAGGATGGGCATTATGTTCTTCGGGTTTGCCGTGAGTTGCCCAACGGGTATGTCCGATCCCCACTTTGGCATTTGTTAGAGAATTTGCAGGGAAATTAGCAGAGGAATTGGTTGGTGAATTAGTAAGAGCATCTCGATCGCTAGAATCTTGAGCTAGTTTTGCTTCGAGGTTGCTGAGTTTGCCCTTTGCCCTTACTCGCAGTAGTTCTTTAGAGTTAGCGGAAATTACTGCTAGTCCTGCGGAGTCATAACCCCGATATTCTAATTTGCGTAAACCCGAAATCAAGACTTCCACAGCCGAGCGATCGCCTATATACCCAACTATTCCACACATATCACAACTCTCAGGTTTGACTAACTGATTTAGATATAAATCATAGTCTAATCCGACCTCAGAAATAAAAAACCCTTGGGAAATTAGAGAAATTATCTAACTACTCACATCTAAAGCGTGATGAGTTATCTGGGCAAATGTTCAACTCTGAAGACGATTTAGCTTTTGCTATACAATCTGCTCTAAACTCTCGCTATGACGATAATAGTTTTGCTACTTCTTATTATTTATTGAGACAATGAAAACCTTTTGTCAGCAAATGTGGGCTAAAAAATTTAAGAATGCTAGATAAATTGCGGGTAGCATTGGTTCATGAATGGTTAGTGGATTACTCTGGCTCGGAGCGAGTGTTGGAGCAGATTTTACAGATATTTCCACAGGCAGATGTATTTGCGGTAGTGGAGTTTTTACCTCCTGAATTACGGAAATTTATTCAGAATAAGTCTGTTAAGACTACGTTTATTCAGAAATTACCTTTTGCTAGAACTAAGTATCGATCGTATTTACCATTGATGCCGATCGCGATCGAACAATTAGATTTATCAAGTTATGACTTAGTTATATCTAGTTCCCATGCGGTGGCTAAAGGGGTTTTGACCAGTCCCAATCAATTACATATTTCCTATGTGCATTCGCCAATTAGATATGCGTGGGATTTGCAGCATCAGTATTTACGAGAGGCTAATTTAGAAACGGGGCTAAAGAGCTTACTGGCTAGGTGGTTTTTGCATCAAATGCGGATTTGGGATACTCGCACGGCTAATGGAGTAGATACTTTTGTGGCGAATTCAAAGTTTATTGCCCGTAGGATTCACAAGGTCTATCGGCGCGAGGCTAGGGTAATTTATCCACCTGTGAATGTATTGGATTTTAATATACGAGAATATCCCAAGGAAGATTTTTATCTGACGGCAGCAAGGTTTGTGCCCTATAAGCGTGTGGATTTGATTGTGTCAGCTTTTGCTCAAATGCCTGATAAGAAGCTGATAGTTATAGGGGATGGTACAGGTTTAGCGAAGATTAAGGCTTTAGCTAGTGATTCCAAAAATATTACTTTAATTGGCTATCAGCCGCCGCAGATTTTGAGAGAATATATGCAACGATCTCGTGCTTTTGTTTTTGCCGCAGAAGAGGATTTTGGGATTACGGTGGTAGAGGCTCAAGCTTGTGGTACGCCTGTGATTGCTTTTGGTAAAGGTGGGGCATTAGAAACAATCCGAGGCTTGGATAATGAAAAGCCAACTGGGGTATTTTTTGCCGAGCAATCTGTAGAAAGCTTAAAAATGGCAGTTGAGAAATTTGAATTACTGGAACAAAGTGGCGATCGCATTACTTCTAATGCCTGTAGAGAAAATTCCCTAAGATTTGCTCCCGAAAGATTTAGAGCCGAGTTTAAAGATTTTGTGGAGGTACAGTGGCAGGAATTTTTAGATAGATAAATCACAAAATGAATCAGAGGAATTAGGGCGGACACCAGAAGAGATTTTTACTAGATATATTAAGGGATGAAAGAATTCCATGCATTATTTCGGTGCAGTATAACCAATGGTCGAGATTGTCATACATTTGGTCGGGGTTAAATTCTACGTTATGGTGTAGGACGTGAGCTAATCCTAAAAATTCTTCGCTAGATTGCGGGGAAAGGATGAGAAGCTGAAAGGGTTTGTTTTGAGATTTAGTTTTGAGTTTTTCGATTAAGTCTATAACGCCTTGGCGATCGCAGATTCCAGTTCGGATAAATAAGACGCGATCGCAATGATTGAGAGTATACCAAAATCTTTTAGCGCGGGCAGAGTAACGAGTTCGCATCCGTTCGTAAATTGGCGACATATCATTGAGGGGATCGTCACTTTCTTCAACTTCGTGGGCAAAGGATAAACCCTGCCATTTAGTGTGATAAATTCTTCCTGCTTCGGGGTTATATTCTAAAAAGTCGGGATTCCACATATCGTCAAAGCCTTTGGAGATCGCATCGGATACATCAGAAATTTGGGTGGTACGGGTGAGGTCAAAGGGAAAAGCGGGACCATCGAATTCCATTTTATACAGCATCATTCTGACAGCACAGCGATCGCCTAAAGGTAAAATTGCGACTCGACTAATATCGGATAGTTGGCATTTATAAGTAAAAAATAGGGCAGATTTGGGCGGAACTTTGACCCGACTTGCCAATCCATCTTGACCGATCATCATGGTGCGAAAAGGGATGTCAGGATTAGAGGCATCGATATAAACGCCCGTGGGTAAAGCGGCTAATGCCTTCCGAACTTCCTGCCACATCGGTTGAATATTATATTGATGTTCGGATTCATTAACAATCCATAAGTGGCGATCGCTAATACTAATAATTGCTAGATCGCCTTCTTGAAATAGGATGTGATTTTGATGAGAAGAGAATAGATCGAAACTAGAAGTATAGGTTAAATCGACATTTGCAGGAATCCGAACCGTGGTTTCAATTTTGCCATCTTCTTCAATGTAGAGGTAGGGAATAGTGGGAAAATCTTGGGGATTGGTCGCGAGATAAATACCTGATGTGAGTTTGCCTTGAGTTTGGATTGCAGTTTGGAGTTCTTGCCAGTAGGGAGCGATCGCATATTCATATTTACTCGGATTGATAATTCTTAGGCTTCGATCGTCGGTAAATATTCTAAAACCATTCCGATCTAGATAGATATCGGTTTGATGTTGCCATGATTCTTTAATTTTTTCTAACTCGGTTTTGCTAATATCAAAAACATCTTGAGCGATCGCCTCATACATGATTTGATGTCCAATTGTATTGGGGTGAGCGGGATCGAAGGATATCCCAGATTTCCAATGCCCGTAACCATCATCTAAATCTGCCAACCAATTTAATACAGGTACGCCCCAATTTAACATCCGTTTGTGGGTATCCCATAGCATCCGTTGGTGTTCGGATTCATAGTTATTGTGGGGATAAACTCCTGCGAGGATCGGCATAGCACCAATTTCTTGGGTCATTTTTATAAGCTGCTGTAATCCCAATTCAAATTTTCTCTGGAGCGATCGCCGTTGATGGACTGGACATTGGGCAAAGCCTTCATTTCCTAAGGATAGAGCAATAATTACGATGTCGGGCGACTCTGGTTTTACAAATTGGAGAAATCGGGCGATCGTCGTACTAATATTTGCCCCTGCTTTGGAAATATTGATTACCTGGTGTCCGTATTTTTGCTTTAGACTATTTGCCAAAAGTGCCGCCCATCCTTGCATTAACCACGACTTATGCCCTTCTGCCACCGAGCTACCAATGATTAAAATTTTTAAGATATGTCGCTCTCGATCATCTCGCTCCTGATTTAATTGCCGTTCTAATTGGGATGGCTTAGATATTAAAGGAGAAATTAAAGGAGATTTCAAAAGATAGTTCAAATCGTAACCGAAGGGATAGGGCTGGATATAGTTAAAGCTCCCATCGTCAACCATAATTTTAGAATCAGAGTCGGGAGGTAGCCATCGGTTTGCGTCTCCGTTTTCCCAGTCATAACTACCGTCTTTTTTGAGCAGGATGTACTTATATGTGATTTTTCCTGAATCAAGATCTAATTCATGATTAAAGCTAATCTTTTTAGTTGAAATCCATAATGGATAAAGATCGGCACTCGTAGTTAGACGGATACATTTATCTACGTCCCAATTGCCTAATTCATTACCTGAACCCACTAAACCGATGGTTTCTCCCACCTGTGTATACGCCCGAATCTGGAATTGATACATGGATTCTTCCTTGAACTAGCTTGAAGATAGCATATAAAATCACGTACTCATTTAAGGGCAAGTTAAGGCTTAAAATCTGAATATTTGCGGTCAGAGCTTAATTATTTAATGTTAGGGCTTTTATTTATTCATTTCATCATAGATAGCAGCTGTACTAGGGGAAGACTTAGTTAGAGTTTGGAATACCCAGAACTTGAGCAGCGCGTCTAAAAATACTGGTACGGTTGCAATGAAAATTAGAGTAAGATTTCTATTTTCAGGTAGTCCAAAGTGAACTGAAAATGTGTTGATCAGAACCTCCCAGCCATCGCTAGAGTGGTAGCCAACGAAGGTATCGGTAATAACAATAATCAGAAATGCCTTAGCGTTGTCATTCAAACCGTGCAGAGTTTCATCTAAAAATTGCTTAATTATACTAATTTCTTTTTTTCCAGCAACTAGAATGGCATAGATCACAATTCCTGCGGTTATATCTGCTAATAAATTCTGAAGTCCTTCTAAGCTTAAATCTTGATAGCTATTATAAATTTCTATTACCTTTTCTTTTAGCTGTTCTTGACCTTCGTTCTCGCTGGATTTTTTGAGAATAGCTATATCATTTTTGATATCAACTTTATTCGCAAGTAATAATTGAAATTCTAGTTTTTCTTTTTCCAATCTAAATCTATTTAAGGCTCGTTCTTGGATTTCCTCACTAAATTCAAATTCAATTTTATGCGTACTTTCCCAATTCTCAACTAGAGGTTTATATATAAGATTTTTAGATATTTGTTGGGTAGAAATTGTGACCACAACTAAAATAATTATGAATCTAATGCCAATATTGATCCGCCGCCGAGTTTGGCGTACCTCTTGGACTAATTCTTGTTCGTAGCGATCGCCAGAAGTAAGATTACGCCTGATTCGTTCTATGGATTGCAAAATTGAGATAGGCACATAAGTTTGTTCTACATATTTAGGTGTAAACATGCGATGATCGCTATCAGGTCTTACAGTCTCGGTGCCTATTAGAGATGGCTTAGGTGGTTTTTTAGCGGTAGGATCTATTTTTTCTGGATCTAAAAGGGGAACGGGATGATTCTTGTCGCTGGTAACTGTGGAACCAGTAAATCGATATCTGGATAAAATTAGATCGATAAAAGCTAGCTTCTGTAATATGTTGGGGTTTGTATTCTCTAAATTAGGATTGCCAATTAATTTAAAGGGAACTCTAGTAACATCCTGTTTTAGGATGTTGGGAATTTTAGAACTGACTTTATACTCAGCCAGCCTAATGTCAATGGTACTTAAAGCACTTTGCAATTGAGTTTGAAAAAGACTGTAGGTATTAGTGGCATAGCCCCAATCTTTAGACATGGGATTTCCTTCAAAGTAGTCATCTTCTAACTTCTTAATGTTTACTGCAGCTTTGTATGCTGCGTCAATCGCTCTTTCAGGAGTATTTTTAACCCACTGGGATAGATCGAATAAAAAGTTTTTAAACCTACCTTTCACCTTTAATTTAATTCCTCGACGTTTTTATTATTTATTGACTAATCAGTATAAAAATCCTTTATTAAAAAATTGTTAATTAAAAAACCTATTATTAACTACAATTTTACTAATTATTTCACGGTGATTTAGCTGGCAGCTGTGAATCTAGCAGATTAATAAATACTAAATCGCCCGAACTAACGCCACTTAAAACTTGAGTTTGATTGTTAATAGTAGTGCCTATAGTAATAGGTTGAAACTTGGGCTTTTGATTTCGATCTGGAATATACAACCCTATTTGACCATTTTCCGTGGCGATCGCTACTGTAGGTACGAGGATGGCATTATTAATTCTGGCACCAATAAATTTAAGGTCGGAGTTCATTCCTGATTTTAACTCTGCTAAGCCCGTAACCAAACTGACCCTGACCTGAAAAGATGTGACATTCTGCTCGATCACAGCTTCGGGAGCGATCAGGCGCACTTGCCCCGTAAAAGTTTTGTCTGGATAGGCATCGGCAGAGATTTCGACACTTTGACCGATCTTAATTTGAGCGATATCTACCTCTGGAACTCTTGCCAAGATTTCTAAGCCGCTTGCTGCCGCTACTATTGAAGTCGAACTACCCGATCCGACCGCCGATGCTGAGGTTGTTGGGGTCACAAATGCGCCCACGTTTGAGAATTTTTGGGTGACAATGCCATCAAAAGGCGATCGAATAACCGTATCCTCTAGCTGGACTTTAGTATTATCTAATCTGGCTTTAGCTTCTTGTACCTGCGCTTGTGCTTGGGCGATATCTTCGGGTCTAGAGCCGTTTTGCAGGAGCTCTAATTGTCTTTGCAATTCGGATAAATTGGCGGTAGTTGCTTTTCGATCGGCAAGTAATTCATCAAGGCGATCGCGAGTAATTACCCCTTGATTGGCTAGATCTTGATTGCGCTGAAATCTGGTGCGACTAAGGTTGGCTCTGGCTTTGGCAGATTCTAGTCTGGCTTTGGCAGAAGCAATGTCTTCAATTCGGCTACCGCTTTGCAGTCTTTCTAAGTTTGCTTGGGCGTTGGCAAGACTGGCTGCGGCTTGGGCAACTTGGGTTTGAATGCTGCGATCGTCCATCTTAGCGATAATCTGCCCTTTAGTAATGCGATCGCCCTGCTCTACAAATAGCTTTGCTAACTGCCCTGCGACTTTAGGACTAAGATTTACAGTTTGAACGGGTTGGACGATTCCACTAGCTCTAATTTTGAGGTTTAAGGATTCAGACTTTACAGTGACAGTTAGATCGGAAATATTCTGACTCTGTTGATTTCGGGTTAGAGCAAAAGTAGCGATCGCTCCCACTATAACTATCCCTGACACCACAACAGGCAATAACCACGAGTTGGGTTTGGACTTGGGAATCTGCATTCGATAAATTACCGTTTAATTAACTAAATCTTTCTCACATTTTACTCTTTTTCCAATGTCAGCTTTGGTGGTGACTTTTTTATAGGCAACAGCGATCGTCCCTTTCCCCATATTCTCGCAATTTTCTATCGAACGCCAATACCATCAGGGATATATAGCTAGATTGGATTTTTAACGACTTGTAGATATGGCAAAAAATAAAATTATTAATAACGATAAACTGTATTATTCAGTCCATTCAGTGTGGAAAAATTCGCCCGCAGGCTTGTCAATACGTTCGTAGGTGTGAGATCCAAAGTAATCTCTCTGGGCTTGAGTTAAGTTTTGAGGGAGGCGATCGCGGCGATAGCTATCAAAGTAACTGAGCGAAGCACTAAAAGCAGGAACGGCAATTCCTAACTGAGCGGCAGACTGCACTACCAAACGCCAAGCGGATTCTTTGGTTAAGATACTTTGGGTAAAATCGGGATCGATTAATAAGTTCTTTAACTCTGGATTACGCAGATAAGCTTGTTTGATCTTGTCTAGGAATCCTGCCCGAATAATGCAGCCGCCTTTCCAGATCCGCGAGATTTCAGCAAGGTTGAGGTCATAGTTATTTGCCTTAGACGCGGCACCAAGTAAAGCCATCCCTTGAGCGTAGGAGCAAATTTTAGAGCAATATAAGGCATCTCTAACCGCATTGATAAATTCCGAGCGATCGCCCACATATGCTTTTGTAACACTACCTAAGATCTTGGCTGCTTCTACCCGTTCGTCTTTATACGAAGATGCCACTCTAGCAGTTACCGCCGCAATCATGGTCGGGATCGGAATACCGAGATCGAAAGCACTTTCTACAGTCCATTTACCCGTACCTTTTTGACCTGCTTTATCTAAAATTAGCTCGACTAGAGGTGTGCTAGTTTCGTCATCCATTTTAGTAAAGATGTCGGCAGTGATCTCGATTAAAAAAGATTCTAATTCGGTAGAATTCCATGCAATAAAAGTTTCGTGAAGTTCCTGCACTCCCATCCCCAAGCCAGTTTTGAGCAAGTCGTATGCCTCAGCAATTAGCTGCATATCCCCATACTCAATGCCGTTATGTACCATCTTGACGTAATGCCCCGCACTACCCGGTCCGATATAGGTAACGCAAGCCCCATCATCCACTTGAGCCGCAATCTTTGTCACAATTGGTTCGATCTCGGTGTAGGCAGTTTTTTGACCACCAGGCATCATACTTGGACCGTTTAACGCGCCTTCTTCACCACCGCTAACTCCCATGCCGATAAATTGCAGGTTGTCTCTCTCTAGCTCAATCGTGCGGCGATCGGTATCGGTGAAGAGCGAATTACCACCATCAATAATAATATCTCCCGGATCGAGCAAGGGCTTAAGCTCCGAAATTACAGCATCCACAGGTGCTCCTGCTTTGACCATAATCAAAATTTTACGAGGACTTTCTAAAAATTCCACAAACTCAGGAATACTGAATGCGGCTTTGAAATTTTTGCCCGCAGCCCTAGTTGCCATAAATGTATCGGTCTTTTCACGGCTACGGTTATAGACGGCGATCGAAAAGCCATTGCGCTCAATATTCAGGGCGAGATTTTCGCCCATAACTGCAAGACCAATTAACCCAAAGCTTTGTTTAGACATAATCACTGGTTACTTCATTTCTTGATATGCAGTAGCTAGATTACCTCAACCTAAGGCGATCGCGGCATAGCCAAACTATTTAATTAATATTTGATCTTGCAAAGTTTTAATTTTCTATAAACGATCTAGCTTTGCTTAAACGCAAAAGTTGCTACCTATATGACTTTTATCTGGGATGTACAATCTTTATTTTGGAGTCAAAGCGATCGCGGTCTGCTTTGTTTTGCCAATCATCTTGAATAGCGATTTGACTGAAACTTTGAATCGCCAAGAAAGCTGTTTTGTATTTGGGCAAATATGGCGTGGAACATTTGTCATCAATACCATATCTATCTGCAATCATGTAGTTGACATCTCTTTTTTGTGAAACAGCTTGAAGCTAATAGTTCCAGAGCCTGTAAATTAGTTTAAATTTAAGTAACTACTCAGGGTAAAAAGAAGGATTAGGGAGCAAAAGATACAGAATAAAGAGATAAAAAGGTTTAAATATATAGGTATATGACAAATATCAGCCGAGCACAAATAGAAAAAGCATATCAAGAAGGAGTTGAAGCAGTAATA
>Ga0163154_10009514_pt1 | contig 11060 bp, 12 predicted proteins | sample OliLakLV19MP9P1_FD_148649 | JGI IMG/M metagenome (GOLD analysis project Ga0163154, IMG submission 148649) | Freshwater microbial mat bacterial communities from Lake Vanda, McMurdo Dry Valleys, Antarctica - Oligotrophic Lake LV.19.MP9.P1 | ecosystem: Environmental > Aquatic > Freshwater > Lake >...
GTCGAACCCCTCCCGCAACCCTTCCAATACCCGAGAGGGAGGACCGTTCGAGATCTTAGAGCCTTTGCAGGAAATTTGGAGAACCCACTCGCACAGGCGCCACCGGCAGCCGCAGCCGCGCCCAATGATGCTGCTATCGAGGTGACCACGCAAGGCTTCCTTTTTATAAACACATCCCTCGTGGGTGGTCTAGTGTTCATGCTAGTATATCTTAACCGACGGTTCTTCCCCGAAGCGCCTCGCAGCCAGATCTTCAAAGAGAACCTAGCCCGGCTGGAGACGACCCTGGGGAGCCTCGATGGAGTGTTGACAACCGTTGTGAAAGCGGGACTCATCTATCATCAACTGCCACCCGCCGAGCAACGTCTTTTCTTCGGTGCTGGGGTCTCATCCGACGTCCAAGCGGTGTATCGACGTTTTGACGATCTGAAGGTCTCCTTCGCGGAGCTGAAGACAGAGCTCCAGGCGGTTCCGGTTCAGACCCCGACTCCTACAGCGTCTCCTACGGCGTCTCCTACAGCGTCTCCCACTCCGACTCCCACTCCGACTCCCACTCCGACTCCCAAAAAAGTAAGTTATGGCGCCCTGGCCCTTTCGAGCCTCTTTGGGTCCTTCATGATCCCTAAACTCAACCTACCCTGGGTCTTGCTCGTATCCCTCGTGGCTGCCGGAGCATCAGTTCGTGCACGGGCGGTAGTTAGGGGTGGTTAAAGATCGCTATAACTCGCTTGAAGGCTCGCGAGTGCATCATCCGTTATTTCCTTTGGGGCCAGCTGATCATAGAGCCATATCAATACCCCGGCTCCTACCAACAGAACAGAAAAGATGGAAACAGTACTGGGCATCTTAAACCCTCTGAGATCGCCAAACTCGAACGATGTTATCCGAGCTACAGGTCTTGCCGTCCTAACCAAGATTACCCTCCCAGACTCGAACAATCTCGATCTCATATCGCTAGGCGTTCTATACGTCTCTTCGTCCATCGTCCCTCCTTTTTCGAGTCCCATCATGACGATGGCTGTTGTCAGCGGTGGAACTTTCTATCTTACGAACCTCGAACACCCCTTGGTAATCGGGCTTACAGCAGCCAGTATCGTCTGGGCCGATAATTTCTTAAAGAGGGTTAAAGAAGAAGAAGAAAAGACAGGATAGGCTTAATGTCGTTGCTACAAGGATATCCTGTCAGGGTTCGGCGAGCTAAAAGAGAAGAGCCAAGATAGGCCTATTGCCCACAGAAATGATATACAAGCCAGAAGATGTCACGAAGCACAGGGAATTCCCAGGATGGGGGCTGTGGAGGTCGAGATGTTGGAAACCAACCTTTCTCAACATTTGATTCGTCTCTCACCGTGTTGGGGGAAGATCCTCAATTGACACTTGCCCAGAGCGCATCAGCGAAGATGACCCTAGGCTGTGATAGCAGTGGGAATGGAACCGTGGATCCTAGCGGGCCAAATCTCGTGCTCCAGGCAACCACGGTGAAGATCGGGAGCACCAATTTGACGAGTGGCGGGGTCGGCACCGCAACGGGGGTCCTCTCCCTATCGGCTAATGGAAGCAGCCCTGTGTCTGTCACGAACCCACTCGTGGTCACCTCGACCATCACACCCCAGGCAAGCATTCGGTATAGCTCTGCGCACCTGGTCGATACTGCGATTAATAGCGCGGGTGTTGTTACCGTGACCCCCAGTTCAGGTGCTCTTACTCTGGCGGGTAATCTAACGGCGTCAACCCTCATCGTTGGAAATACGAACGTTATGAGTGGAGAGGTTGGAACGCTTAGCGGAAGTCTCTCTCTCAGCTGCGATGGGGTGAATGCAGTTAGGGTACTCAACCATCTCGAAGTAACTTCTACCGCTACCACCCAGCAGTCGATCCGATATGATGACACTCACAAACTCGACACATCCGTTTCATCATCAGGAGTCATCACCCTTACGCCTAGCTCGGGAGCTCTCACTCTGGCCGGCGCGCTTACCGCATCTTCACTCTCAACTAGCACCATCAGCGCTCCTACAGGTTCCAACCTCTCCCTCTCAACGGTGGATTCAACGGGCAAGCTGATAACAGACCGTGACGTGTATCTGAACGAAAGCAAGTCATTGTTTTTGCGTGACAACCAGTCCCATTCGCTCTTCTACAGTGGCGCGGTCCGAACTTTTGCAGGGTTGGCAGTGGAAGGGCCCGTTTTGGAAGGCAATGAAGCAGGAGTTTTAGCGATCAGCGCTGGCGGGGACAAAGCGGTAGCCGTGTGGAACACCTCAGGGGTCACCGTTAATACGGGCACCAAGCCAACATTCGGCGTCCCTCTTGAGGTCGGTGGGGGGCTTGTCCGAATTTCTGGTGGGGTCGGTATCCAGAGCGACATTGCAGTTTCGGGAACGGGCCAGCTTATGTTCACCCCCAGTAGCACTCCCGCTGAGGTACTCCTTGCGAATCTGACCCTCCGCAGCAATGAGGTCACGACCTCTAGTGGGGATCTCGTGTTGAGCGCTGCCGGCGGCGATGTCACCGCGAATGGCACCTTCCATGCTACAACCGCCCTCCTTGGTTCTTCGATTTCCCCTATTCGCATCACTGGCACAGCTTCGATAGACTGCGATCCGGGCATTCAGATGGAGAGTATCTCGGGCGGTTTGGTGTGTCAGACGGCAGGAGGACTGTACGTTGCCGCTCGGTCGGCGCCAAGTACGGATTACGTGCGCTTTCAATGTACTTCGACGGGGAACCTTCTCATCACCCCGCAACTCAACTCAACCAGCATCTTCTCGAGGCTCTCAGTGGGCACCTCGGCCACTCCGACTGTCGGGCAACTTCATGTCCAGGGTAACCAGTCGTCTCAGTGGGGTCCTCACGTCTCGCTAGCTTACAATTCCGGATCATACCCCGTAAAAATGCAGCTCCTGCCTTATGCTGAAGGAAATCTTCAGATTTTGCTTGATGCGCATTTTGACGGGAGCAATGTCCTCTCCTCCAGCGACAACGGATGTTCTCGGATCACTAGGACTTCCACAGGGTTGAGCTTAGAGGGGTCAGTGACGGCCGCCGGTACTGCTTCTGTGTGGACTCGCGGAGTTCATGTGAATGACAACGGGTCTTGTGACGTGGGGGTGAGTCTGACCAGCGCTGGTCCGGTGATCGGTAATACCTACGGCTCAACGAAAAGCACCTTCTCCATTACGGGTCACGGACCTACCATCACGCTCGGCTCTTCATATGTTTCAGTCACGACCACGATGAGCACCGCCGTGACAGGATGCATGCTAGATTCGGGAGGTTTCGATGGCGCTCGGCTGTTTCTCAGGAACGCGAGTCTATACGCTTACCATTTTAACGTCTCGCAAGACACCAGTCGGGTTGACCATGATGGGACCCTGGTCAGCCTAGTGGCTGGGCGCTCGCTCTCGTTGGTCTGGGATAGTGGGATTGGTACTGGCAGATGGTGCTTCCCTGGCGACCTCGTGGCATGAGAGACAAACCAAAGAAAAACTGGAACTGCGGATGTGACCTCCAGAGTGCCTAGTGACTACCTGTAGAAAAAAAGTGGCTGGTCCAATAATACCTAGTGAGTGTCTCTGGGAGCAGAGAGCAACCATGTGATGACAAGAACATCAGTTCTTTTTTGTTCGGCTCAGACATCTGCGTATTCGCGGCTGAGCTCCGTCAAGGATGTCTTCATGGCTGGTCGGCTATTGATAACATGCACGCCCGCGATGCAACTCAAGGTCACTAAACAGAGTCTTGTCAAGGGATCAGAGGGCATGACGCTTTGAAGGTCCCATTCCACGCTTATCTCAGTGAGCAGCTGTGTCATATTAGGATCAGATTTCATCATCCCCTCAACCGAATCGCCCAAGCCGCTAAGCCGAACCGGGCTGAATGGTAACATAGCATTTAACGTCTCAACGCCTCGCATACCCAAAACATACCCGCTCTTCATAGCTCGAACGCTCACAGGGTCCCCTCCCAGTGCCGCCCTCATCAAGTTCAAAACGTGTGTTATCTTCAATGGCGAATCCGAGGGATACACCTCAGGGATGCCTCTCATCTTGACCGGAAAACACGTTCTGTATTGACTGATTTTTCGAAGCTCGGCATGAGCCTCTGGATTGCTCTCCTTCAACGCCAGCATATCTTCCGGAGGTACCACATACTCTCGGGTCTCCTCCTCCTCAGGCGCAGGGGCTTCTGCCTTCATAAAATCCTCGAGGTTGGGTTGGCTTCTCGGCAAGGGTTCGCCTTCTCCTTCGCCATCGTTCTCTTCTTCAGCTTCTTCGCGGTGGGGTTGGTATGGTGCTGGCGCCTTTGAAGTGGGTGGAGCACCCTTCTTTCGATGCAGTCTGCATTTCAAACGGTTACATATCAAACCTTTGTTTCTCCCGCCTTTTAGAATAATACTGCAATGCTCGGAATCCATGATTCGACTTTGGGGCTTATATCACTATCTCATTATTAGTGCCAAACTCAAAAAGCTCACTTTCAGTATTCGCATTATTAGGCCAAACCTAAACCTCACTTTTCAGTATCCCTCCAAACCGCACTTTCAGTATTCTCAAAAGCACACTTTTCTCGCAATGAGTACTAACGAACCATGCGAAACCCTAATCTCACTTTTGAGAATTAAGTCACTTCGACTTTTGGATTTCATCACTATTCTGGTAGGTGAAGATGAGGCCAAAAAAGAGATGATTGATGACATCCGTGCTCTGGTATCGACCATGAGTGGGGTCACGCTGATCACCTATCTGAGATTCAAGTTTCCCTCCAACCCTGACGGCATTGAGGCGCGAGTGGCAATTTTGTGTGGCGAGTATGGGGTTCTTCCCAATCCAACAGAAATGACCAAGCTTTTACGTTTTGCCAGCTTCTATCAGGCAGCACTGTGGGGCGGTCCGACTGCGTGACGAAACCTTATACCTGTTAGGAACATCCTCTGCCACTCCTGAAGAATATTGATCCGCCGACTGATCATAAAGAAAATAGCCATACCCTCCATGCGCCCGGGTTGCGCTATCGAGTTCCTCCAGCCAATCGGCTTTCCGACCCGTCCCGTAGTCTCCAAAAAGCAAGTCGCGCGACCCTTCGGCATTGGTCCGGAGCATATAGGCCAGGTCCGCATTGGTTCTGAGGATGGGGGGTACTGCAGAGACCCCTTGCGTCATGACCATGAGCGAGATTCCGAAATGTCTGTTGCTAGTGACGAGTTGCAAGAGAGGGGAGCCTTTGGCTTTGAAGTTCACTTCAGAGAGGCAATCATCCATAACGATCATGATCTTTCTTTTCTGCCAATTAAAGGAGCCGTCTGGCCCCCGTTTTTGTTGATGTTTAAGAAGCGCTGTGAGGAAGGATGGATCGTACCCGTTATGGACGGCTCCCTCCCCTACCACCCCTTGCCAGAAACTGTTGAAACCGGTCGGGGCTATCACTATGATAGCATGGAACCTGTCCCTGTTTTGGTCAATCAAAAAACGACCAAGCCAACTCTTGCCCCGTCCTTTTCTCGAAAATATGACCGTTATCTTGTCGATCAGGTCGTGCATCATCGTGTCGCCCTATCCCACTAATCAGTCAGCTATCACCAACTCAAGCAACAGCAGGATTCCAGCCCCGTTGAGATCAACGACCGAACCATCCTCTCCAGTGACTCTAACGCGTATCTGCGAGAGAGACAGGGGCGTTGTGAAAACCCTATCTGGGATGTCGAGCGTTCTGGTATAGATCACCAGCTCTCCAGAATCCCCTGTGATCGGGAGCATTCTCAAAAACCCGGGTGGGGCGTCTCCGCCTTGGAGCTGGTCAATTGCGATTATTAAGGCGCGCGGACGGGCCAAATCAAAAACGCCTTGAGAGGTGTGAGAGATGGATGTCGGCAGGTCAACAGGTAAATAACCCAAGAGCCCTCCGATACTACGCGAAATGTTACCGAAGGGCATAGAAAAACTGTTCGGTGAGGCGAAGGATATCAAATTTGAATATGTCCCCATGGTAACAGTAATGCCTCCCGGAAACACGACAGTGTCCAAGACGAGCTGGCTTTGAATCGTACTAAGGAGCTGAGAGATGGTGTAATCGCCTGGTTGTATCTCGATGCTGCTCGCCGAGCTGTAACGCAACACGTTGTTAAGACTCGTTACCGTATACATTGTTATCGGCAGTACTGCACTGATCAAGGACACCTGTTGAATTGATCCATAGGGTCTCGAGAGGTTGAACAGAAAGTTGGAGGTGGTATCAGAGCTTAAGAGAAGAGGGGGGCTCCTCACTATCTCACGCATCCGGTGTGTGCTTGACATGACGATCGGCTCTATATCAACCTAACACCTAACCACCCAAAGTCGTTTACTCTCTCTGCAGAAAAAACCGGAACTGCGGATGTGACTGTGATGAGCGCCTCGTGAGTGTCTGGTTAGCGCCTATTGAGTGTCTGGTGAGCGCCTGGTGAGCGCTGTAGAAAAAAAGAAGTGTGTTTTCTGTTTTGGTCTTGTTCATCGCTATGTTTTGGTCTTGTTCATCGCTATGTTTTGGTCTTGTTCATCGCTATGTCTTGTCTTGTTCATCGCTATGTTTATGTGTTTCTATCAAAGAGCTTGCTTACTGATGTTTCCCTGCGAGTCAATGGTGATCACCGAGTGGATGCATGCCAGGAGATAAATGGTATCGGCCTGTCCTAACCCGGAGGCGTACTGGACCTGGAGCCGGGGGCTGGTATGAAGGCGCAACCCCCCAGAGCTTCTATTCATCTCCGATGTAGTACCTGAATGGTCCAATGCGAAGCTGGCGATCGAGATGATGTCCGTCGCGCTGTAAGGCGCCGCGTAGTCGTCCGAGAGCACCGACAGCTCCATCTTGCGGGGCACGTAGAACGATGTCCCCAGCACCCCTCCTGCCGAATCACCTATTTGAAACGAGCCGTAAGATTGAAAACTAATGCATGTCGTGTTCAAACTGGATGTCAGGTCCGCCGCCTGCCTCTGGGTCCACAAAATGAAGCGTACGTGGGCAGTGGCGATTCCATCAATGGGGACATCCGCGGAAGTAGAGCCAGCTGCGACAGCTTGATCGGGGCATCTGATATAATCTTCAACCAGATAGGTCAGTTTGCCCTCATTCTTCAATACCATTCGCGCCTCCTCCACCGCCTCAGGAGCCTGCAGCGTCTCCATGTACAAAATGGCCGATGACAGCGTCCCGGCACTCGTCAGCGTTGGACTTCCATCCACCACGGAAGCTGAAGGGTAGAATTGAACGGCCAGAACGAGATCATTGGCCAAGAGCGCGAGAGGCAGGCTACTAGCGTATGACTGATGGGGCGTGAACCAGAGGTCTGACAAGCTTATGTAGAAAGACTGTGCTACCAAAGGGTCAGTGCCACCCGTCACACCACAGGCAACGTTGAAGCGGCTGACCTCTTCAGACGACATAAATTTTTTGGATAGCAGTAGAATCGAATCTCGATCGAAGGTCGCCAGAACATTGGAGTTCGAGGTGCGCAATTGCACCTGAGAAATATAACTCAATCCCCCGGCCGTCACCACTCCGACCCCGGCGCTGAACGACCAAGCACTGACGTCAAAGCGCAAGACGAGCTGGCTGAGGTAATCGGCAGATCCGCGTCCTATCGTAAACAGAACCTCGCCCGAATAAGACGGGGCCGAAGAACTGGCGATAGCCGTCCATTTCTTCAATGCCTTCGTCCCGGGAATGAAACGCGAGTTATGGCCGAACGTCAAGTTCTCGGTGGAGACGATCTCCTGCTTGCCGCTCATCTTTTGTTTGATTGCTGATATACTGGCTACCTCCGAATAGGCCTAACTGCCTCCGCCGCTCCCCTCATAAGGGTCTCCTTCTTGATGGCTCCCAGGAACCCAACTCTCTATCCATCGCCTCGTGTTGTCCAGCCTCAGCCCCCACCGGCGTCTCTCACTTTCTAACACCGTTTCATGGGCATAGATGTTTGGCTCCTGCTCCAAGTAAGGTCTAAAATCGGAGCGCCTGTTGAGGACTTGTGGTGGCGCCGGTGTCGGCTCAGGTGTCGGCTGCTGTTCCGGCTGCTGTGGCGGCTGCTGTGCCGGCTCAGGTGTCGGCTCGGGTGCCGGCTGAGGTGTCGGCTCGGGTGGCGGCTGCTGTGCCTGAGGTGGCGGTGTTGGTGGCTTGGGGAGCGCCTTCATCTTCTCCCGGAGAAATCTTATCCGTTGCTGGATCACAAAATTTCCGTCGCGGGTCGAGAAAGCTACCCCTAGACGCCCCGTGCGAACCCGCCGAACAAGCTCGTCGATCGTGGCGTTGCTTCTGACCGCTTCCTCGCGGAGTCGGAGATCGTGTTCCTCTTCGACAACCCTCTTGTCCCTCTCACGCAGCATGTCTCTTTCGACCTCCAGTCGCCCCATCTCCTCTTGCTTTGCCTCAAGAAGGGTGACTAGGGCATCTCGTTCACGCCTTACGACAGTACATGCAGTCTCGAGAGCGTTCATGGTCTTGTTTATAAGGACTCTCTTCGGATGTTCTTAAGGCACTCGCCAGATGCTGTAGAACGATATTGTGCCTGTAATAAAGAGCAGCAACCCAACCTTTGTGTAGAACATTGTTTGTTCTTCCATGGTCACTATTTTGGGGAGCTTGCCGTCAGTGAAAACAAGATTTATTGTCTCTTCTGTCCATCCAGACTTACCGATTCCATACTCTTCAGCCTCTCTGCTTGGTAGCTCGGGCAACTTTAGAAATGTGTCTCTGAATTGAACTTTATTGTTAAACGCTACGGCGAACTCTCGGATGTTTTGAGGTTCGATATAGAGGACCCCGTAAAGATTGGCAATAACTCCTTTATGTTTCCTGAAGACCGGCTGGAGCTTATATATCTTTTCGTTGGGGTCGTCCTTAAGCAGGAAATTAAGTCTTGCCATCCAACCCCTCCGCAGAAATAGCTCTCTTCCATTCTCAACCCTTAGAAAGTACTCGGGGATGGCCATCGCCCTGCACAAAGACTGACACAACGCTAAGAGCCGAAATTATGAGGATCAGTCCTATCGCTTGGCTGATGAATCGGTTGGTGTCCTTACCCATCGTATATATGCTTTCATCAACGATCCACCAAAGTTAGACAAAAAGGTTGTCTTTGGGCGAATCGAGAGGAGACCCATATACGATAACTGTCACCATTCCTATAAAGAATAGTAACTATGGCTGATGTTAAGAAAGATAAAAGAGAGCTCTTGGGTCGAGACAATCTGGTGGATTTGATCGGCTCTGGTACTCTGGCTGCCGTCTTGACCAAAGTTCTGCTCAAAGAAACAAGTGGTGTTGCTCTCCGAGTGGGAGCCATCACTGGGCTTGCGTGTGTTGTGGCGGCGTACACCCAGGAATACATGGTAGCGAGCAAGAACAGTTACCAATACTCCGCCATTGTCGGCTCGTTCCTCATCCCGGCCATTTTCGCGGGAGGCGTGATCAAACTCACGATGGCTGACAACCAGATCATTCAGAAGAGCCTTATCGCGGGTGGAAGCTGCATGACGGCGGCTGGAATTATGAGGATGGATTTCACGGCTTCTGCCAAGTAAGGGAGACCGGACCTCTATGTAGTACCATCCCTGAAGCGTCATGAGTGGATATTTCCTTATCCTTAGTAATGTGGTGGGCGTCTTGCCTGCAGCTATCGCCTACCGAAAAAATAATTTCTATTTGTCAGCTCTGATGGTCATGACCAGTATCATTAGTGCCTTTTATCATGCAGTTTTTGCCGGTCTTATTGAGGGTCATTATCCGTTTGGACGTGCCAGTCTTCTCACCTTGGATCATACCTTGTCACATAGTTCCATCGCGGCCACCATCTTGACGCTTAGCGGTTTCAGCCCCCAAGTAACTGCTGTCCTCAATTTGGGTATTATGATCACCTTAGTATCCATGACTCACGATGCAGTACTATCATCCACGGTGAGTATCCTGTTCGTCTTATCCGTTGTTGTCATTAGCGCTGTTGGAGTGATGAGAAAGAGGCTCCGGGAGACCTGTGCCGGCTTGTCTCTGGACAGTGTCGTGCTGTCTCTCCTCTTCCTAGGTGTGGCGTTCGGGATGAAGGCGTGGGGTGATGTTATGATCTATGACTGGGGTCACGGGTCATGGCATATTGCGATTTTTGTAAGTGCTTCATTCATGTTGGTGTCTGTCCCACCCAACCAGCTGTCTCTGTGGAAGATGATGGTTGAGCGGTGTCCTCGGCTGAGATGTGACCGGGGAGCTATGGTGAGTAACTGCTGAAGGTGTTGAGTGAGTAGCTGGTAGAAAAAAAGAAGTGTGTTTTCTTTTTTGTCTTGTTCGTTGCTATGTGTTTTCTTTTTTCTTTGGTTTGTTCTTCAGGTGTCTTTTCTTGGTTTGTTGTTGTTCTTTCGGATGTCTTACTCTTCTTCATCGCGGTCTTCATCTGCACCTCCCTCCCCAGCTCCCTCCTCTTCCACCTCTTCCCGCACACCCTCAAGGCGGCACTTGCGCGTTTTGAGATGTGCCCAGCGGCTTGATCGGGTTGTCATCGCCCCGCAGCGTTCGCATGGGGTACGGGTGCCGCCATGCAGTTGATGAGCCGCAACGTTGAGGCGTCTTTTTTGCGCAACCTTCTCTTCTTCACTCCTGTGGGCTGCGCGTTGGTTGAGGATGGGATGCATGATGTTTATCTGGCGTTGCTCAGCCGCTCGTAGTTCTGGGATCGTGCAGTGTAGTGTCTCGAGGGTGACCATGCGGTAGGCTTCTCTGAAAAGGGTTTTGCTGTTATTAGTCATCGTATAGAGAAGAAGCTTCCTTGTTCTACAGGCTGACAGGTGCAATTGATACCGCTCGTCCAGCGAGAGGATTGTGCTCCCTACATAGGTCATCGGTTCTTCCCCCTCTGGCGCTTCGGTCGTCAGCATATACACTATGCCGTTGTGGCGGGGTGCTTGTGGCTCTTCTTGGATCTCCATCTTGGTGCGTTTTGGATGGTCTTATCTGCCTTCGTTGTTGCATAGTCATCACTATTACGATCCCCCTAACCCGTTTCTACCCCATCCCTACCCACTCCCTTGCCCTCTTCC
>Ga0163154_10009520_pt1 | contig 11053 bp, 8 predicted proteins | sample OliLakLV19MP9P1_FD_148649 | JGI IMG/M metagenome (GOLD analysis project Ga0163154, IMG submission 148649) | Freshwater microbial mat bacterial communities from Lake Vanda, McMurdo Dry Valleys, Antarctica - Oligotrophic Lake LV.19.MP9.P1 | ecosystem: Environmental > Aquatic > Freshwater > Lake >...
GATATGGGGGTTAAAAGCGAGCGACCATTCACCGATATAGCGTGCTCCCTCATCAGCGTCCAGAATTTCGTTGAGTTTATCGGTATCACTTTCGGCAGTGGCTTCGATGATTTTGCCGTCTTGGAAGGTCAATTTGATATTGTTGAAAACTGTGCCGCGATAGAGGGTTTCGCAGTTGTATTGGATCGTGCCGTTGACGCTGTTTTTGATCGGGCAGGTAAAAATCTCGCCGTCGGGGATATTGGCTTCGCCCGCGCAGGGAATGGTGGCGATACCCTTTTTGCTGAAAGTGAGATGCGTACCCGGTCCAGTGATTTTAACTTGGTCGGTTTTGTCCATCAGTTCGTGGAGCGGTTTCATTGCTTCCGCCATTTGCGCGTAATCCACTTCGGCGCAGACCTTGAAATAGAAATCCTCGAAGGCTTCGGTACTCATTCCTGCGGCTTGTGCCATGCTCGGTGTCGGGAAACGCAGAACGACCCAGCGCGTTTTCTTGACCCGAATCTCGCCGTGGGAGGGCAGCCACCAATGCTTTTCGTAGAGTTCCATTTTCTCTTTGGGAACGTCCGACATCTCCGCGATATTGTGGGAGCCGCGTACTCCTATATAGCATTGGACAGCCTCCAAACGGGCGCGTTCCACCAAACCGATTGTCTTCATCTGTTCTTCGGTGGCAGCATTGTAGAGCGCACGCAGGACAGGAACTTGATAGGTGCTGACGAGCGGCAGACCGCCCGCTTCGGCAACGGCGCGAATGAGTTCAGCGGTAAAGTCGGTGGGAATATCGAACGCTTCGATAAGAACTTTGTCGCCGGGCGTGACGCGGCACGAATGCGAAACGAGAACTTTGGCGAGTTGGGAGTAGCGTGTATCTTTCACGGGGAGAGTTTCCTTTTGTATGGGTTTTCGAGACGAATTTTGCTGTCTGTATGATACCCGCTTGCCGAGGAGCAAAGGCACGCATACGGACAGAGCAAAATTTATTTTACAGGTGCTTTTCCGTTTTCGGCAAGGTAAACTTAGTATGATTTTGCTTGAACAGTTCTGTGTAAATTTGATCACTCGGAGGAAATGTTACCATGCCTGCCCTTAATTGCCGCCTTGCTGCTTTTGGAGTTTTTGCTCTCTCGTTCATCCCTCAACCGCTTTTCGCTCAGACAAACCCATTAGTCCCTCGTTCACCAAGTAACAATATAACAGAGGCTTTGCCTGTTGGCTTCCCTTCCTATTCCATGGCGACGGGTGATACTCTGATTCTTTTCGGCAGACAAATCAAAGGCTATCACGTCAAAGGAATGCCTCTTACTTTCAAGCCCGATTCTACAGGAGTAGAGGGAATAATTCGCACCTATTTTTTCGTCAACAACAAAGTTATTCGCACGGATGCCGTCAACACAGGTGATCCACTTCCAATTTATGAATACCCGCGCACAGATGAAAAAGACATTTCCAGCAAACACATTCAAGTGGTGGCTCAAACTGAGGACAACAAGCGGTATAGTTTGACTGATTGTATGCTCTACTCCTATCCTCCTACTCTCGTATTTGACTATACGGCAGCAGTCAATGGAGAGCGTGGCGAACTTGCAGTCAAGGATCGAACAAAGTTCGGAAACATTTACTGTTTCATCAATGAGGCAACTGTTGGTAAGATGAATCAGGAAGCGAAAGCGGACTGCGATTTGCGTCATTTGCCGCCCGGAACGTATCGTTTTGCCGCTGTGGCAGAAACGTCCGAAGGTTACTTTCTGCCTTTTCGATCATATCCGTTCACAATCGAATCCCGTTACCGTCTAGAACTGCCGCAGGTCATGCCCGAATCGACAATGCGCGTTTCCTTAGAAAAACCAAACAGCACAATCGTTTTACGTACCAGTCGAAGCGAGGGATGTTCTGCAACAATCGCCCATATTTATGTGGACAGTATCTATCTGGGTGATGTGACTCCTGACTCACCTGAAATTCCTATCCCTCTGCGCGACTTGCCGACAGGAAAGATAATGATTGAGGCAGTTCCTGTCGGCAAAGACGGGCTTGAGTATCCCGCAGAAAGCATTGAGTTCAGCATTAAAAACGTGGGCTGGGAGCAACGAACTTACAACACTTCTGCTTATACTCAAATACTCACAAATATAAAGCGCATCACAGAGTTAGAAAAAGAAGCAGTTTCATGGATGACCAGAGCAGAAAACGAGCCGAATTTTACGGTCTCTTCCAGCAACAATACAGAACAAGGGACGGACTCCAGAGGTTTCCGGTATACAATTACATACCTTACCACACTGCGAGTTCCGGGTCGTGCAGGAGAATACATTGCCAAGGCACGGGCAGCAGTGATGAATATGGCACAACTGACATTAGAGAACGGGCGTCTTTATCGGAGTCTCAAAATGAATGGAGCGGCGAAATCAACATTCCGACGTGCAATTTACCTTGCTGGTTCTAAAACCAATACAGGCAGCATAGCTCAAGGCGAACTTACTGCTCTCCTTAAACCAAGACGCTGAAAAACGCACAAGGCGTATTTTGATAGGGCATATCTTCGATAACCAACACACGAGAGATGCGTCTTATTTTTTGTTTCCATGTCACAAATTCCTCATTTCTTTCGTATTCTGAAAGGTAATGTGTTTCCTTTTCTCCCCAATTTTCAGGAGATAAATCTATGCTTTCTCTTTCACGAATCCTCGTTTTTGGTTCTCTGTTTTTGCTGACGGCTTCGTGCCTTGTCGCGCAAACATCGTCACTTGTCCCGCGCACGCCGAGCCAGAACTTAACGGAGGCGTTGCCATCCGCCTTTCCGAGTTACAATAAAGTCGAAGGCGATACCCTGATGATTACGGGGCGACAAACCAAAGCCTATTTTGTCAAGGGTAAGCCACTCACGTTCAAGCCCGATTCGTCCGGTGTCGAGGGCATTATTCGCACCTACTTCTATGTCAACAATCGTGTCGCTGTAACCGATAGCGTTAATACCGGCGAGACGCTTCCGATTTATCCGTATGCGCGGACAGACAATGAGGCGTCCGGCAAGCGCGTGCAAGTGATCGGTTTAACGGAAGAGGGCAAACGCTACAGCCTCGCCGACTGTATGCTGTACTCTTATGCTCCAACAATCGCACTTGATTATACAGCGACGATGCGCGGGGAACAGGGCGAATTCACCTTCAAGAACCGCAGCAAACTCGGCACAATCCACTGCTATATCAACGAAACAAGCATCGGCAAACTGGGCGCGGAGAGCAGTACTGCTTCGTGCGATTTGCGCCACCTGCCCGCTGGAAACTACCGCTTCGCCGCCATCGCCGAAACGCCCGACGGCTATCTGTTGCCGTTTCAATCGTATGCGTTCACGATTGTGCCGCGCTTCCAGTTGGAACTGCCGCAGATCACGCCCGACGTTCCGATTACGGTGGCGGCGGAACAGCCCAACAGCAGTATTGTTGTGCGTGCTGTGCGAGACGCGATGTGTTCTGCAACGCTTGCCCGTGTATTCGTAGATGACAATTATATGGGCGATATTACGATAGATGCTCCCGAACTTGTCCTGCCGCTGCGCGACCTGCCAACAGGGAAAATCCTTGTCGAAGTCGTTCCTGTTGGCAAAGACAAACTCAATTATCCGGCAGAAACCATTGCGTTCACGCTGAAAAATCCCGAATGGGAACAAAAAACCTATCGCACATCTGAATACACACAAATCCAGAAAAATCTCAAGCGCATCAGCGATCATGAAAGGGCGGCGGTTCGGTGGATCGCCAAAGCAGAAGACGAACCGAACTTTTCTCTGCCGGATACAAATCGCGCACGAGGTACATCGGCAAGTGAAATTCGCTATACCGTGCCGTTTCTCAATACCCTCAAAATGACGGGGCGGGCAGGGGAATATGTCGGCAATGCGCGTGAGGCAGTGATCAGCATGGCGCAGTTGACTTTGGACAACGCCCGATTGCACAAAAAATTACGACTGCACGATACGGCAAAAGCGAACTACCAGAATGCGATCTACATTGCAGGCGGTAAAACCCACACAGGCAGCCTCGCTCAAGGGGAATTGACGGCGATGCAGACACGGAAGCGATAACGATGATCGAGAACCTGACCGCCAAGCCCGAAGCGTTGGGGATGAATCCGCAAAGGCTACAGCGTGTTGACGCTCTTATTCGTGAAGGGATGGCGGCGAACTGGTATCCGGCGGCGGCGTATGCGGTTTTGCGTCACGGGCAAATCGCCCTTCAAGGCACAATAGGCAAGCCTCAGCCCAGCACGCCGAACAGTGTGACGAATGCCGATACGCTGTTCGATATGGCGTCACTCACGAAAACTGTCACGGCGATTCTGCTGCTGCACGCGGTTGAAGACGGCTTGCTCACACTCGGACAACGGATCACGGAGTTTTTGCCGGAGACAGTCGGCACTGCCCTTTCGGGAATTTCACTGCGGCATTTGGCGACACATACCGGCGGGGCGGGCTTCCAGCGTGGAAACCGATCTACAAAACCAAGTTGACCAATCCGCTTGGGGAGATTTTTGCCGCAACACTCAATGCCGATCCCGGCACGAACTACACTTACAGCGATCTCGGCTATATTCTACTCGGCACGATTCTGCCCAAAGTGTTCGGCAAACCGCTTGATATTTTGGCGCACGAACGGATTTTCGCGCCGCTCGGAATGTCACGGACTTTCTACAAACCGCCGGACAATCTCAAGCCGCAAACTGCCGCAACCGCGTTTTGCCCCCTGCGTCCAAAGCAAACCCTCATCGGCGAAGTCCACGACGCCAACGCCCACTTTCTCGGCGGCGTTTCCGGTCATGCGGGCGTGTTTTCGACGCTCTCGGATATGGTGCGCTATGCCGTTGCGATTCAGTATCCGACGATGGCGGCACACCACAACCTGCCGCGTATTCTTTCCCCATTGGCGTACAAATTGGCGAGCGAGAACCAGATTGACGCGGCAATCGGCGGGCATTCGATTGGCTGGTTTACGGTGCTGAATGGAATGTTGCCACGCGGCGATCTGCTCTCGAAGCGGTGTTTCGGGCATACGGGCTTTACAGGAACCCTGCTGATTTTCGATCCAGAAGCCGATTTGGCGTTTATTTTCCTTACAAATCGGGTTTACAGTGAAGCGGACGGCGCGGGGTTGCTGAGACTGCGGCGACTGGTGGCGAACGTCATTGGGGCGGCGATAACAGGCTGAGGACTTCGCGCAGACACTCCTCATAACTCATCTGCCGAATGTGGGTTTTATACTCCTGAATGTCGCCTTCTGAGAGAATAATTCCGCTCACGCCGGAACCGACAAGCCACTCCAGCATTTTGGTTTGGGCATAATCGGGATCGAAGTCGTATTCGGACACACTTCTTGGGTGGCAAATCAAATAAAGCGGCAAGAGCAGATTCGCGGCAGTCGTTGTCACTTCATTCAAGAGAGTGAGATCGCTCGGAAGGAACAGGCACTTGCCAGTCAGTTGCATGATAAGACGGCTTGCTCCTGCATCGGCACTCGCCTGAATGCTCTCTTTGACGGTTTCATCACGATTAAAATTGGGAAGATGGCACTCTTCCAATAGTTGAGCGACCATCGGTATTTTTGTAAGTGAATCGTTCTCAATGAGACGATTTTCGGTTTCGTGCAGCCAATCAATCAGTTCTGCTATATCGGACTGCCTTTCCAAGCCCTCTGCGACAATCAGTTCTCCTTGTGTCGCCGCAAACAACAGGCACTCGTCGGGAAGATTGTCGTCATATTCAACAATAACCGGCTTGCCTCCGAGTTCTCGCACGATATTGCCTAATGCTTTGCTTATTTGGGCAGGGTCATCTGTTTGCCTGAGAGTTTCGATTAAGTTCCAACCGCAGTAAATTCCATCTGTGCCTTCTTGAACCGCCTGCGTGACTTCTTCTGCGCTTTCGACCCATTTCATCACCTGAATTGTGCGTCCGTCGCGAGTTGTTGCGGCTTGATGGGAATCGTCGAGATAAAAGCGTTTGCGCGGGTTGATATGCTCGCTCTCTGCTTGATAGTGCGCGATCTCAACAAGGTCGGGATTGACAGAGACAAAGCCGCGTTCGGCATCTAAGAGCAGCAGGGCATCGTCGGGAATATGGGAGAGAAGATCGGGAATGTCCACAACGGACGGTAAGCCAAACGCAGGGACAGCATTATCGGCACGCGAGGCAACGATCCCGATCACCGTCCCCCACTCTATCGTATCTGCAAGGGCGAGCGCGGTATCGAAACTCTCCGCAACGAGAACAATGTCCGGCTTTTCGGTGAATTTGCGGGCGGCAATCTCTTCGGCGATGCGTGCCGGAACCTGCGGCATCAGAGCGACACCGTTCCGTGTCTTCACCAACGCCGCCGTTCCCAAAACTACTCCCGCTCCGATACCGCGCCCCCGAAGTTTCATAATAGGTCTCCACTTTGAATCAACTCAGCCGTTCATTACTCACTCACCTCTCGCACTGGAGGTTTTCAACCCCCGTCTGGAAAAAACAAGCGTCTTTCAGACGCACCCATCCGTGTATGGACTCCCCTCTCCTCCGAACTTGTTCGGGTATCAGGAGAGGGGAGTCCATACAGCGAGAGGGGAGTTACTCATTACTCATCAGTCGCTTCAGACAGGCCTCGGAGTCGTTCCCAATCGGCGCATATCACGCGGAGCAAATACAAGTCCGGCAATCAACAGCAGGACTGCCACGCAGAGATAGATGATTCCCGTCGAGGCAATGGCAGCACTCATCGAGACGCCCCGATCCATCGCTCGCCCAATCAGCCACGCGCCGAGTCCGCCCCCCAGCCAGCCGATCATGTTCATCATGCCGACAGCGGAACTGCGCCGCGCCGCCGGAACCACATCGTAGAGTGACGCCCAGATATTCGCGTCATAAATGCCCTTGAACAGCCCGAAGCCGGTCATCGCGATGACCAGCGTCCACAAATCCCGCGAAAAGCCGCACCAAAAGATAAACGGCGCACCGCCCAACGCACCGATGGCTTGAGTCAGCATCCTTCCGCCCGCCCGCAGTCGGCTCCACTGATCGGCAAGAAATCCCGCCATTCCCGCACCGATCATGCTGGCAATTTGCAGGAAAAACGTCGCGCCTAAACCCGCCGCCGCAAGATTGAGTTGGAACTTTTCTCTGAGGAACGTCGGCATCCATACCAAGAAAATCACGGCGACACAGTTTGCCCCAAAAAACGCCGCAATCAATAATAACGCGGTGGGAGTTCGCACCAAATCGCGCAGGAAAACGGACATCGGAATCGGTTCGTGTGCTGTCTCCTCCAATGCGCCGCGTTTTGGCTCATGCAGCATTTTTGCCAGTATCAACGCCAATACCACGCCCAAAATTCCGAGAATCACGAACGGACTGCGCCACCCGTAGCGTTCGCCCATCCATCCCGCGAAGACACTGCCGCCGATGGTTCCGGCATAGACGCTGGTTTGATGCAGACTCATGGCACGCGAGCGGGTTTGGCGCGAATGATAGTCCGAGACAAGCGACATAGACGCCGGAAAATAGAATGTCTCGCCCAAACCTTCCGCGCCACGTACGAACAGAAAATGCCAGAGCCGCGAACACCCCGCCGTAAATCCTGTGATCACGCTCCAAACCGCCAGTCCGCCTAAAATCACCATTTTACGCGAATATTTATCGCCGACTTGTCCCGCAAACGGCGCACTCAGAGCATAAACCCAAGTAAACGCCGCTCCGATCAAGCCCAACTGTTCTGAATTGAAGCCGAATTCCGCTTTCAGCAACGGAAAAATCGCCGTGACCGCTTGCCTGTCCGCATAATTGAAGAAACAGATGAACCACAGCATCGCGATAACCTGCCAGCGATAGCGCGGATTGGTGTTCGGCTCGCTTGTCATGCTATGGCGTCCCTTCCTGCAAAACCCAAGACTCGTTGAAAGCGGCGTGTTTGATGCTCGAACCTTTGCCGACGGTCTCTGCCGTCTGTTTGCTGGGGCGATAGGTATACGAAACGTGAATAGTGCCGTTTTTTGCTTGGATAATCGAAGGATAGGAGTATGAACCCGCATCGGGCGAGAGGGGATCGTTTTCCAAGTATCGCCCTGTACGCCAAGTCACGCCTTCATCTTCGGAAACGGAAAGGGCAAGACGATGCCGCCCCTTTTCTACGTCGTTATGAACAAGCAGCCACCGCCCGCTTTGGAGAACGCAGACCTCGACGCCCGAACCCGAATCAACGCGATCCGTATCCGTGACGGCACTCCATGTGGTTCCGTTATCGTTTGATGTCGCGGTCTGCACGCGCTGAGGAGCCGCTCCATTGTCTCGGAAATAGGCGAGCAGAGTGCCGTCTTTGCGGCGTGCAATCGATGGTTGAACATTGCCCGCGCCGATAAGCGGGCGCGTCACTTGCCAACTTTCGCCGCGATTGTCACTGTATGCCATGAGAGAGAAGTCGAACGCATCGGAGTAGAGCGGCAGGATGATCCGCCCATTCGGGAGAAGGGTGGGGTGGGCGCGAAACATCCAGCCGAGACGCTGCGAAAGTTTGTCTTGAGCCTGTTTATTTTTGCGCTCCAATTGCTCAGACAACGCGACTTTCTCTTTGGGCGTCGCCGACTCGATATACGGACGCCAGACTTTCTCGAATTCCGCCTTGTAGGTTTCATGGAACTCCGCGCCGGGCTTGAGATGCAATATCTCCTCGCTTTGCCAGACCGGAGAGCCATCGTCCTGCTCATATTTTGTGCTGATTTTATAGCGGGAAAGGGCGGATTCCCAATGATTGTCGAGAATGGTTGACCAGCAGAGCCACAGCCGTTTTGTGTCATCGAAAAACAGACACGGATTGGTATTGGGAAAGCCCGCAACACCCGCCATGACGAACGGCTCCGTCCATTGATTTGCGCCTTTTTTGAGGCGTGCGCCATAGACCATGACATCATCGGCGGTGCGCTCGCCCGATCCGCGATACCAGCACAACAGCAGATTGCCCTTCGGTGTTTCGACGAGACACGAGCCGTGGTTATGCTTCTCCATCGGAGCAAAAACCAATTTGCTTGTGTAACTTGGAGTCGCAATTTTGGGAGGAGCCATCGTGATCATTCCTATCAGTAGGGTGGCAAGCATGGCGGCGTTTCCTTATTCTTCATTCTTCTGTACTTTGGACACTGAGGACGAACTGCATCATCTCTTTTTCGTAGCCGAAATCCTGCGGGTCGTCGTCGGGCGGACGCAGATAGCCGGTTTCGCGGATGAGGTGATGCAGATGCGTGCGAAACACTTCGGACATCGCCATTCCCTCCCAATGCGCCTGTCGTCGCAGATATTCGTATTCGTCGGAGGTCAATCGGACTGTGATGGAATGCGTTCGCGCCATATCTTCTCAATTCGTGATTGTTTTTGGGATTTCCTTGCTTGTTCCGCGCAGACTACTGAAATTCCTGCCCGAATTAGGGGTACGTAACGGGCTACTTTTTCAGCACAATTCCGGGACGATTGCCTGTTGGCAGGTCGTTGAATTTCGTGGCGACTCCGTTGACGAAAACATAAGGAATGCCCGTGGGATATTGGAGCGGATCGTCGAAGGTGGCAGTGTCGCGGACGGTTTTGGGGTCGAAAAGGGTGATGTCGGCGGCATAGCCCTGCGCTAATATCCCGCGTTTTTTGAGACCGAGGCGGACGGCGGGAGCGGCGGTCATTTTGTAGATCGCGGTTTCGAGGTCTATGACTTTTTCCTCGCGCACATAATGCCCCAAAATGCGCGGGAATGTGCCGTAAAGTCGCGGATGCGTTTTGCCCGGAAGATGAAGCCCGTCGCTCCCGACCATCTGATGCGCCCATTGCAGAACCGTGCGGACATTCGCCTCGTGGGCGGCGTGATGGACATAACAGGCGCGAAGGTTGTCCTCTTGGAGCAGGGCGCAAACCCATTCGGCAGTGTCCATCTTGCGCTCGGCGGCGATCCAATCGAAACTCTTGCCTTCATAGGGCGAATTGAAATTCGATGTTGCTCCGACGAGGGCATAGCGGCTCCAATCGAGACCGGCATGACGCAGGAAATCTTCGATATTGCGGCGCGAATCGGGGTCGTTGAGGTGGCGGAGAATGCCGTCGGGTCCATCTTGGGTCGCCCATACGGGAAGCAGACTCTGCACGAACGTCGAACCCGCTGTATAAGGGTAAGTGTCGCAGGTCACGTCGATTCCGCGAGTGCGGGCGAGGTCGAGGAGTTCGAGAATTTCGGGGGCGCGGTCTTTATTGGCGGCTCCGTTCATCTGCAAATGCGCGATTTGGACGGGAACGCCCGCCTCTTCCGCGATGGCGAGGCTTTCGTTTGTCGCCTCGAAAATCGCGGAGCCATAATCGCGCTGATGGGTCGCAAAAAATCCGGCGCGGCGCGTCAGCGTGACGAGTTCGGCGCGATCTGCGGCACGCATCGGAGCATACCAAACGCCGGTACTCATGCCCCAAGCCCCTTCTTCCATTCCTTGCATGAGGAGATTTTCCATCGTGCGGAGTTCGGCGGCAGTGGCGGGTCGCTCTTCCATGCCCATCGCCGAAACGCGCAACGCGCCGTGCGGGACGAGATAGGCGAGGTTGGTAGCGACGCCTTGTTTTTCATAATGCGCGAGAAATTCGGCGACGCTATGCCAGTTCCATTCGACTCCGGCGTCATCTCCAAACAGCCCGGCGATAAACTTTTTTTGGACTGCTAATCCGTCGCCGCTGACAGGCGCGAATCCCAAACCGCAATTGGTGAATACTTCCGTTGTGACGCCTTGCAGGGCTTTGGGGGCGTGGTCGGGGCGGGCGAGCAGGGCAATATCGGCGTGCGTGTGAATATCAATGAAGCCGGGCGCGACAATCAAACCTGCGGCGTCAATAATAGTATCGGCAGTTGCATCCGGCGAGAGTGTTCCAATTTCGGTGATGGTTCCGTTTTGGACAAGAATATCGGCGGCATAACGCGCTTTGCCTGTGCCATCAATCACGGTTCCATTCTTAATCAGCAGTGACATTGTTCGCCTCCGATCAAAATTCGATAGTGACCTCGCCGCCATC
>Ga0163154_10009524_pt1 | contig 11051 bp, 12 predicted proteins | sample OliLakLV19MP9P1_FD_148649 | JGI IMG/M metagenome (GOLD analysis project Ga0163154, IMG submission 148649) | Freshwater microbial mat bacterial communities from Lake Vanda, McMurdo Dry Valleys, Antarctica - Oligotrophic Lake LV.19.MP9.P1 | ecosystem: Environmental > Aquatic > Freshwater > Lake >...
AGTTTGGCCTGCGGCCAACGTGACCTACGAATCAATGCGCGCCGGTGCTTCTGGCAGTAGGTCACGTTGCCCGTAGGGCTACGTGACGGTGTGCCGGTGTCAGTTTGGCCTGCGGCCAACGTGACCTACGAAGCAATGCGTGACGGTGCTTCTGGCAGTAGGTCACGTTGCCCGTAGGGCTACGTGACGGTGCGCCGGTGTCAGTTTGGCCTGCGGCCAACGTGACCTACGAATCAATGCGCGCCGGTGCTTCTGGCAGTAGGTCACGTTGCCCGTAGGGCTACGTGACGGTGTGCCGGTGTCAGTTTGGCCTGCGGCCAACGTGACCTGCGAATCAATGCGCGCCGGTGCTTCTGGCAGTAGGTCACGTTGCCCGTAGGGCTACGTGACGGTGCGCCGGTGTCACGTAGGCCTGCGGCCAACGTGACCTACGAATCAATGCGCGCCGGTGCTTCTGGCAGTAGGTCACGTTGCCCGTAGGGCTACGTGACGGTGCACCGGTGTCAGTTTGGCCTGCGGCCAACGTGACCTACGAATCAATGCGCGCCGGTGCCTCTGGCAGTAGGTCACGTTGCCCGTAGGGCTACGTGACGGTGCGCCGGTGTCACGTAGGCCTGCAGCCATTGTGACCTACGAATCAATGAGTTACGGTGCTTCTGGCAGTAGGCCACGTTGCCCGTAGGGCTGCGTGACGGTGCGCCGGTGTCAGTTTGGCCTGCGGCCAACGTGACCTACGAATCAATGCGTGACGACATGTTTGGGGTGGGTGCGGAGTGCGGAGCAAACAACGCCATAGCTGGTCTCAGGCCTCGCGCAAGGCGGTCGTGACCGGCATGCGCGCGGCGCGCACTGCAGGCATCAAGCCGCCGACAAAGCCGATCAGCAAAGCCAAGCACATACCGGTCAATACCAAGGCCGGCGTCACTTTGAAGTTGAACACCAATTGGGTAAAAGTGCTGCCACCCAGCGTTGACACAGTCATGCCGTTAAAAAACACGTAGGCCAGCAAAGCGCCAATAACACCGCCGAGCACGGCCAACAGCATGGCTTCGGTTAATACGGAAATCACCACCGGCACTGGACCAAAGCCGATTGCCCGCAAGGTGGCGATTTCGCGAGTCCGTGCCGAAACCGATGCATACATGGTGTTCAATGCGGCAAATAGCGCGCCCAAACACATGATCACCGCGACGGCCAAACCAAGCATGCGCACGCCACCACTGGTTTGCGCGGTTTGCGCGGAGAAGTACGCGCGCTGACTCTGCACATCGGTGTTGAGGCGCGGATCGGCTTTCAGCGCGGCCGAAAATTCACTCAGTGAGGCTTCCGACTGCAAACCTACCAGCGCAACCGACAGGCTACTGCCGCGGCCCCACGCGGTTTGCGCGGTGGCGGTATCGGTGAAAATCTCACTATCGAAAGCATCGTTGCTCTCGAAAATGCCGACCACCTGCCAGTCCGCACCACGCAGGCGCACGGTGTTATTGACCTCCAGCCCGACAAACTGCGCCGCCGCGCCTTTGCCCACCAGCAATTCCTGTAACCCTGGGGTGAAGCTGCGGCCTTCGATAATTTTTAGGCTAGGCCGCAGTGTTAGGCCATGCTCGCCGATACCCCGCAAAGTGATGTTGGCGCCCAAAGTGCCGCCTTTTTTGGGTACTTCCGCAATCAAAATCAATTCGCCCGATGCGATCGGATTGCCTTTGTCGTCTTTGCGCACACCCGGCGCCTGCGACACGATGTCAAAGGAGTCGCGATCCATCGAACTATTTAACTCGGCCTGCGAGCCACCGCGCATGACCAGCGCATTGCGTGGATCGCCGCTGGCTTGCAGCGTGGAATCAATCCCACCCGCCATTGCAAATAGCGCGGTAAAGACGGCGACCACGCCGGCAATGCCAACCACAATGACCAAAGATGCACCGAGGCGCTCGGGGATGGATTTCAAATTCAGCGCGACGATCTCAAAAATCTGTTTAAACATGCTCGTTTCGCCTTAGTCAGTCAGCGCCTGCAGCGCAAAACAATGGTTATTCGGTGCGCCTTATTCATCGACCCGCCAGCGCATCCACGATACGGATGCGACCGGCCTTCAATGCCGGTGGCAAACCCACCGCTAATGCCAGCACGATAATCGCGAGCAGCGCCTGCATCCACACCGTGCCGTTAGCGCGCACCGCGCCGAAAAAGCCGGGTGCTGCCTGCGCCAAGCCGCTAATCATGAACGCCGCCAGCCCCATGCCAATTAAACCGCCGGTGACGCACAGCAGCAGCGATTCGGCAAGTACCAAGCCGGTGACCTGGCCATCCCTAAACCCGAGCGTTTTGAGCACCGCAAGTTCAGGGATACGCTCACGCACCGCCTGTGCCATGGTATTACCCGTTAAGATCAAAATGGTGAAAAACACCGCAGTTAAAATCAAGCTGACGATCAATCCGATATCACCAATTTGCGCAAAAAATCCTTTATTGAAGTCTTTTTCGCTCTGCGTTTTGGTTTCATTGGGCGAATTCAGGAAACGGGCATCAATCGCCTGCGCCACTTCGTTGGCTTTATTGACGTCGTCCAGCTCGACAGCAAAAACGCCAGCCATACTGCCAAACTGATTGGCTTCGTCAAAATAGGCGTGATTGATATACACGGTTTGCGTTTGTGCCTGCCAAGACGCATCTTTGCCATCAAAAATGCCAACAATATCAAACTCCCATGCCATCGAACCATTCTTCTGCGGGAAGATATTCGACTTCAGCGGCAGCTTATCGCCCACCTTAAATCCATACTGATCGGCTACCACGCGACCGACAATCGCGCCGGTGCGGGTTTGCTCAAATGCGCTCCATTCTGCGTCGGTCATCACCCACTCTGGATAGACGCGCCGTAAGCGCACCGGGTCTGATGCAAAGGTAAACATCTGACGATTTTCGCCGTATACGCCACCAAACCATTGATCGTGGCTGACGTCTTTGACACCCGGTATTGCAGCAATCTCTGGCAATAAACGCATGGGCAATGACGTGGTGAATGACACCCGTGATTGCACAATCAGCCGTGAGGCGCCGACAAAATCTGCGCCAGCGGTAAAAAACACGCTGAGCGCCTGCAGTAGTCCAAACAACAAAAAGGCGCATATTAATGACAAGAGCGTCAATATCGCGCGGGTCTTCTTGCGCCAAAGGCTGGCCCAAACAAAACGAAAATAACCCATGGTCCTGCTCCTTAGGCCGCCACGCTGTCGGCCAACAACGTGCCTTTGTCCAAATTCACGATGTGCTTGGCGTACTCGGCGGCTTTCGGATCGTGAGTCACCATGACGATGGTCTTGCCATATTCGCGATTAAGCCTTTGCAAAAGGGTGAGAATTTCGTCCGCGGTTTTGCGATCCAGATCACCGGTGGGCTCATCGCAAACTAACAAGGACGGATCAGAGACCAATGCACGCGCGATCGCTACGCGTTGCTCCTGGCCGCCGGATAATTCTTTGGGTTTATGCCGGGCGCGGTCTTTCAATCCGACGATTTCCAGCGCAATGTTGGCGCGTTTCAAGCGTTCAGCGCTGCCCATTTTGGTCAATAACAGCGGTAATTCGACATTGCGCTCGGCGGTCAATACCGGCAATAAGTTATAGAACTGGAATACAAAGCCCACATTATTGGCCCGCCAACGCGATAAATCGCCGCTGCTGAGCCGATCGATTCGTTTGCCATCGACCACAATTTCGCCCTTGGTCGGTTGGTCCAGACCACCAATCAAATTGAGCAACGTGGTTTTCCCGGAGCCTGATGGACCCATTAACGCCACAAAATCGCCCTTGGGGATGCCGAGTGTAATGCCATGCAGCACCTCCACGGTCTGTTTGCCACGCGTGTAGTTTTTGACAACGTTGTTGATTTGGACTAGCGCTTCGGTCATGGCTTCAGACTCGGCAAAGGAAATGGGTCTTCAAAATTCAACTCAACTGCGATTTCGGCTGTTACTCAGGCTTTTTCACCAAGGCGCCATCGGTCAATTCCGCCGGCGGGGCGACGATCACGCTAACGCCGGCCGCCAAACCGGCGGTGATGTTGCGAAAGTCGGCAATCGTGGCAGCCGCGGTGACTTCGCGTAGCTGCGCACGATCGCCTTCAAAGACAAATACCACCGACTTGCCCGCGCGTTCGGTAACTGCGCCTTTGGGCACCAATACGCCGGTCAACGCGGGCAGCGACGTTGGCTCGCTGGCACGGGTTTCCAAAAAGCGCACCCGCACGCCCATTTCCGGCACGATGCGCGGATCTTTTTCAGCCAGTGCTACGCGCACCCGCACGGTGGCTTTGGTGCGATCGGCGGCCGGAATCACCGCGACCACTTCACCTGGAATGCGCCAATCTGGGTAGGCGTTCAGATTTGCTTCGGTGGGCATGCGTGCTTGCACGCGACCAATGAAGGCCTCGTTGACGTCCACCTCCACCTCCAGCGAATCCATATCGACGATGGTGCCGATGCCGGTGCGGGTAAATCCGCCGCCTGCTGAAATCGGCGAAATCATTTCACCGGACTGCGCCGCTTTGGCGATCACCACGCCGGCAAACGGTGCGCGAATGACCGTTTGGTCGAGCGACACCTGCGACATCGCCACCGATTCACCGGCTACTTTGACCTGACTGCGCTGACTGGCCAAGCGCGCCGCCAAAGATTCGGCCTGCGTGCGCGCCGCGTCCAGTTGCGCCGCGGTGCCCAGTTTGCGATCAAAAATTTCTTGTTGGCGCCGCAAATCGGCTTTCGCTTGGCGCAAATTCGCTTCAATCTCGGTCAGTTGTGAGCGTGAGCTCAACAACTGCGCTTCGCGGAACTGCAGGTCAGCACGTTGCTGAGTGTCGTCCAGTGTCGCCATGATCTGCCCGGCGCTGACGCGCATGCCTTCTTCGATCAACACTTCGTGCACTTTGCCCGTTACCTGGGCGGAAACCGTCGCTTGCCGGCGCGCCACCACATAACCGGATGCATCCAGCACCGAATTGCTCGTCGGTGCGTTGGCCGCCGGCACGGCTAGCGCAGTTTGCACGGCGATCGCCGCCGGCTGTCGACCAAAAAACCACCAAGCCAGCGCGCCGCTGACGATCAGCACGACGAGCAACCAGCCCCAGGGCAGACTACGCCTGGGTTCTTCAGCGTGGGGCGAATCGCGATCGATACGCAATTGTCCTAACAGATCGGGTTGAGTCATGGGTATCGCGGATCTAGTTGATTGGCTGCATCGTATGCTCGCACAACGCTCGCAAGCCGCTGTGTATGACGATCAGACTCGGTGATTTGCGCGCGCGGTGTTAGTGACGATAGTCACCCGTCGGGGCATGACTGATGGGCGGAGCCGTGTTGATGTGCACTAGCAGCCTGTCGGACTTTGCGCGTGAGATGCGTTGTGTGGCTTAAGCGGATGCAAGGCGCGGCGCGCAGCCAATGGCTCTTCCGTTGGGGTCGCAGCGCAGACGCCGTTGCGACGCGCAGCCCGCCGGACGGCCTTTTGGCATAGCGCAGACTCGAAAGTAGAGCCCAAACCTTCAAAATCAATTCGAGCCTGGGTAATGATCGCCAAAAGGACTTCCGGCGCACTCGCGAGGAAAGTCCGACAGGCTACTTGGGCGCGGCCTACGCTGGCACATCTTCCACCGGTGGCTTGACCACCAGTTGCGCCACGATGATGCCAATCTCGTAAAGGATGCACATGGGAATCGCCAGCATCAGCTGACTGACGACATCCGGCGGCGTCAGGATGGCGGCGATCACAAAGGCGGCGACAATCACATAGGAGCGCGCAGCGCGCAGCTGCGCGACCGTTACCCAGCGCAGGGCAACTAGAATCACCGTGGCGACGGGTACTTCGAAAGTAACACCAAAGGCTAGAAAAATGACCAGCACAAAATCCAGGTAGCGGGTGATATCGGTCATCACCATCACCCCTTCCGGAGCAACCGCCTGCATGAAACTAAACACCGTTGGCAATACCAGAAAATAAGCAAAGGCACAGCCCAGATAAAATAGCAGCGTGCTGGAAATCAACAACGGTACCGCTAAACGCTGTTCATGACGGTACAAACCCGGCGCAATAAACGCCCAGATCTGATACAGCACATATGGCATCGCCAGAATCAGCGCGACAAAAAAACTGAGCTTCAACGGTGTGAAAAATGGAGATGCCGGATCGATCGCGATCATTTGCGCGCCTTCCGGCAAGGTCGATCGGAACGGCTCGGCCAACATTCCGTAAAGGCGATTACCAAACGGAATCAAGCCCAGCGCCAACAGCAGCCAGCCGACTAGCGCATGCAATAAGCGTGTTCTGAGTTCGACCAGATGCGATAGAAAACCCTGGATGCCTTCGTCCTGATCAGCGGCGGGTTGCATCGTCGATGGCTTTTATCGAGTCATTGATTTCGCTGGCCTGTTTGGCCAGCGGCTCGGTGATGCTGCGGATGGTTTCCGATGGTTGCGAAATACTCTGCAGCGTACGTTTGAGGTCTTCATCACGCACTTCACGTTCAATCTCGGCTTTAACCGATTCAAAACTCGCCCTAGCCTTGCGCAATAAAGCACCTACCGTCCGCGCTGCCCCTGGCAGGCGCTCGGGGCCGAGCACGAGCAATGCGACCACGGCAATTAGCAGCATTTCTGCAAATCCGATATCAAACACGACTTTAGCTCTTTTGCGCGGGCTCTTTATCAGCTTCGGTTACGGCGACGACCGGTTTAGGATCTGCTTCTAGTTTTGCCGGGTCGTTGCTTTCGCTTAAGCCCTGTTTGAAGCCCTTAATAGCGGCGCCAAGATCACTGCCCACGTTGCGCAGTCGTTTAGTGCCAAATAGCAGCAAGACGACCGCTAAGACCACGACCCAATGGCCGATACTCCAAGTGCCCACGATCTACTCCTGTTGACTTTAAGTGTTGAGCATAACGCTCGTCTGCTGAAGCTGGCCTATGGACGCCGATCAGCGCGAGGTCTGTTCTTCCAATTGATCGCGAAATTCGACAATAAATCCCGGCGCGCCACGCACCCGACCCTCAAACAGCGCGCGCGGCGAAGTTCCGGCGCCGTAGACGCGCTCAATCGCGTCGTAATCCAGGCCTAACACCGAACCATCCAGCGCAACCCCAGCAAACAGCCCTCGGGTGCGCGCGTAGGCCAGAATCTCCGCCTTGAAATCGCCATCCGTCGCCGCTGAGGCTTGACGCCCCAACGGGCCCGCAGCTACCGACGCATCGGCGCCAAGCGTGAATTTCCCCGAGACCAAATTGTCTACCCCGCGAGGCGTGCGAAATACCAGGATGATATCCGCGGACTGCACGCCGGCCTGAAAGCCAAAACTGCCGCCGGTGACGCTGATAAAGGCAGGATTTGACCATGTGCCATCCGCCATGCGCACCGAAATCAATCCCTTGCCACGTCGACCGCCGATCACCAGTCCAACCTTGACGACTTCGGGAATCACCGCGATCGCATAAGCTTTGGACAACAAAGATGCGGGAATCTCGCTGTCGGGGGTGGATTGCACTTGTTTGAGCACGGCCAGCGCTGTTTCGGCGCGCTTTTGTTCCTTTCGTCCCGCCCAAGCAGGCGAACTGGCCAACAGCCCAACAACAGCCACAGCGACCAAGGCACTCAAAAGTCTGTTCAATCGCGTTTGCATAAGCTCAGCTCCAGTGTGGCGAGGCTTGGCATGTCTGCTTCAAACCGCTGACATTCAGATCACCCGCAGCGCTGCAGCATGCCGCAGCCAAACTTAGGCTGCTGTGAACGCTTAAGCAGCCTTGGAGCGCAACGCGACGACCGACAACAGACTTAGCATCAACCCCAGGATCACCAAACCCCAACCGTTGAGCGTGGCAATCGCCGGTGGAGCGGTGGCTACCGGCGCTTGGCACACAGGGGCCGTGATGGCCAAACTTTCGACGCCAGACAGTGTAGTTGAAGCGCGGGTGGCTGCGCCCGTACTGGGATCTATTTTGAAAATCACACTCGGCTCAGGATTAATCGATGCACCGGTCATATCGGCCACACCCCACAACTGACCCGCACCATCGAAATCCAAACCGCCGTCGGTGAATCGCAACCCGGCACCCAAGGCACCCACCAGCGTTGCCCGGCCGGTTAGCGTGTCAATCGAATAGAGGTTTTCATCACCCGACGAGCCGATGCCAAACACGCCGTCATAGCGAGCGGCCAGACCCGTAATCTGCGCACCTAAACTACCTTCGCTGCCAATCAGCGTTGCCACACCGGTGCTGGTGTTCAGCCGATACAAACTACGGCGACTGTCAGAACTGGCAAAAAGACTGCCGTTACAATCAAAAGTGAGTCCAAAATCGTAGTTAGACGCACGCGTCAAACCGGTATTGCCCTCGCGACCGTCGACCGGCGTTGCACGGCCGTCCGATTGGCTCAGGATCAGCAATGTTTTGCTGGCGTCATCGATGCCGTACAGCATGCCGCCGGCGCTCATCGCCAAGCCTTCGATGTCCGCAAATGGCGCCGAATTTGGACTGCTGCGCGCGTCACCGGCTTTGACCGATTGCCCATTCTCCAGTTCCACGCGATGCAAAGCGTCAAAGTCGCGGGGGCTTGGATCGTCAGAATTAACCACGAAACCGGTGCCGGCGAGCACCGCACCATCGGCCAACAGGGCGATGGACGCACAACTTAGGAGCAACGCGCGTCTCATTTTCATTTTATTTTTCTAACTACCACGGGCGGGCGCTGCTTTTAGTCTAACAGGACAATTATGCCCGGAGAAGTTCTGTATACCTTGCGCGCACGCTGGTTTCGCGCATGCTTACGCACTTTCGCGTGGGTGAAAGACATGGCGAAACGATGTGCCGTGGACTTGTTCAGCCCCTTCCCTCACACACTAGGGTCAGGGGACCGCGACTAAAAGTCAGAGATTCCCTAGCGGCACATTGATATGCCGTCAACTTCAGACCTTTTTTAGAGTGTTTTGTATGACAGAGTTTCTGGGTAGCACGGAACACGCGGGTCACCAGCGCGCCGAACTGACGGCCGTGGTGTTGGTCAATTTAGGTACTCCGGATGCGCCCACGCCGTCCGCCTTGCGGCGCTACTTGGCAGAGTTTTTGTCCGACCCGCGGGTGGTAGAAACGCCGCGCTGGTTGTGGTGGCTGATTCTACATGGTGTCATCTTGCGCATCCGACCGGCGCGCTCGGCGCGCGCTTATGCGTCAATCTGGACCAAAGAAGGCGCGCCCTTACTCACCGGCAGTCGCGCGTTGACCGCAGCGGTCGCCGCCGAACTTGGCGCCAGCTTGGGCAAGGCCGCGCCAGTGGTGAAATTGGCGATGAGTTATGGCAATCCCAACCTACGCACGGTGTTAGAGGAACTGCGCTCGCAAGGCTTACGGCGCATCTTGGTCGTGCCGCTTTATCCGCAATATTCGGGCAGTACGACTGCATCGGTGTTTGACGCGCTCAGCCTGCAAATGCGCGGCTGGCGCTGGCTGCCGGAACTGCGTTTTGTCACCGATTATTTTCGCGAGCCTGGCTATGTAGCGGCATTAGCCGCCAGCGTGCGCGAGCATTGGCAAAACCATGGACGAGGTGAGCGTTTATTGCTGAGTTTCCACGGCATACCGGCGCGTTACTTAAAAGCTGGCGATCCATATTTCTGCCAATGTCAGGTTACCGCGCGCCTGTTACGTGAAACGCTAGGTTTATCCGAGCAAGAACTTTACGTGACTTTTCAATCGCGCGTCGGCCGTGAAGCTTGGCTGCAGCCCTACACCGATCAGACATTGATCCGTTGGGCAAAGATGGGGGTGCGGCGGGTGGATGTGATGTGCCCAGGATTCGCGGTCGATTGCCTGGAAACCACCGAAGAGATCGCCGATCAGAACGCCCACGCTTTTGTGGGAGCGGGCGGTGAGCGGCTCGCTTATATTGCGGCGCTCAATCACCGCCCGGATCACGTCAGCATGTTCGTTGATTTGATCCGCCGCCAACTGAGCGGGTGGCCAATCGAAGCTGACGCCGATCTGTCGCAACGGCCGGCTCGCGTCGAAAAAGTCAAAGCAGGCCAGGACTGGGTAAAGTGAGGCATCCATGAGCTTATTTGCAGACGCCGAGGAATGGCAGCTGAGCGTAGGTGCGCGCACCTGGGCCGGATTGGCTTGGGGGCCGACAGATGCGCCGCCAGCGCTGTTATTGCATGGCTGGTTGGACAACGCCGGTAGTTTTGGGCCCTTGGCCAGACTCTTGCCCAAGCGCCGCGTGTGGGTGCCCGATCTTCCAGGCCACGGCCGCAGCGGCCATCGACCCGCGGGTTGTTGGTATCACTTTGTCGACTATGTCAGTGATTTGCTGGCGTTGACGCAGGCGCTGGGCTTGCAGCGCTTTGATTTGATCGGTCACTCAATGGGCGGCGCCATTGCAACGCTGATGGCCGCCGCGTTTCCCGAACAGATCGAACGATTGGTGCTCATTGAAGCGCTCGGACCCCTGGCGCGCCCGGCCGATGCAGTGGTCACGGATTTGCGTCGCGCCGTGGATGCGCGCTTAGCGCTGGCGGACAAACAACTCAAAGTGCATCCAGACCGGGCGAGTGCGAGGCGAGCACGCATGCTCGCCAATGGCCTCAGTGAGGCTGCCGCCGACGCCTTGATCGAGCGCGCGCTGATGCCAGCCGCCGGCGGTTATGTGTGGAGTTCCGATCCACGTCAGACCTTGCCGACACCGATTCGCGGCACGGAAGAACAATATTTGAGTCTGCTACGCGCGATCAGTGCGCCGACCTTGGTCATATTTGCTGATCCACCCACGCCCTACCTGAGCGGCGCCGATGCGCAACGCCGTTTAGACGCGCTACGCCCCGCACAGGTAGCGCGGTTACCCGGTAGTCATCACTTGCACCTGGAGGATGCCGCGCCGGTGGCAGCGTTATTGGGGGATTTTTTGGGGTAAGGGCTCGTAAGGAAATAACTTGGACTTTTGGCCGTCGGATTGGGATGCGATGCGAGGCGCGATGAGCGCGGTGTGGCGCGCCACACCGCGCTCATCGCGCCTCACATC
>Ga0163154_10009526_pt1 | contig 11050 bp, 9 predicted proteins | sample OliLakLV19MP9P1_FD_148649 | JGI IMG/M metagenome (GOLD analysis project Ga0163154, IMG submission 148649) | Freshwater microbial mat bacterial communities from Lake Vanda, McMurdo Dry Valleys, Antarctica - Oligotrophic Lake LV.19.MP9.P1 | ecosystem: Environmental > Aquatic > Freshwater > Lake >...
TAGGACTTACGCAGTGTAAAAAGAAAACCTATATTTAAAGGGGTTTTGGGGCACAGCCCCAATTGAGGGCTTCGCCCTCAAACTCCATCCCGATAAGTTTCTGTGAATTTGAGTGCGTAAGTCCTATAGTAAATATTAATGATTTATCTTGCTTGAGAATAGTTGCAAAATCATCACTAATGCTATCTAATCCTTCTAGTAATTTCTCAAAACCACTTATCTGTCCATTTTTTGCTGATGGTAACTTAGAGCGTATTGAGTACATATCAATTGCTTCTTGTCGTGGAATTATAACTTTAAGATTTTCAGTTATATTATCGGTATTAGAAATTTTTTTCATTTTTTAATCATTATTATCACTATCAACCAAGTTTTCATAGAAAATATTCTCCCTCTCTAACCTGTATTTCTCATACCTGCGGCAATGCCATTAACAGTCAAAAGTGCTCCCCGTAATAGTTCTCCTTTCGAGTAACGCGATCGCATATCGGGTTTATGTTGGCGCAGACGTTTAATTAACGAAGCTTGAATGAATCCTAAAGGCACGATCGAACCATTACGAAGCTGTACCGACCTTTGCAAATCGCGATCGCCATCTAATAACCGCTCGTGACCCGTAATCTTCAAAATTACTTGACAGGTACGTATATATTCTTGGTTAATTTGGGTAAACATCTGCTCGAAGTCCTCCTCATAGCCTAACTCGGTAAGCTCGCGCACGTAATGATGGGCAATTTGCAGGTCAGCTTTAGCCAAGGTCATTTCTACTTTAGAGATCACGGTTTTGAAAAATGACCATTTAGAATACAAAGACTGGAGCAGCGTCAAGTGCATTTCCGTGTCTCCTAAAAATTCTTCTAAAGCCGTGCCTACTCCGTACCAAGATGGCAATAAAAATCGGCTTTGCGTCCAGCCAAACACCCACGGAATTGCTCTGAGACTGGCTAAATCTTTTTTCCCAGCACGGCGAGCGGGACGCGAACTAATCCGAAGTTGACTAATTTCTTCAACGGGCGTAACTTGATGAAAAAATGTGGCTAATTGGGGTTGTTCGTAAATTAATTCGCGATATACACTACGCGATCGCTGTGCCAAGTCTTCCATTAACTCTAACCAAGCGGTCAAAGTGCCAAAAGTATTAGGTAGTAGTCCCGCTTGAATTACACCCGTAGTAATACTTTCCAGATTATACAAAGCCAGTTCGGGCAACGAATATTTAGAGGCAAGAACTTCGCCTTGTTCGGTAATTTTAATCCGCCCATTTAACTGATGCCCCGGTTGTGCCAAGATTGCCTCATAGGTAGGTCCTCCGCCTCTTCCCACCGATCCACCGCGTCCGTGGAAGATGCGTAACTCTACCCCAAATTTTTGAGCCGTGAGTTGTAATGCTTGCTGGGCTTTATAAATTTCCCAGTTGCTACTTAAAAAGCCTGAATCTTTATTACTGTCAGAGTAGCCTAACATCACTTCTTGCAGATGGTTTTGACAGGCAAGGTATTTACGGTAGATCTCAATTTGGAATAATTCTTCTAATACCTGCGGAGCTTTTTTAAGATCTTCTACAGTTTCAAATAAAGGCACGATCGCCAGAGAACCCTTACCTAATGCCACATCATAAAGCCCCGCCCCTTTTGCTAGTAACATTACCTCTAAAATATCGCTGACGCTGTGGTTCATGCTGATAATGTAGGTATGGCAGATGCTGGTCGAAAATTCTTTTTGCAGTTTTGCCACCATGCGTAAGGTCGCGATCGCTTCGACAGTTTTATCCGAGAAGGCAATTAAATCTCTAGGCAGTAAGGGTCGGCGAGTTTGGAGTTCGTGGGATAGCCAAGCAACTTTATGATGCTCTTCTAAATCGGAATAAGGCTCGCCTAAAATTTGGAGATGATTGGCAACTTCGGCGATCGCCTGCTCGTGTCGGGTACTTTCTTGACGAATATCAAGGTGTGCCAAATGAAATCCATATACCTCCACTTGACGGATCAAAGTTTGTAGAGCTTTACAATTTAATTTGGTTTCGATCAAGCTGAATTGCAAAAGATATAGTTCTTCTAAAAATTGATCGGTATTGGCATAGATCGAGCGATCGCTGTCTGGAATACTCAATACATACTCAGAAGCCTCCCAGCCTGTGGTTTTAACTTTAAGATTGCGATCGCGGGTATTTTCTAGCCGTTTGCGAATATAGGAAAGCTTAAACCTGTAAGGCTCATAGCGAAATCTGACCGCACAATCTTGATAGACATCGGGCATATATGACTGATCTTGCCCCAAAGATTCGAGTAAAGTCTGTGTTACGTCAGTTAGCTGTTGGGATAAAGACATACTACCAATGAGTTTATTTACGGAATTTATGTATTTATCTAAAACCAATCCACGCTGATAGCAGGCAGTTTGCCAAGTAATTTCAGGCGTAACAAAAGGATTACCATCGCGATCGCTGCCTACCCACGAGCCAAATTTACAAAAATTAGAGGCGGGCAATTCCATATAAGGATAGGAAATTTTTAAGGCGCGTTCGAGGCGATCGTACAAAATCGGAATGGCATCAAATAATACCTCTTCAAAATAATGCAAAGTATAATCAGCTTCATCCAAAACCGTAGGCTGAGATTGATTGAGTTCATCGGTGCGCCACCATACTCTAATTTCTTCGGCTAACTGCTCTTGCAAAGCTTGTGCTTCCCAGTTGAGATTGCGATCGTCTGAAACAAAACTATCAAGCTGTTTAAGAATTTTGGCAATGCTACGCTGTTTATCTAAAACGGTATGACGGACGATTTCGGTAGGGTGGGCAGTAAATACAAGCTGAATATCTAATCGATCGATTAAGGTTTGAATATGGCGATCGGGGACATTCTGCCGTTTTAGTTCGGGAAAAAGCCAACGAAATGTGCCTAAGGGAAAACTGGCTTCGCCCATAATGCGATCGATACGGTGCTGACTGGTTTCTTCTTGTTCGTAGTTTTGCTCGATAATATTAATAAGTTGAAAATACAATGCAAAGGCACGCGCCGCCGTAATTGCTTTGGGTAAATCAAGGCTTTCTACAACCGTCAAGACTGCTTGGGCGGGATATTCTGGAGCTTGCCCATCGGGAGAACACATCGATCGCAATTGCCGTAAAAGATCGACTAATTCCTGTCCGCATTCATCTAATAAAACTGATTCTAAAAGCTCTTCCATAACCTTAAGGCGGTAGCGAAATCGAGAGTCAATAACTCTTAAAGCGTTTTCTTGATCGATAATCTGAGCCAATGAAAGCTCTAGGACTGAGGAACTCATCAAAATTTCTCCAAATCTGATCGCCAATTAATTAAACAGGATCGAAATAGTATTGAAATAGCTTGCAATTTTTTCCACGATCCAAGTCTAACTGCAAGCGATCTAAAATTTTTGTATAAACTGAACTAATTGCCCGCGACTCTATAAACTAACTAAAAACTATCTGAAAAACTATAAATCTCGATCTTCTCGATCTTCTTGAGTGGGATTCGGATCTTGCCATCGTTGGCGATAGAGCAACTCTAAATCGTTACCTGCTTTGTAAAATAACTTAATTTGTTCGGCATGAAGGGCTAAAAATAATCGATGAAAGGCTAAAGCCGAAATTGCCACAACTAAACCCGTAGCCGTTGAAATCAAAGCCTCGCCTATACCTTGGGTAATACTACTAGAGCGGGCATTATTAGCAATGTCAGCAACTTTTATGTTATTAAAAGACAAAATTAAACCAGTTACTGTCCCCAAGAGTCCTAAAAGCGGAGCTAAAGAAATTACAGCTTCTAAAATCTTGTCTCCCCGCAACATATTTGCCAGTTCGCTATCAGCATTACTTTCTAGTGCCAAACGAAACAACTCAGGGTCGGGATTTCGTTCGGGTTTTATTAAGGCTAAAGGAGCCAATAAAAATCGTCCGATGGGAGTATGCTCCGCTAGTTTGGCAATTTGGGCGGCACTGGTAAAGTCCTGATGGGCAGCAATTAAAATCTGACTGACGGTTTGCTTTTCATTTAAAAGTAAATTTACCCAAAACCACGATCGCTCAGCAATTACGGTTAAAGCCATCACGGATAATGCCATTAGCGGCAACATTACTGGTCCACCTGCTTTGAATAAATCGCCCATTTTGGTGAATTGTGTCTGAAATTTTTTGCTGTTTCATTTTACTCTTTTCCTACTACCAGAATAAAATTAAAAAATGTCCTAATACCTAATCACAATACCTAATCAAAAAGTCATATCCTAATTTTTCTTGATTAGGATTTTTAATTGATTTGCAAGCGCAGTCTATCAATCTCGCCTATATTTAAGTATTGTTTCAGTATCGGATTTCACTATATCTGGATTTACAAACCTAGTTTTAGGTCTAAATGCAATCCAAATATAATCACTCAAAATAGACTAAATACTGACTAAGTAATTTCTAAATTAATAGGTTTTAACTTTACAAACCTGCATAAACCATCTCTAAACTACTATGGCATCCTCATTAATTCCAACTTTACTATTAGTTGATGGACATTCTTTAGCATTTCGTTCGTATTATGCTTTTGCTTATAAACAAGACGGTGGGCTTTGTACTTCTACAGGCATTCCTACCAGTATTTGCTTTGGTTTTTTAAAGGCTTTATTGGAAATTTTACAAAAAGAAAAACCTACTGCCGTGGCGATCGCTTTTGATTTAGCCACTCCAACTTTTCGCCATAATGCTGATGTTAATTACAAAGCAGGACGCAAAGAAACTCCCGAAAACTTTATTCCCGATTTAATCAATTTACAGCACATTCTTAGTGCCATGAATATCAAAGCTATCTTTAAAGAAGGTTATGAAGCCGATGATATTTTAGGAACTTTAAGTCAGTTTGCTGCTAATTCTGGTTACGGTGTCAAAATTTTAAGTGGCGATCAAGATTTATTTCAACTAATAGATGATGACAGAAAAATCTCAGTTTTACATTTAGGACAAAAGGATAAAATTTTCGAGTTTCATGCCCAAGATGTTAAAGCTAAATTAGGAATATTACCGCATCAAGTCATCGACTATAAAGCCCTATGTGGAGATAGTTCGGATAATATTGCGGGAGTAAAAGGAATTGGGGAAAAAACCGCAGTTAAGCTATTAGAAGAATATGAAAGCCTAGAAAATATCCTTGCATCTATTCCTAATATGAAAGGTGCAGTTAAACAAAAGCTAGAACAGGGAATTGCCGATGCCAAACACTCGCAGTTTATGGCAAAAATCATTCTAGATATCGAACTAAATCCAAACTTAGATGATTACGAATTAAAAGGATTTGAAACTACTACATTAATACCATTACTTGAAACTTTAGAGCTTAAAGCATTTATTAATAAAATTGATAAAATTCAAGTTCAACTAGGCGGAATTGTCGAACCTGTATCGCTTCAAAGTTTAAGTAAAGAGTTAAGTAAAGAGTCAAAAGAAGAATTTAGTATTGACCATGATATGTGGTTTGATTTTGTGGATAGTCCATTAGATAATCAAAAAACAATTAGTACGATAAAACTTAAAGTCCAAATTATTGATACTCCCGAAAAATTACAAGAACTTAAATATAAATTAGTAGCTTTAACTACGCCCGTGGCATGGGATACGGAAACCACAGCCCTTAACCCTCACGATGCTAAATTAGTCGGGATTGGTTGTTGTTGGGGAGAAAAAATTGGTGATGTTGCCTATATTCCGATCGCCCACACAGTTGGGCAAAATCTAGAATTAGAATTAGTAATTAATGAACTTAAACCCATCTTAGAAAATTGCGATCGCCCTAAGGTTTTTCAAAATACCAAGTTCGATCGCCTGATATTTAAATCTGTCGGGATTAATATTACGGGAGTAGTATTTGATACGATGATCGCCAGTTATGTAATCGATCCTGATGCCAGTCATAGCTTGAGCGAATTATCCAAACGACTGCTTAAAATTACAGCTGTAAGCTATAAAGAATTAGTTGGTAAGCAGCATAATTCTATAGCCGAAGTTTCCATCCCTGAAGTTGCGGATTATTGCGGAATGGATGCCTATAGTACCATGCAAATTATGCCACTTTTGCAACAGCAACTAGCCGAAATTCCCCAGCTTTCAGATTTATATTATCAAGTAGAATTACCCTTAGAAGTAGTTTTGGCAGAGATGGAATGGTTAGGGATAAGAATCGATCGCGAGTATTTATCAAAATTTTCTCAGGAGTTAGAAATAGATTTGAATGCGATCGCTCAAACTGCATATAAACAAGTTGGGAGAGAATTTAACCTTAATTCACCCAAACAATTAAGCGAGATTTTAACAGAAAAACTAGGAGAAACCTTTACCAAAAAATCTCGCAAAAGTAATCTCGGTTACTCTACAGATGTGGCAGTTTTAAATAAGCTTCAAGGTGACGATCCGTTAATCGATACTATTCTCGAAAATCGGACTTTATCTAAACTTAAATCCACCTATGTTGATGCTTTACCCGCACTAATTCATCCTCACACGCAAAGAGTTCATACCGATTTTAATCAAACTGTAACTTCCACGGGTAGGCTAAGTAGCTCTAATCCTAATCTGCAAAATATTCCGATCAAAACTGCTTTTAGTCGCCGCATTAGAGCGGGATTTTTACCCGAATCGGGATGGTTATTACTCGCAGCCGATTACTCTCAAATTGAGTTAAGAATACTAGCGCATTTAAGCCAAGAACCAGAATTAGTTAAGGCATATAACCAAGGCATAGACGTTCATACGCGCACGGCTCAATTATTACTCGGAAAAGAAGAAGTATCAAGTGAAGAGAGACGATTAGCTAAAATTATTAACTATGGCGTTGTTTACGGAATGGGAGCGCAAAAGTTTAGTCGTGAAACTGGGATTGCTCCTAACGCAGCTAAGAAATTTATTGAAGCTTTTAACAAACAGTATGCTCAAATTTTTTCTTATATGAAAACTGTAGAAATAGAAGCAGAAAATCAAGGATTTGTGACTACAGTATCGGGACGCAGAAGGTATTTTCACGAACTTAAATATACCTCTGGTTATCAAAAAGCAGCTTTATTGCGATCGGCAGTTAATGCCCCAATTCAAGGTACGAGCGCTGACATTATTAAAATAGCAATGATTAACTTGCATCAGTTATTAAAAAACTACAAATCTCGACTTTTATTGCAAGTTCACGATGAATTAGTTTTAGAAGTTTTGCCTGAAGAATTATCAGAGTTACAACCCCAAATTAAATCGGTGATGGAATCGGCTCTAGCTCTATCTGTTCCTTTAGTTGTAGATATTCACATTGGCAATAATTGGATGGAAGCAAAATAAATTAAGTTTATTTATAGTTTATTTACATATGTGCTATTGATTCATCGCTCGATCGGCAATAATTAAGTACTAGGCTAAATTATATTTGCCCCGATCGCTTAATCTTGATTAACTAAAACCTTTAATCCTCCTTTAATCCTATGAGTAATACCGATGATTTAGAAGAACGCTTCCGCCAAATGGAACGAGAAATTAATAACAAATTTGAGACTCCCCTAGAAACTCCTTTAAAAAGTGCCGATCCCTTGAAATCCAGTTTCAATCGGACATCAGAGCATACAGTAACTACTGCGAAAAATAGCGTCTCTGGACTTGTAAATTGGCTTAATAGTTTGACTGGCATTACCAAAATTGTGGCGATCTCTGTGGTTGGGATTATTACTTTTACGGTCGTCAAGATTTTAGTCAATATCGTAGCTGCCGGAGTTTCACTATTATTTATGTTGGCGATCGCCTATTTGCTATATAAATTGTTTTTTGAGACCAAATCATCTAATCCTTAAAATTTTCTAAAGCCAGATTATTAAACCAGTAAATAAACCTAATGAACCTTGCTAATCAGCTAATGGATCGGATTGTCCTTGATTTGGATAAATCTATACTCGATCTAAATCTCAATTTACTTTCTACTAAATATTTAGATTCCCTATCAACATCTAAAATATTGATGCAAGGGCTAATTGAGTCAAATGATGCCCAGATTGCCTTAGCTGTAGAGCGTTATCTAAGTAAAAAATGACCTTTGACATTACCTTCGATCGTAAAAGTGACCGAGAAACGATCGATCCAATTTCATACCCAGTGGTCGAAATATTTCATTCTGTTCAAGGCGAGGGTGCTTGGGCGGGAGTTAATGCTGTTTTTATTCGTTTAGGTGGCTGTGACGTACATTGTAGTTTTTGTGATACCAAAGAATCATGGAATGCAAACTTACATCCCCTGCAAAGCATTGATGATATTGCTCAAACTGTGGGTAGGATTAAGCCAGCGATCGCGGTAATCACAGGAGGTGAACCACTAATGCACAATCTCGATCCATTGACTGCAACGATCGGACTTATTACTAAAAAGCAAATTCCGATCCATTTAGAAACTTCGGGCGCACATCCTAAAAGCGGAAATTTTGACTGGGTTACACTTTCCCCCAAACAGTTTAAGCCGCCTCATGCCAGCGTTTACGGTCAAGTGCAAGAATTAAAAATTGTGGTTTCCAACCCTAACGATCTGCAATGGGCAGAGTTGCAATCTACCCGCGTCAGCTCTGATACGCTCAGATATTTACAACCAGAATGGGGAAATCCTCAAGCTCAAGCATTAACTCTCGATTACATTTTGGCTCATCCTCAATGGCGCATGAGTTTGCAAACCCATAAATATTTGGGAGTAAGATAGTGAAAGCAGTTGTATTACTTTCGGGTGGTCTTGATTCTGCAACCGCAGCCGCCCAGGCGATCGCCGATGGATATGAAGTCTTAGCCTTATCTTTTCGCTACGGACAACGCCATGAACGGGAATTACGCGCGGCTCGAAATATTGCCAAACACTTAGGAATTGAGGAACACTACATTTTAGATGTGCGGCTCTATCAATGGGGCGGTTCTGCCTTGACCGATGACTCAATCGATATTCCTACCGATGGCACTCCAGCCGATACGATCCCTGCTACTTACGTGCCAGGGCGAAATACTGTATTCATTGCGATCGCCATGTCCTTGGCAGAGGCAAAATCCGCAGAAGCAATTTATTTGGGTATTAATGCTGTAGATTATTCGGGCTATCCCGACTGCCGACCAGAATATTTAGAAGCATTCCAAACTTTAGCGGCGCTCTCCTCCAAAGCTGCCCTAGAGGGTAAAGTTCCGAAACTCTTAGCTCCATTAGTTAAAGACTCTAAGCTAGAAATTATCAATCGCGCCATCAATCTTAAGGTGCCGATCGCTCTTACTTGGTCGTGTTATCAAGGCGATGCCGAACCCTGTGGTGTGTGCGATTCTTGTCGGATTCGCGATCGGGCTTTGATTGAAGCGGGGCTTTCAGAACTAGCAACTGCGGTCGGGCAAGGACTCTATGCAAAAGAGAAGGCAAAAGAGAAATCCTAGTAAACTAGCTAATAAACTATGAGAATGAGCAAAATCGAATCTCTCCCAAATTCCCAACTTGAACCCAAAATCAACTTTAAGCCTCCTAGTGGCTTTGACATCGAATTTCTGCCTGCGGAAAAACGCCTAGAGCAACACTTACTAGATATAATGCGCCGCGTATTTGAACAATATGGCTTTACTCCGATTGAAACTCCTGCTGTAGAGAGATTAGAGGTATTACAAGCTAAAGGCAATCAGGGTGACAATATTATTTATAGTATCAATCCCATTGTGAATGAAGAAGATGAGCCTAAAGATGGACAAGATAGCGATCGCCGTGGCTTAAAATTCGACCAAACCGTTCCCCTTGCGGCTTATATTGCGCGTCATCTCAATGATTTATCCTTTCCGTTTGCCCGCTATCAAATGGATATGGTATTTCGAGGCGAACGGGCTAAAAAAGGTCGATACCGCCAGTTTCGGCAATGTGATATTGATGTAGTGGGACGGGGGAAATTAAGTTTGCTCTATGATGCTCAAATTCCTGCTATTATCGCTCAGATTTTTGATGCCATTTTTAGTAATATCAGTGATGATTTTGGTGCGGCTAAGTATTTAATTCGGATTAATAATCGGAAGGTTTTAACGGGTTTTTTTAAGGCGATCGCCATTGCCCCCGATCGAATCCGCACCTGCATCAAGGTTGTCGATATGCTCGATAAGATTGGTGAAGCCAAAGTCAAACTAGAACTGCAAAAGCACGGTATTTCTGAAGTTCAGTCCCAAGAAATTATCAGTTTTACAAAAATTACGGGCAGTACCGAGGCAGTTTTAGCGCAATTAACCCAAAAATCTCTAGAACTATCCGATCCTTCCGAATTTATAACAGGAATTACCGAGTTAAAAGAAGTGATCGCAGGAGTTATCGCTTTGGGAGTTTCTGAGGATAAATTTTGCATCGATCTGGCGATCGCCCGTGGCTTGGAATACTACACTGGTACCGTTTATGAGACTACTTTAATTGGTTATGAAAGCTTGGGCAGCATTTGCTCTGGCGGCAGATACGAAGAATTAGTTGGAATATTTGTGGGTGAAAAGATGCCCGGTGTGGGAATATCCATCGGCTTAACGCGCTTGTTGCGACAATTGATGGATGCCAAAATCCTCAAACCTCTATCTCCCAGTCCCGCACAAGTAATGGTATTAAATTTGCAATCTGAGTTAATAGATATCTATCTCCAAGTATCCCAAACTCTGCGCCAAGCTGGAATTAATGTGCTTACAGGCTTTGAGTCGCGTCCCATTGCCAAACAATTTCAACAGGCAGATCGATTGGGCATTCCGCTTTGTGTAATTATCGGTGAAGCAGAACTTAAAAGTAAAACCTGTAATCTTAAAAATTTGCAAACAGGAACTCAAACCGCGATCGCCCTAGATGACCTAGTAGCTGAAATTTCTTTGGCGATTAAAAATCTCTAAAATCAGCATCTAAATTGATGAAGATAGTTTTAAGATAGTTTTTTTATCGGAAAATTGGGTTTAAAACCTCGTCCTTCAGGACGACTTTATATTCTGATTTAACAACCAGTAGAACCAATCTTATTTTAGAATAAGCTACCTAAGATTTAATTTAACCATGTTAGTC
>Ga0163154_10009527_pt1 | contig 11047 bp, 8 predicted proteins | sample OliLakLV19MP9P1_FD_148649 | JGI IMG/M metagenome (GOLD analysis project Ga0163154, IMG submission 148649) | Freshwater microbial mat bacterial communities from Lake Vanda, McMurdo Dry Valleys, Antarctica - Oligotrophic Lake LV.19.MP9.P1 | ecosystem: Environmental > Aquatic > Freshwater > Lake >...
CTCATGATCTGCAATCGGTCCAGCTCCTTGTGGCTCAATGTCACGTGCTCCGTCATGCCACCCGTGTGGCCCGGAACAGGACATTTCTAAATTGGAGAAACCGGACATTTGCACTTTGGAGCTACAGAGAATGTCCGATACAGATAGATTATGTAAATCGGCCCCTGATGCGGGCTATCCGCTCCAGTAGATTCTTGACGTATTTCTGCAGTCAGATTAAAGCGTATAGGCATTTCTTCACTCCTGGTAGAGCCCGATTTTTGGGCATTTGACGCCTAACGTCCGCGTTCAGGGGCGCGCCGCTTGCGGCGCGTCCCTTGGAACGCGTTGTTAGGGCGCATTGTTTGAATATCTCTCAGCCGTTGGACATTAAGCCAACCAGAATGGAGTCAGTGTCTCCGCTGTAGGTGACTTCGTTGAATACGCGATATCTAGTGAATGCAGCAAGTCCTTCAAGGTCGAGAAGTTGAAAGTTCTTCGAATTTACTTCTTGCCTTATAGCATCGCGCATTTTGATTGGAATGTTGTGCTCGATGACTCGCTTGAGAACATAATCAATGATGAATCCGATTACTGCGGCTTTCCCACCAGCAAGCGCTAGCCACCTGGAGAAGCCGCTGACTGTCGCCTCTACTTGCCCGATGTTTAGCGCATCGATCTGGCTCTCAAGTACAAGCTTTCCAGAGGGCGACAAGACAAAGCTAAGCAGGATGCTTAGATTGGAAGGAGCGCATGAAAAACGGGCGTAGGCCAAGTCGCTACGTCCTACGCATGGAACATCTACTGTCAGAAACGCAAATCCGTTCGCCAGGAAATCGAGGTCAACAATGATTCCGTAGCGCGCAGGATCAAACCTTAGACCCACATAGCTAAGTGCGGCCGTAAAAGTTAAGTCGTAGCCGATGAAACCGTTATCGTTCTCTCGATAGACGATAGCTGGCATTACCTTCGAAAACCTTGTTTCCCAAATCGACTTCGGCGCATAGAGTGCTGCAAATCCATCGAGACGATCATTCGCTCGCCTGACGACCGCGGCGGGAACACCACCTGGAGTAATTGGCCATGAGTAGTGGGTATCGTCGACGTCCTGCCGAGGTCCAGGTTCTGTTGAAAGATCTGGCACGCTGTCTTTGAGGGGGCAGCCGGTGTGTTCGCGGATCACTATGCCGCCAGATGGCAGGACTACCAATCCATCATTAACAACGTGGAGAGTCCAGTTACCGCGAAGCTCGAAAGCCGTGAAATGCTCGGCTAGATTGATCGAGCTGACTGTCGCTAACGCAGATGCGACAACGCGACGAGGCATGACATACGCCATCGCGCCCTCAATCCGAATAACGTCTTCTTCCGTAATCCCGTGCACGGTCAACGCTGCGGCACGGGTGCCGGAAGCTGTTACTGTGCCCCGGACATCAAAATCCGGGCCTCCAAGCATTAGGAACGGCGCATTCGCGGTAAGGCCAACCTTGAGATTGGTAACATCGATTGCGATGATGCTGAATTCACTCAGAGAATCACCAACAACATGTAATGCCAAGGACGCCTGAAACGCGGGGGAGATGGTTGCATACACCACTCCCCCGGCATCAGAAAGGGACACCTGGAAATGAGAAGGATCGACTGTCAGTCCGACGAACTTCGCTTCGATGTTCGGAAAGCCCTCGATCGGCACGCTGGCACTTTTCAATCGTGTTACCGCGTTCGTGAAATTGTTCAGCAGAAATCCGCGGAACGCATCGACGGAGAAGACGAGGGCGGGGTTGTTTCCAGCGAGTGCCTTAACGGCGGTATGCAGCGGGGTCATTGAGCTTTCTCCTCTTTCGTGAATTGAGCGCGGCTTGCGCCCTAACGTGTTCTAGGGCGACGTAGCCCGTCGCCCGTAACCAGATATTGGCGCATTCTCTGCGCCCATAACCGGATGGTGGCGCACATGTTGCGCCCGTAACCGGTTAGTGGCGCAGCAACATCCACGGTCCGGAGTGCGCTCGACCGATCGGCGCGCTGATCCGCTCGCGGAAAGCGCGTACGAATGCGACAGGTCGGGGTCCGCAGCCCTGCGTTTCGCGAGGCCGGCTGCAAAGACCACCCTGACCGGGCCATCGGCCGCCATCCGATCGGGGCAGGGGCCCAACGGCACCCCATCGTGAACATTCGGCTGGCGAGGGGGCCGGCTTCGCGCACGTTCCACGCCCCCCGGCAGGCGGCATCGCACGCATCTGCCTGAACCGATGTGACAAACACTGATGGCAGTCACCTGCCGCCAGCCGGCCGAGATGCGCCGTGACCGGGTCTTCCTTGAGACAAGCGGCGCCATTCCGGCGGCCATTGAACGTGCTTCAGCCATACCCCGGTCCCCCCGGGCCGGCAGCGTTGCGATCAAGTGCAACACCTAGTTACAACGTGCTGCAGCGTACCGACGGTTCTGGCTTTTGTCTACCCGGTGGCGCGTTGACCTAGCCCTGCCCTTTACCGCGAGAAATCGCTGGACAAAAGAAATCGCGCCGCCTATCGTTGCGGATGCCTATCCGCTAACATCATCTGTGGACCCCTTAATTTATCCCTACTCTATAGACGGTTTGACGCGTAAAATCATCTCAAAATAAAAACCCCGCCGTTAGAACTTACTATTACCCACACCTTTTTGCTGCTCTAAAACCTAGAGGAGCAAAGCCTTTCAGAACGTGATAATTCTTGTTGTTTTGCTGAAAAATGGCCCATAAACGATGTGTACAGTAGTAAGGCCGTTAGAATGCCTGTTTTATCCAAGCAAACATCGAGCTAAACCGAGGTTTCAAAGGAAAAGAGGTAAACAACTTATAATGAGTCATTGGGGCTTCCGGGTAGTTCTGACATTTTTTTTGCGTGTTTAAGATTCAGACAGGGGTGTCTGATCTTTCAACAGGTGCAATAATGGGACGTCCCAGATGCTAAATACAAAGTTTGCAGCTGGCCTTGTGATTGCTCCGTAGGAGATGTAGTAACGATTGCATTGCAATTAAGAAAACTTTTTTAGGAGGTTCTTTACAATGTTTAAATTTATGTTTGGCTTTTTAGTTTTGGCTACATCGTCGGGGGCTTTTGCCGCACCGTCAACCTGCTACGATCTGTTGATCCGAAGCCCACAGCGTAGCTATAATTGTGAGCTCATGGCATCAAGTGCGCCGTTGGGTCCTGTCACTTTGGAGTTTGATGCAGATTCCTCGAGTGGTCCCGGATTCAATATGCAATTTTTTGGTGCAGACTACAAATGTAGTTGTGATTCGAAGGGTAATTTTAATAAGCCCTCTTTCTTTACTTCTAAAGAATTCACTTGTGTCCGTGGATATGGTGGCCCGGCAGCACTTGCGACAGTAATTAAGGGCAAAGTGGCTGGCAAGGATGGTTCTAAGATTGTGAAGGTTCAAGGCCTGGCAACTTCAGAAACTGCCCCGGAGGCTTTGATAGGAACTTGTGCATTATCCCAGTAGGGAGATATTCAATCTAAATGAAAAAAAGGTCACCCTAGGTGACCTTTTTTTCTTTGATTGATTTCCTTTTTAGAAATCTAATTTTATCGTTACGGCAACATCTTTAAGGATATCGGTACTAAAGCTTGGTGCAGTACCCACCAATTGAAGCTGCTGCTGGTCAGCCAAATTGTCGCAGTTAAAAGGTTTTCCAAACACGTGCATGGCGGGATTGGAGTTTTGGTTAGCTTTAAGCACCAGGCCTTCAAGGTTCGCATTGTTAATAGTGAGCTGGCTTCGGCCCGTAGTATAAACTACGCGAGTTGGATCGACGGGCATATTTCTTTCTGAATAGCGTATCATCGCGGAAAAGTATCCAGCTCCCTTGGGGCCGGGTTGGCCCATTTGAATTTGTTGATTGGTCAATTGGAATTTCCCGTTACCGAGACTGGTAGCTGCAGTAAATGCATCTACTGAAAGCTGGCCGCCTTTACAATCTATGAGGCCTCCACCTGCCGGTTCCATCGTGGCATACATTGGAGCATCTAATAAAGTCCGTCCACCAGCCAAAGTTTCAGGGCCAAAATCAACTCGTCGAATGCCATGTCCGTCTTCTTCAAAGAAAAGAAATTCTATTTTTCCGCCAAATTGAAACGGGCTGGTTTCGTTAGGGCGATAAATAACAGGTTGATCGATAAAAAGTGCGCTTACGGTTCCAAAGACTAGACTGACCTTATCGGTATAAAGATTTGGGCCTCCAATATTTGGAGACAATACCTTATAGGTGTAGCTGGCTCCAACGACTAACTCATTGCAAATATTGTTTTTAGAATAGTAGTCCGTGCAATCACTTTGCTCATCTAAAAATTCAGTTACGCTTCCTTGGAGTACTATAACTTTCTTTACAATGGCAGGTTTGTGTTTTGGGAACGACTTTTGAATCCAAACTTCGTTGTTCGGATCTGATGCCGCGTTTGCTTTCCAGGTTAATTTGACCTGATTCTTTCCATTTCTGTAATTAATCTTTTGTTTAGCAGAAACTTCAAGCGGTGCTAAGAGTTTAGCGTGCGCGCTAGGTGGAATTAATAATAGAGCCAAGCCTAGAGATAGTCTTCGTACGTACATCCTGCATTCCTCCCCAAAAGGTATGAATCATTAAGCTGACATCCTACCTATCGACACATTGCGTTAAAAGTTGAGATATTTTTCCAGCTTTAAGTAGTTAATTTTATTGGGTAATTTTCTTAACTAAAGGGTAACAATTAAGGGCGAATGGCACCAAGTGTTCCATTCCCACCTGTGCCGTATCCAACGGTGCTAGCGAGCCCTCCATCCACATTCCGAGTCCATGCCGGCGTGCCGGATGATACTGCAAAACCAATAGTGCCCCCAGCGCCGCCGCCACTCTTTCCACCATACGAAGCATCTCCGCTAAACCGGCCGGGAGCGCCCCGAGAAGTTATTTGACTGGAGCCAGAAACGTTGGACACCATATTTCCCACAGTCAGGCGTATACTTCCTCCGGCACTACCACCTTCACCAGCTTGGCAAGAACCGCCATATGTATATGAGGTATAGTTACTAGCCACTGCATCTGCACCGAGATAAAAAATATTTCCATTACCATTAAAATTTTCTGCGAATATTGAAGCAACCCCGCCGCCGGCGCCATTTACATGGGTATCACAGGCTCCAGCCGGGAGTCCTCCACCACCACCGAAAGCAATTCTATCGGTTGGAAATGCTCCTGCATTGAAGAGGTTGTTAAACAATGTACTGATACTTAGTCCGAGACCTTTCATATCATTTGGTTCTGTATGGTACCTACCGATTCCGCCATTGGCAAAGCCACCTCCGCCATAGGCACCTCGGATTTCGCTAGTGCAAAACAGGGCAGTAGTTTGACAACCACTGTAGCCGGCGGCATACCCGGCATTGTCCTGTGATCGGGTTGTCGGTGCTCGATCTATGCCTCCGCTTACACCTTCGCCGAGACCAAAACCTAAACCACTTACAGAAATTTTGAAACTGCTGGAGTTTTGATTATCCAGGCTTCGCGTGCGAAATGAGACGATACCCCCAGGATTAGTGGGTGCTGTCGGAGGGTGATGTGCAAACTGGTTTGCTGTTAAAACTGCAGCGCTACTTCCAGTTATAGTTAAAGTTGTAAAATGCGGAACCCTTTGTATTTGCAAAACACAAAAGTCTTGCGTAGTAGTGTTTGCCTTTTCAGGATACAAGCTAACAGTAGGAGTTCCGGTATCTACGCCCACCAGGCCAGGGGATGTCGGCTTAATATTGATACCGCCAGATACGGGGGTAACATTTTCTATAAACTCGTATCCATAGCTACCGACAGCAGGGCCCTCGCTCGCTCCAGCACCCATGCCAAATTTGCAAGTTGAGCTCGCCTCGCTGGCGGCAACAACCATCCATAGTATCTCGTCTCCGGGGAGGAAATCTCCTGTGTCAAATGGATCAACGTTCAGAATTATATCATTGCTTTGCACGGCAGGATTTGACTAAACAGTTTTAACAATTTTAGCTGCCGCTTTCCGCAATCCAAGAGCAGTGGTATTTATATTATGTGTTACGCCGGAGCCAACGGATGCGGTCCCACTAGATCCATTTCCGTAAGGCGATCGGATTGCGATAAAATCGTGTGTTGCTTCTATCGTAGGGGTTCCAACATCTGTGACAATAAGTGTTGCGTTAGTCCCGCCCGAACCTTCTCTGGCCTTCATGTTGAAAACAAAGTGTGATTGATTACCGCTAATAAAAGTGGTGGTTGGAGGGGAACTGTTATCGATACAATTTATATTGGATGCACTATAAAAGAGCAATTCCGGATTGGCTGCGCCTGGCCAGTAATCTAATCTGTAGTCTCTGGCGATTGATACTTCATTGCCCCAAAAGTCTTGTTTTTGAAAAAACATTAGCTTGCAAAAGGGTACGTCCAGTGTTGTAAAATCAGGTGAAACCCTTGTAATTTTCTTATAACTTCCTGCGGTTACAGAAAACACATGGCAGTTAGTTTTTACCGTTGTTGAACTCGGCACACCAATATAAGCCATCAAACCAACATTGGTGTCTGCTTTTGTATAGTACAACCCGGAAATTGTTGCTGCCCCATTCGAAATTGAATCAACTATTTTAGTATTGCCACTCGAAGTAGCATTTAAATTTTTATGATTACCTGTAGTTCGGGCACCTCGGGCACCTCGCGGGGTTGGCTGGGGGCGGCTACGAGAATGTCCGATACAGATAGATTATGTAAATCGGCCCCTGATGCGGGCTATCCGCTCCAGATCGGTGCGGATGTTGTAGAGCTGGTGGGCGTCGGTTTCCTTGGACAGCGTCACTCGGTCGTAAAACGGCTGGACGCCTTTCTCGATGTCTTCCGCCGTGTTCTCGAAGTCGAGCACGAAGGTATCCTCCTTGCCCGCCGTGGTGCGGTTCAGGCGGGAGAGCGTTTCCCGACAGCAATCTGCGCCGATACGCCGTAGCGCAGCAATTGGTAAGTCCGCAGGTTGGCTTGATAAAGAGTGACGCCCGTCGTCTCTATCGCCGCCAGCAGCTTTTGCAGCGCGGCGGAGATCTGCGCTTCGGAGTAGCCCCGTGAAGCGACGTTGGCCCGCAACAGATCGGTCTCGATGTTTCGATTGTTCTCCCGCTTGTGCCAGTCATTGAGGTAGCGGTAGCCAAGGCCATCGTGGCGCGCCTTGCTCGTGAACATGGCGATGACACGGTTCTGAGTCTTGCGTTCGGAGCGGGGTTGTTCAGGCATTGCGGTTACGCAGTCGGTGTTTCATCGCAGTAAGTGTTCAGGCACTCGATCATCTGTCGCTGGTGGGCAAAAGCCTTTGCGTCGTCCCACTTTTCACTCTGATAAATCAAATCCATCTTCAATGAGTCGAGGCGGCTCTTGTTGTTGTTGATAAATCGCTGGCGCTTTTCGTTGTAGGGAAGATTGCTGTATTCCGAGTTTAAGCTGCGGGAAACGAGGGCAAGATTGCCAAAGTTATCCAACGCCTGAACAACGCGATTGTCGTCCCGTTCGGTGGGAGTCTGCGGCGAGATGTGCTCGACGGAACTCTTGGCAGTCAGCCTGAACTTGGCCCACGCATCAATGTTCCGCACCTTCTTGAACCAAAGCACAAACTCCAGCTTGTAGAACCAATAGTGGGCAAACTTTACTCCGCTCGGCTCTTTCAGCGCCGTCTGGTGGATCAATTCGCAGCGTCGCCAAGGGTCGGCCATGAACTTCTGCGTGCGAAGCACCAAGGGTTCATCGGAAGCCGAACCGAGAAGGTGATTGTCGAGATGGCGTAAGTAATCGAAATACTTTTCGACTCCAGCTTCGGGGTGATCGTGCATGAACAAAAGCAGCGGGGTCACCCAATACTGCGTGGTGATTTCCTGCGAGTGGTAGAGCATGCTCTGCAAAAGCGAAAACCCGCGATGGGAATCCACCCCACGCGCCCGGCTCATGTAACACTTTCCGTTGTTCGTGCTCACGCTGATTCTGCTAATCAGGTGGATTTCCTCCTCTCCTTGATCGGCCCACTTGATCAGGTGCTCGTCAAAGACCACCCGCAGTTTCCAAAGCAGGTTGATAAATGCTCTTACGTTCTCAGCCCGCCCCGCATCTTCATTGAAAAAATTCGCTTCGAAGAGGGCCTGCAATTCCCCGTCGAGCAGGCGCGGCAAATCAAGCCGTTTCTTTTGGTGCAGCCAGATTCGTAGCGTGTGCTGAAGAAAGAGCGGGAAACCAAAAATGCTGCGAACCCATGTCGGTTCAATCTCCTCTTGTCCAGATTTACCCTCTTGGGCTTCTGGTTCTTCTGCTGCGGTCAGAATTTCTTCGAGGCCCAGCGCTTGATGATCGCTCTGGCCTTGCATCCGTGATTGCAAAACAACCCGCACGGTGTCGGCATCGGACAACTCCTTGCGCTCATAGAGGCCGGCAACTTCGTGCGCGGGCATTCCCGAGATGCCGCTGAGAGTTCGTTCGATGAAGTTCTCCATGTCCGCGCAGGCTTCCCAGAGCACGGCATACGGTCCACGCTCCGCCTCGGGCAGTGCATCGAGCATTCTGGCCTTCAAGATTTCATGATGCTGGAGCTGCACACCACGATTATTGATGACCTCAAAGAGTTTATTCAGGTCGGTCTCCCTCGGCACTGAGGTGACCACGAATTTCACCTTCGTGAAGACGAACTCCGCCATCCCAGCCAGATGAGCTTCCTTGCTGATTACGCCCACAGGCAGCGGACGTTTTTCAAACAGTGAGCACATCAACGCCAGTGCCGTCCGCATCCGCTGGGTGGCCTCCTCTTCCGCCGCCGGTTTTCCGTTCGATCCAAACGCCAGCATCTCGAGGAACTGGTTTACCTCGGGCCGGATCGCAAAGCGGAGACGAGATTCGACATAGTCTCCAGGCTTTACCGTCAGGAATGGCTTCAACTTTCCGCGCCATGCATGACAAAGCAGCCAAAGCGTCGTGAACCGTTGTTGCCCGTCGATCAGATCAAAACACCTGCCTGCTTCGGCTTCTTGCTCAACCAGCAGCGTGCCGCCGAGAAAGAAAATATCCGCGCCGCGCTCATAGGCGTTCACCACATCGTTCAAGAGCGTGAGCACCTGGTCTTCCCCCCAAACGTAGAGTCGTTGATAGATGGGAATGTTAAAATTCCACTCGGGGATTTTCGCCACGATTTCGGTCAGACTGGTGAGCTTGGAGTCAATGATCACGCCCTGCCTCCTTTCAACTTGGTGGCGATCCAGCCCGGTTTACCACTCAACGAGTCCGACGGCGGACGACCGTAGTAGGCCAGCACAGCATGCTTGTAAGCTCCCTGCACGCCCTTGCCGGTCTCGACCTTTTCACTGGCATACAATTCCGCCCGGCTGTGTTGCTTCTGGAGATGCGCGATGACCTGCTCCGGGCGGTAGCCGTTGGCGATCACATCCAGCAGGTTCAGCGCGTCGTGTTTGAAGAAATTTTGTGCCGCCTCGTAGCGCACCTGCTGCTTCTCCAGTCGGATAGCTCCGAGGGCGTGATCCATCCACAGCGAGAACTCCCAGAGCTTCTCATCGTCGAACTGGTCGGCATACATGAGCGATGCGAGGAGGAAAATCTCCCGCAGGAACACCGAGTTTGCCGTCAGCAGCGCGGTGTAAACTTCTCGGAACTTCTGGATTTCAGCGGACTGAGTTGGATCTGTCACCAACCGGCGCAGAAGTGCCGCATACTTATCCGCGAAGAGAAAGAAACCGATGCCCTTGTGGATGGGCTGCCTGATCGCGAAGGGCAGGTCCTCTGCCTTGGGACTCAGGGAAATTCGGTTGCCGTGGATTTCACCGTGACCCTCTGGCTTGAGCGTGAGGGCCGTGCCCAACCGGTTGTGGCGCGAGCGATAGAGCGGAATCGTGTCCTGACCCTCGGCTGGCCAAGTTTGCTTCTGGAACTCCTCCATCAGTGCATCGTGATCGCCATATACCACCCGGCTGCCGGTCCAGTAGCGCGCCCGCCAGAGAAACTTGGTGAACAGACTCGGGGCGAACTCCTGCTCATGCGACATGATTGACGCCCCCTGCTGCACGACCTCCCAGCGCCGGGCACAAAGCGTTTGCAGGGCTTCCTTGCGGCCGGTGATTGCACCGTCCACGGCGCGCAGGTGGTAGGCTTTGAGCAAATCGGTGGCATGAAGCGGCACACCCCGGTTGTTCTGCGTGTCGAAGAAGGTAAACGCCAAATCCACCCGCTCCACCCGGATGACGGTGAAAACGATTTTCGCGAAAATCTCAGCGGTAGGCCGCTCGATTTGATCGCGGAATATCCGAGCAGCCGCGCCGATGCGGCGGGCCGATTTCGGGGAATAGGTCAACGCACAGTGGGCGGGCAATGCTCCCGAGAGCTGCCGGTGTAAAATGCACAGGGCTGTTAGCCGTTGCTGGCCGTCGATGATGAAACGCTTCTCCTTCGTCGCGTTCTGGTGCAGCAGAATTGTGCCCATGTAGTAGGGCGGCTTGGCACGGGTCTCCGCCTGATAGTGCGTCAAGTCTTCGGACAACTGCCGAATCTTGTCGTCGTTCCAAACAAAGCCCCGTTGATAAGTGTCCAACGCGAGCGGGAATGGAGACTCCGCAAAGAGCTGAGCAAAACTCTGGACGCTGACATCAACGGGGGCGGTGGTGCTCATGCCAACTGCGTCCTCCCGGTGAGTTCCTGCATCATGCCTTGCTTGAGGGCGAGGGTCTTGGCCTGCCGCTGCTCCAGCAACGCCAGTTCCATGCCCAGATCACTCAGCACCCCGGCGATGGCGGTTTGTTCGGGGAGGGGTGGCATGGTCACTTCGGTGGTGACGGCGTCGAAGTCCTTGCTCCATTCGTAGCCGTAGGGGGGATTGACGAACTGGAAGTCGAAGCGTTTGTCCGCCAACTGGTCATTGGAAAGGGTGCTGCCGAGCTTGATGTTCTCCGCGTCTTTGCCCTCCGGCTCCAGGATCTGATGGCGCCCCACAAGTCGGCGCTGGACACGGCGAGGGGGCCCTGGTAGACGGGATGCGTGGCTGGGGGGGTAGAGGCGGCGGGGCTTG
>Ga0163154_10009529_pt1 | contig 11046 bp, 4 predicted proteins | sample OliLakLV19MP9P1_FD_148649 | JGI IMG/M metagenome (GOLD analysis project Ga0163154, IMG submission 148649) | Freshwater microbial mat bacterial communities from Lake Vanda, McMurdo Dry Valleys, Antarctica - Oligotrophic Lake LV.19.MP9.P1 | ecosystem: Environmental > Aquatic > Freshwater > Lake >...
GTGGCGGGCAGCGGTTCTGCTTGCGGCGCGGCGACCGGCGCCGGCAGCGGCGCCAGTTGCGGCAGCGGCGCGCGCTGGAGGGACTCCAACCGGGCACCGAGGTCGAGCAGTTCGCGAAAGCGGTCCTGGGACTGTGGGCCAGCCACGTCGTCGACCAGTTGGCGCATGCGGGTCATCACCGGCCGCGTCTCGGGATTCCAGGCCCCGCCCAGCATACTCTGCGCGATGCGATCGATGATGGCGGTGATCCCGCCCAGATCGGCGGGGCCCGAGATGATCAACTCGGCCATGGCGGTGGAGAGGACCTCGAGCGGATCCTCGGCGGTCGGGGTGCTGGCAGCCGGTGGCGCCGGAGGGGAAGCCGTCGCCGTCGCCTTCGTCGCGGCGGGCGGGCCGTTGCGTAGGCTCTCGAGCTGCTGCAGGCAGTCCGCGTCGGTCTCGGGCACCATCACCGCGGGGTCATTGAGCTGGGTGATCAGGTCCTGCAGGCGCGACACCGTCGACAGCAGGGTGTCGTAGACCGCCGCCGAACCGCCGAGTTCGTGGATGCGCAGGGCATCAAGGATCTGCTCACCCGCATGCGCCAAGCTGCGGATGCGCGGCAGGTCGAGGAACCCGGCGCAGCCCTTGATGGTATGCAGCGAGCGGAAGCAGGCGTTGATCGCCTCGGGGTCGTCCACAGCGGGTTGGCGGCCGAGCGCGAGCAGGATCTCTTCGGCCTTGGCGAGGTGTTCCGCGGCCTCGGCGACGAACTCGGAAATCAGTTCATCAGTCATGTCGGCCCTGTCGTGGCTTGGATGGGTGACGCCGGCGGCTGCTCACGGCCGGGTCGCGATCGGGTGCAGCCCACTGACGAGGGGGATGTCGAAGGCGAGCAGCAGGCGGTCGTCCTCGGCGTGTCCCGCGCAGAACGCCTCATTCGCCGCCCACGCCGCCTCGACCGCGTCGGCGAGCGGATCCTCGCGGTGCTCGGCCAGGGACTGGGCCAAGGCGGGTACCCCGAAGCGGGGGCCACGCCCGCTGCCGAGGTCGTGTTTGGCGCGCACCACGCCGTCGGTGCACAACGCGATGCGGTCTCCAGGACTGATGGGCAGGCGTCGACGTTCGAAGCCGAAGCGATCGCCGCGACGGAGATTGGCGGCGGTGGCTTCGATCACCCGCGGATGGGTATCGCCGCGCGGGTGGAAAAGCACCGGCAGGTGACCGGCCGACACCACGTCGAGGACCATCGCCTCGAGGTCGACGATCAGGGCGCAGACCGCGAGCCCCGCCTGGTCATCCTGCAGCACCAGCAGTTCGCGGTTGAGTAGGCGCAGCAGCGCTTCGCCGCCAAGTCCGCGGGGCAGGCTCTCGTCGAGGATCGCCCGGGTCAGCACCGCGCGCAGGCCAGGATCGGTGCCGGCGGTATCGCAGGCGAGGACCTCGGCATGGTGGACGTCGCTGGCGACGCCCCACCAGTCGCCGCCCTCGCCGCCGTCTCGGGCTAGGCGGCGGGTGACCACCGTGAGGGGGCCGGCGTCGGCGTGGGTCACGGCGGAAGCGGCAGCCGGGTGGCGGCGCCGGGCGCGGACCCGTTCGATGCGCGCCAGGAGTTCCTCGGGTTCGATCGGCTTGTCGAGCAGGTCGTGGCAGCCGCGGCGCATGAGTTGGAGTACGGTGTGGCGGTCGCCGAAACCGGTGACAGCGATGGTGCGTAGAGTGATGCCCTCCTCGTCGAGACGGTCGAGCAACTCCAGCCCGGTGAGGTAGGGCATCTGCAGGTCGAGCAGGACCACATCGGGCAGTTCGCCGGCATCCCTCTGGGCCAGCAGTCGGTTCAGGGCTTCGCGTCCATCGCTGGCGACCTCGGTCTGATGACCGGCCAGGCGCAGGATGGCCGAGGTGGAGGAACGCGCGCGTTCCTCGTCCTCGATGATCAGGATGCGGGCGGCAGCCGTCGAAGGGTGGTCGGCCAGGCCGCTGAGGGTCATGGCTGCTGAAGAGCGCGCCGCGTGCCGATGGGTGAATGTCTATCCGACTCGGCTTACGACGAATGGGGTCAACCCGGTTGACGGGCGTCCAATTCCCACCGTCAACCAGGTTGACGCTCGACCGGCAAGGTGATCCGGGCGGTGGTGCCGCTGCCGACCTGCGAGACGAAGGTCATCGTCCCCCCGTGCTCGGCGATGATCGCGGCCGATACCGACAGTCCGAGTCCGGTACCGCCGATGTCACGCTTGGTGGTGAAGAACGGTTCGGTGATGCGTTGCAGCACCTCGGTGGGAATGCCGATGCCCTCGTCCTCGACCTCAAGCACCACTGCCAGCGCGGCGGTGTCGTAGCGGGTGCGCACGCGGATCGCGCAGTCGTGGCGCGGCAGGGCATGGCAGGCGTTGATCAGCAGGTTGATCACCACCTGTTCGAGGCGCTGATGACTGCCGCTCAGCGCGGGCAGCCCGTCACCGAGTTCGAGACGCAGGGTGTGCGTCCACTTGCGCACGGTGTGCTCGACCAGGCGAACAGCGGTGGCGACCACCGCGTTGAGGTCGACGGTATCGGCGAAACCAGGGGTGTCTTCGCGGGCGAAGTCCTTGAGATCGGTGACGATGCGCTTGATGCGTCGTACGCCCTCCTGGATGCCGTCATGACACTGCGGTACCAGGGCGCGGACCTCGCTCCACGCCATCGTCCCCACCGCAAAGTCGGAATGGGCGGCGGCGTGCGCGTCGAGCGTCGGCAGCACTCCATGCCACAGGCGCAGGAGCAGCGGCGTGTTGAGGGAGATGAAATTGGCCGGGTTGTTGATTTCGTGCGCCACCCCCGACACCAGGGTGCCGAGCGCGGACATCTTCATGGCCTGGAACAGCTGCGCCTCCAACTGCTTCTTCGCCTCGGCCGCCTGCAGCTCCGCGGTCAGATCGCGCAACATGCCCATGAAGATCCGCTGCTGCCCGGTGCTCGCCACGCTGATCGACAAGTGCAGGGTGATGCGACTGCCGTCCTTGCGCAGCGCCTCGACCACCCGGCCGATGCCGATGATGCGCTTCTCGCCGGTGTCCAAGTAGCGGCGGAGGTAGCCTTGATGCTGCTCCCGATGCGGTGTCGGCAGGATGGCTTCGAGGCGGGTGCCGATGAGCTCTTGCGCGGTGTAGCCGAAGACGGTTTCCGCCGAGCGATTCACGCTCAGAACCATGCCGGCCTCGTCCATGGTGATGATGGATTCGGTGGCGTTATCGAACAGGGCGCGGAAGCGGGTTTCGCTGTCCTTGATCGCGCTTTCGGCGAGCTTGCGCTCGGTGATGTCATTGTGGGTGCCGACCACGCGTTGGGGGCGACCTGCGGCATCCCGGCTCATCACTAGGCCGCGGTCGAGGATCCATTTGTAGCTGCCATCCTTGCAGCGGACGCGGTGCTCATTGACGTAGCTGGGCGTGTGGCCGTCGAGGTGTTTTTTCAGGTCCGCCATCGCCCCGGGCAGGTCATCGGGATGGACGCGGCTCGACCATTCCGACAAATCGTTGCCGATCTCGTCGTCGGCGTAGCCCAGCATCTGCTTCCAGCGCGGGGAGAAGTACACCGAACTCGTCGGCACGTCCCAATCCCACACGCCATCGCCAGCGCCTTCGATGGCGAAGCGCCAGCGCGTCTCGCTCTCGCGCAGCTTCTCCTCGCCTAGCCGACGTTCGCTGACATTGACATGCATGACCACCACGCCCGCGAGGCGTTCATGCTGCAGGGGGGTGACCATCAGCCTGAACCAGCGCTTTTCGCCTGGGGAGTGGCAGGGGTATTCGATCGAGAAATCACGTCGTGTTCCGCCCAGCACGGCGCGCAGCCCTTCGGCGACTTGGCGCGCTTCCTGCGAACAGTCACCGGCCGCTGACTCGCACACCTGCAGGTAGTTGCGTCCGACAAAGAAATCCATGCTCTGCAAGGCGTTGGCCGAGCCGAAACGCCGCCAGCTGTCGTTCACCGCCAGGATGACGCCCTGCGGATCGAGCAGGGCGATATGCGCCGGCAGAGCATTGAGAATGTTGGTCTGGGTCTCGGCCAATTCGCGCAGCGCTGCCTCTGCCTGTTTGCGTGCGGTGATGTCGGCAAAGGCCACCACAACCTGCTGCAATTGACCATTGGACGCGAACTCGGGGAACGCGTTGACCAGCACCCAGGCACAGTCGCCGGTGAGCGGGCGGAGAATCCCCAGCACCAGGTCATGGACAGGCTCGCGCGTGGCGATGACACGCATGACGGGATACTCTACGACTGGCATCGGAGTCTTATCTTCGCGCACAAAGCACCAGGCCAGGTCCAGGGCCACTTTGCCCAACATCTGCTCGCCCGAAAACCCCAACAGGGCCAGCGCTGTTTGGTTGTGCAGGAGAATCCGCGTATCGGGTCCGTGAACCACAATCCCCACTCTGAGGTTCTGCATCAGATGCCGCAGCTGTGCTTCACTCGCAGCCAGTGCCGCATCAGCATTTTTGCGCTCGGTCTGGCGCCGATACTGAAGCCCGATCACCAAGCCGAGGAACGCGATGAGACTGACTGCCATATAGGGCCAGATATGCCGCATGACCATCAGGAGGGAGAGATCCTTCTCGTCATACACCCGAAGCCATTGGTCATAGATCGCGTCATAGGTCCCGTTCGCCTTGCAGACGGCGAGTCCTTCATTGAGCGTCGCTAGCAGATCAACGTCATCGCGTTGGACCGCAAAGGAGAATGCCCGACCGGCTCCGGCCTTGGCCGGCAATGCCTGAACCGTGGTTATCGCTAACTTCTTCAGCGTCTGCGCCCCGACGATCCTGCTGATCAACACGGCGTCGTGCTGGCCAGAGGCGAGCAAGCGGAAACCGTCAGCCACCTGATCGACCAGCACCAGTTGCTGCTGCCAGCCGTGGGCGATGGAATACTCGTGGGCCAGATCCCCTTTGACGACGATGATCGACTTCCCGACCAGGTCCGCCTCTGAACGGATGTGCGTGTCATCCGTGCGTACGAAAAGGGCACCGGAATCGGTCGAATGAACCACGGAAAAGCGCGCGAACTGGCGACGTTCATCCGACGAGGCGGCGCAGACCAGGACATCGACCTGCCCGGCCTTGAACTCCTCCAGGAGCTGGCCCCAGGGCCGGACCCGCATCTGGAAGGGCAGGCCCTGCTCCTTCGCCACCGCCTTCCACAACGCGACCGCGAAGCCATCAGCGGTCGCATCCGTTTGACCAAGCGTGAAGGGCTGGAAATCCAGTCCGCTGCCGACGATCAACGGACGACTCCGCGCTGCCATGGCGATGACGGAAAACCATTTGGTGTATAACTGCTGATACGTGCCATCCGCCATCACGATCGCCAATCCCTCGTTCAGCAAGGCCAGCCTGGCGCTATCACCTTTGCTGACGGCGAAGCAGATGGCCTGTAAAAAATCGGGTATCGGCGGATCGATGATCCTGAGGTTGTGGATACCGGCTTGGCGCATGAATCGCAGCGCCACCATCTTCTGGACGATGACCGCGTCATGCTTCCCGCCGGAGAGTTCCTGGAGGGCGGCCGCGAACGACGGGAGCGGGACGATGACCGCCCCGAGGTTGGCGCGACGCAGGTAATCCTCGGCGTATTTCTCGCGCGCCGTCGCAACCTGCCTGCCCCTCAGGTCGGCCGTGGAATGGATGTCCGCGTTGTCCTCGCGGACGACGATACAGCCGTGCATGGTGAGATAAGGGGAGGTGAAGTCGTAGAGCGCCTCGCGTTCCGAGGTCCGGTTGACCATGGACAGCACCTGCAGCCGTCCCGCGGCCAGATCCTGCTTGATCTCGTCCACGTCAGCGACCTTGAATGAGACCGTCTGCCCCACCGCCGTGAGCGCGGCGCGCAGCAGTTCTACCGAGAAGCCGTCCGCCTTGCCGTCCTTGGCTACGTAGTACGGTGGATAGTCGTATTCGCAGCCCGAGAGAATTGGCGGCTGAGGTGTGGCCGTGGCCGGCTCGGCGGCATGAAGCCCGGCCAAGAAGATGACGGCTAGGATGAGGATGCCTGCGCCGCGCATGGCCGACATTGCCTGACCCATACCGGTCAAGGATCCGCACGGCCACGCTTCCTGGCGAACCCCGGCCGCGAACGATGCCTGGTCATCATCGCCCAATCCGCCGGCATGGGAGTTCTGCAGGTCTACCGGATTCATGACAGACTCCATCCCGTATCGGTCTCGTCAGAACAGCGAACTCACAACCGACAGCATGGCAAGCAGGGTTTGGGCACGCTGGGGACGCAAGTTTTTGTCCCTCTATGCCGAGATCAGTGGGCAGATCCGGCGCAGGCGAGGAGCGATGCCGCCGAGGGCCGCCAACCAGCGTTGATCGCCGTCATGCCCGTTGGCAATCGCGCTCAGCAGCTTCACGCCTCCGCATCCCGGCGCAGCCGTTTCCACAAGCCCTGGCGGGTGATGCCGAGCAGGCGCGCAGCCTCGCTGTGATTGCCCGCCGAGCGCGTGAGGGCCTCCTCGACGAGGCGATCCTGCGCCTCGCGCAGGGTGGGAAAGGCATCGCCTAGGACGAAGGTGGCGGTCGGCGGATCGGCGGCGACACCCAGGGCGGCGGCGATGTCAGCGACACCGATGTCGCTTCCGGGGGCGCGGGTCGCGGCATCGCGGACCGCGGCCTGCAGTTCGCGCACGTTGCCGGGGAAGGGTTGCGCCATGAGCAACGCCACCGCCGAGGGCACCAGGCGCTTCGCCGGTTTCTCACCGGACTCATCGGCCAGGACCCGCGCGGCTAGGGCGGGAATGTCTGCCCGCCGTTCGCGCAGGGGCGGCAGATGCACGTGGTGCCCACGCAGCCGGTAGAACAAGTCCCGACGGAAGCGGCTGTCGTCCTGCAACTCGGTCAGCGACCGGCTGGTGGCGACCACGAAGCGCGCATCGGTGGCGCGCGGCACGTCCTCTCCCAGTGGCAGGTACTCGTGCTCTTGCAGCAGGCGCAACAGTTTGACCTGGGAGGAGATGCCGAGGTCGCCGATCTCGTCGAGGAACAGGGTCCCATGCGCCGCGCGCTCGATCAGGCCGGCCCGGGCCACATCGGCGCCGGTGAAGGCGCCCCGACGATGGCCGAAGAGGGTGTCGGTCAGCATGGCATCGTCGAGGCCGGCGACATTGACCGCCACGAAGGCCCCAGTGCGACCGCTCAACTCGTGCAGGGTGCGGGCGACCAGTTCCTTGCCGGTGCCGGTCTCGCCGGTGATCAGCACCGGATGCGCGGTGGGCGCGACCACTTCGATGTATTGGAACAGCCCATGCATGCGCGGATCGCGGGTGGTGAAGCGGGCGAAGGCGGTGGGTTGGGCGATCCCGGGGCTGACCAAGCGTTCGCGCAGGGCCTCGTTCTCGCGCTGCAGGTCGGCGCGCTCTACCGCGCGGCGGATGGCGGCCACCAGCAGGAGCTCTTCGATCGGTTTGACCAGGAAGTCCATCGCCCCGCCGCGCATGCAGGCGACCGCGGTGGGCACGTCGTTGCAGCCGGTGAGGATGATGACCGGCACCTCGGGATACTGCTCCACCACCTCGGCAAGCACCGCCTGCCCATCGTGGCCGGGCATGGTCAGATCGAGCAGCAGCACGCTCGGGATATTGTCGGCCAGCGTCGGCAGCATCGCGCGCGGATCGGTGAAGATCCGCACATCGGCGAAACCGTTAACGCGCAGCAGCGACGCCGCCGCCTGCAGTCCATGCGGTTCGTCGTCGACGATGATGATGCGAGCCTGCGATGACATGGTGGTCCGGGGTACGCGAAGCCGTGGATATACGGAAATCGCAGACGGTACCAACCCGCAAGTAAAAGCAAACGATGTCCGTGCGAAAGGGGGCCAGGGTGTGGAGAGGCCGCCGCTTCCAAGTAGACCTGAAAACCCGAGGATCTTAGGGGGCCACGCTCGGGCTGATGCTCGCCACCGTGCGGCTGCGCCCTCAGCCCTGGCGCGCAGCTACGCCGCTTGCGCGCAAACCTGGGGCCCCGGCCCGGGCTCACCGAATCAGGTTCGCCAGCTCCTCAAGGATGCTGTCGGTGGTCTGGATGACGCGGGCGTTCACCTGGAAGCCGCGCTGGGCGGTGATGATGCGGGTGAACTCGGTCGCGATATCGACATTGCCACCTTCGAGGGCGCCCGCGGTGATGAAACCGGCGCCTTCCCCGGCGAAGCGGCGGGTGGCGGTGCCGGAGTTGACCGAGGCCGAGAACAGGTTGCTGCCCGATATGGTCAGGCCGCCCGGGTTGCGGAAGGTGGCGAGCTGCAGCTGCGCCAGCTTCCGGCTGACACCGTTGGTGTAGAGGCCGGTGATGTCGCCCTCGGCCGAGACCGAGATGGTGTCGAGCTTGCCGTCCGCGTAGCCGTCCTGCACCACGGCGGCCGCGGTGCTGGTGCCGCCGAATCCGGTCAGGCCGTTGACGCTGTTGGCGGCGCCGAAGTTCATGCGGATGGTGGCGGGATCAGTCGGACCGGTGGTGTTCCAGTCGATCTGCACCGAACCGGCGGAGGGGTTGCCGACGTAGAGGGTGTCATTGAAGGTGGTGCCGTGTGTCGAGGTGCCCAGGCCGCCGGTGAAGCGCCCGTTCTGATCGAATTCGACCCCGGCGACCACATCGTTGACGATGGTGCCTTCGCCCGGGCGGGTGCCGACGATCATGTCCCAGTTATTGATGCGGGCGCCGGTGATCGGGTCGGTGCGTGTGCCCGCACGGAAGAAACGGGTGTCGACCGTGTGCTTGCCGCCCTGGGCGTCGTACACCTCGATCGAACTCGCCACCGTCTCGGGCACCATGCGCGCGCGGTACCAGTTGAACGTGGTGTTGGTCTGGTTCTGGTACACCCAGGCATTGGCGTCGGTCGAGCTGCCTTCCTCGAACATGTCGGCGAAGCCGTTGGCGTCGAGATCGGCCGTCATGTTCAGGTTCGAGCTGTCGATGATGCTGGTGGTCGAATAGGTGAGTGGGTTTCCGGCGCCCAGATTGAGATTTCCGGACAGATCGAAGCTGACCACATCGCCAGCGTCGACGTGCGGGAAATTGGTGAGTTGGAAGGTGCGCTGGGCGGCGGTGCTTGCCGAGTAATTTGCGGCGGGAATGGTGATGGTTCCACGCTCAGCCCCATTCAGGCGCAGCGAGATACGCAGTACCGCGCCCGGCTGGCCCGAGTAGTCGACCGCGGGAACGACGAAAGCCGGATCGAGCAGGCCAGCTTCCGGCGCGGTGACGGTATGGGTGGCGACACCCGTGGCGGGCGTGCCGGTGTAGACGACGCCGCCGGCGTTGGTCAGGCCGGCGATCGCGCCCGTGCTTGGGAACGGATTCTGTTCACCGATGAACATCGAGAAGCCGTCGCCATCGCCAACGCCGCTGGCGAGGATGTTGCCGTTATCGAGGCGCACGGTGCCGAAGCGGTTGTTACCCTGGGTCAGAGCGCTGTTGAGGTTGGTGATCAGTTCGCCCAGCGAACCGATCTGGCCGTTGCTGCTGGTCGGTACATCCCAGGGATGGATATCGAACGATGCGCCATAGGCGACGCCCTGGGGCGTGGTGCCGTAGACGTAGATGGGGAGGGTGGTGCCGGCGGCGCCGGCAGTGATCGACGGATCGAGCAGCGACAGGTCGGAAAGCTTGGTGTCTTCGGTGGCGACCTTGCCGGTGACGGTGTTGATCAGGGCGAAGGTCGACTGCAGCGAGAAGCCGCGCAGCGCCTTGGTCTGCGAGCTGAGGTTGCCCTGGAAGGTGACCGCTTCGGTCTGTTTGGGCGGGAAGGCTTCGGAGCGATCGATCTGCAGCGGTACGCCGACCGCGGTGATGCTCTGCGAGCCATCGGGATTCGGGCGCAGGTTGTAGGTGTTGCCGATCATCTTGAAGCCAGTGCCCTGGTCGACCAGGTTGTCCAGGCTGTCGAAGCCGAAGTTGCCGACGCGGGTGAAGCGCGAAATGGTGCCGTCGGTGACCTCGAAGAAGCCTTCGCCCTGCACGGCGAGATCGAGATTGCGCCCGGTGGTCTGGATCGCGCCCTGGCGCATGTCGAGGTCGATCGAGGTCGCCTCCATGCCGAGGCCGGCCTGGCGTGGGTTTTGACCACCGATCGACGAGCCCGGCGCCGAACCGGCGAACTGGGTCTGCACCAGCGCGGTCGAGAAGCTGACGCGCGAGGACTTGAAGCCCGGAGTGTTCACGTTGGCGAGGTTGTTCGCCGTCACGTCCAGCACGAGCTGGTGGTTGAGCATTCCGGAGACACCGCTGGAGAGGGCGCGTTGCATGGTTGGCTTCCTGGCTGGACGAGGGTTGGGAGAGGGTCCCGTGGGTCAGTACGCCCACGGCGTGCCAAATTAGGCGCGGGCGTCGACGCCGTTGGCATTGGCGAGACCGCCCAGGCCGATGGTCTGACGCGGCGTCGCGCGCACGGGCGCGGCGCCATCGATGGAGAAGGCGGGCGCATCGTCATCGCGCTGACGGCGCTCGCGCTCGCCCGCGGTGTCGTTGCGGCCCTGGCGATTGGCGAATCCGTTCCAGGCATCGGCGAGCGACACGTCGCGCACCGGCGCATCGTTGGCGCGCAGATCCTGGCGCAGTTGCGGCAGCGAACGTTCGAGGGCGCTGCGCACGGCATCGTCCTCGGCGTGGATGCGCGCGGTCACTACCCCAGCGCGCTCGACGATCTCGATGCGCACCGTGCCCAGTTCGGGCGGGGTCAGGCGCAGCACCAGCATGCGCTCGCCGTCGGCGCCACGCGTCAGGATGGCGCGCGACACCTGGCCGGCGACCGCGCGGTCCATGGCGTTGGCGGCGCGCGCTGACTCGCCGGGTGGCACCACGGGCGCTTCGATCTTCGCCTGACCGCGCTCGCCGCTGACCGGGCCAAGAGCCGGCACCGTGTCGCCGTTGCGCACGGTGCTCGTGGTATCCACAGCGGGGGTCGCCTTCGGCGTGACGCCTTCAGCGAGGACATCGGGGGCGGTCTCGCGTTCGATGCGGCTGTGGGCCGGCCGGACGGTGGCGATCGGTGGTGCGCTGGTGCCGGCAGCCGTCGCCGCAGCGGCAGAGGTGG
>Ga0163154_10009531_pt1 | contig 11045 bp, 9 predicted proteins | sample OliLakLV19MP9P1_FD_148649 | JGI IMG/M metagenome (GOLD analysis project Ga0163154, IMG submission 148649) | Freshwater microbial mat bacterial communities from Lake Vanda, McMurdo Dry Valleys, Antarctica - Oligotrophic Lake LV.19.MP9.P1 | ecosystem: Environmental > Aquatic > Freshwater > Lake >...
TCACTGGCCCCCCCAGGGGTCGATTGGAGAGTCTGCATGAGTGGCATCGCGACCACGCCGGACCAACACGCGCCGATCCCCGAGTTCAAGCAGATCCTCGGGCACCCGGCGCCGCTGTGGATGCTGTTCATGTCGGAGTTCTGGGAGCGCTTCGCGTTCTATGGGATCCGCTGGGCGCTGGTGCTCTACGTCGTCGCGGAGTTCCATGCGGGCGCAGCCTCGGGCGAGGCGCCTGCGAACCACATCTACGGGGCGTACCTCGCGCTCGTCTATGCGAGCGCCATTTTCGGCGGGCTCGTCGCAGATCGTGTGCTCGGTTACCAACGCTCGATCCTGCTCGGCGCGGTGATCATGGCCGCCGGGCTCTTCATGATCGCGGTCCCGGACGAGACCCTGTTCAAGGTCGGGCTCGCGACCATCATCTGCGGCAACGGCCTGTTCAAGCCGAACATCTCGACGATGGTCGGGAAGCTCTATCCGGTTGGCGACCCGCGCCGCGACTCGGGCTTCACGATCTTCTACATGGGGATCAATGCGGGTGCCTTCGTCGCGCCGATCCTCACACAGATACTCGCCCAGCGGTTCGTGTCCGATGATGTACCCGCCTACGAGCTCGTCTTCATCGCCGCGGGGATCGGCATGCTGATCAGCCTCGTGTGGTTCTGGATCGGCCGCGCGCAGCTCGGCGGAATCGGTCGCCCGCCCGCGGGTAGCGACGGACTCCAGAAGGTCGGGCTCGTGGCCGGCGGTGCGATTCTCGCGATCCCGATCGTGTACGGGATGTTGTCCATCGGCGCGACGAAGCTTCAGTACTTCGTGCTGACGCCGATGTTCGTCGGTCTCTGCCTGCTCTTGCTCGCCGAAGGCGTCCGCGAGGGCGCGGCCCAGCGAGACAAGGTGATCGCGATGTTGATCATCTTTACTTTCAACATCCTGTTCTGGATGTTCTTTGAGCAAGCGGGTAGCTCGTTCACTTTCCTCGCGGACAAGATCGTCGACCGCAAGATGTTCGGTTGGGAATTCCCGACCGCCTGGTTCCAGTCGGTCAACGCACTCGCGATCATCCTGTTTGCGCCGCTCGTGGCGATGATCTGGGTCGGGTTGGGTCGCAGGAACCCATCGATCCCGCGCAAGTTCGGGCTCGGCCTGCTCTTCAACGGGCTCGCGTTCCTGCTCCTGATGTTCGCGCTGACGAACCTCGTCGACGACGCGAACATGATCCCGTTCTGGACCCTGTTCTCGGTGTACCTGATCCAGTCGGTGGGTGAGCTGTGCCTGTCGCCGATCGGCTTGTCGATGGTGACGAAGCTCGCCCCGCTGAAGCTCGTCGGCTTCGGCATGGGTGGCTGGTTCCTCTCGACGGGCATCGGCAACAACCTGTCGGGCATCTTCGCAGGCGTCGTCAGCGGCGAGACGGGGATGACCACGGCCTCCGCGCTCTCGGGCTACACCTTCGGTTTCTGGGCCCTGATTGGCTCCGGCGTCCTGCTCTTCCTGATCGCCCCGCTGGTCCAGCGGTTGATGCACGGGGTGAAGTGATGCCCGGATGAACATCCCCGCGCCGACTCGGGTTCGCGAGTCGGCGCGGGGATACTGCGGGACCTGTCAGCGTGTCGAGCGCGGCGCTGGTCCGCGCCTGCGAGTGGACAGGTCCATGCACATCATTGGAACAGGATCGAGACCGCGTCCGACAGGTTCGAGGTCGCGCCGGTCGCGCCCGCGTCGCGGTGCCAGTACTGGAAGTTCCACGTCTCACCAGGTGTCACCGTCACCGGTCCCGTGGGCGTCGGTACGTTGTTGACGCTTGCGGCGATGAACACCGTGCCGAGCGTACCCGAGTTCAAGATCGAGCCTCCGACGGCCCGCCCGATTGGCGGCAGGAGGCAGAGGATCCCCTGGCTCCCGCCGGGGTTCATGATCAAACCCTGCTGCCGACTCGTGAGGAAATAGCCGAAGGCGCTCAGCGGGAGGTCGCGCACGGTCAGGACGAGGTCGTTGTCGAAGGTCAAGTCGCTGCCGTAGGCTTCGATCGCCGACGCGGCCCCGGTCGAGTTGGCGACTGCGGTGGCGGTGCAGTAGTTGAGTCCGATTCTCCGCCGGGTCACCTCGACCACGCAGATGTCGTCGATCAAGCCCCACGAGACGAAGTCACCGTGGTTCATGGTCTCGTTGTTCTCTGGGTTGACGGTGATCCAACTCGCGTTGATCGGCGCCGTCCAGTCGGGGAACGTATAACTCTGCCACGCGACGGAGCTCGTGTTCGGTGTCGAGCCGATCAGCGTATACCCACCGATCGGAGGATAGGCGCCCGGCGGGCCAGCCGAGGCCGAGAGCCTGAACCGCACGTATTGCGGCAGGATCGGATTGTTGTCCAGCCAGCGGTAGCAGACGGAGAAGCGATACGTCCTCCCCGCCTGGATGCCGGCGCCTGGGAGGAGCTGCTGCACGGACTCACCGACGACCAGGTTGCCCCACATCTGCAACGAACCGGGCGCGTCGCAGCCGTCCGTCACCACCTGCGGAGTGGCCGTGAGGACGGACCAGTCCGTGACCGCACCGCCCGGCATCGAGCCGGGGACGAGCCCATCGGTGAAGTGGCCGTTGGCGACCACGCGGCACGGCACCTCCAAGACGCAGATGTCGTCGATCAAACCCCACGAGACGAAGTTGCCGTTGTTGAGGTTCGAGTTGTTCTCTGGGTTGACCGTGATCCAGCCAGCGTTGCTCGGCGCGGTCCAGTCGTGGAAGGTGTAGGACGTCCACGTCGTCGAGTTCGTGTTCGGCGTCGTGCCGATCAACGTCGTGCCGCCGAGCGGCGGATAGCTGCCTGGCACCGCGGACGCGGCGCCGAGCCGGAAGCGCACGTACTGCGGCAGGACCGGGTTGTTGTCGAGCCAGCGGTAACACACCGAGATGCGATACGTCGTACCGGCCTTGAAGCCCGCGCCGGGGAGGGTCTGGTAGACCGACTCGCCGACGGCCAAGTTGCCCCACATCTGCAGCGACCCTGGAGCCTCGCAACCATCGGTGACGACCTGCGGCGACTGCGTCAGCAGCGACCAGTCGGTGACCGAACCGCCCGGCATCGAGCCCGGCACGAGCCCGTTCGTGAAGTCTCCGTTCGCGACGACGTCACACGGAACCTCTTCGATGCACACGTCGTCGATCAAGCCCCACGACACGAAGTCGCCGTGATTCACCACCGAGTCGTTCTCGGGGTTGATCGTCAGCCAGCTCATGTTCGCCGGTGCTGTCCAGAGCGGGAACGTGTAGCTGGTCCACGCCGTGGAGCTGGTGTTCGGCGTCGTCCCGATCACGCTGTAAGCGGCGCTGGCGGGATAGACGGCCGGATTCGCCGCCGAGGCCGCCAACCGGAACCGCACGTACTGCGGCAGGATCGGATTGTTGTCGAGCCAGCGGTAGCAGACCGTGACGCGGTACGTCGTGCCAGCCCGGAACCCCGGGCCGGTGAGCTGGTGTTTGACGGACTCGCCCACGACGCGGTTGCCCCACATCTGGAGCGATCCGGGCGCTTGGCAGCCGTCGGTCACGACCTGTGGACTGTTCGTGATCAGCGACCAGTTGGACACCGACCCGGCGGGCATCGATCCGGGCACGAGCCCGCTCGAGAAGTCGCCGTTGGTGACCATGTTGTTCAGGCAACCCTGGGCCGCTGCAACGCCCGTTGACGCGGTGATGGCCGCGCAGAGCCAAAGCAGTGAAGAGAAGACCTTCATACGAGTGGTCCTTGCAAACGCAACGAGAATGGATGTGCCGGAGCGGAGAGCTCCTGCAACCGAGGACTTGGACCCGATTCGCCGGAGCTGGACACCTTCCCGTGAATTCGCGCGGCGACGCGGCGGTGTGCTCGTCACAGTAGGAGGTAGCAATAAAATGCACCATCAAACAAGTTGGTCGGGTGAGCCTGTTAGGGAGGCACACCGCGCGCTTCGCACGCGCAGACGACACGCGAGGTGCGCAGCAGAAACAGCGCGACCCGCTTGGCCATGGCCATGCGGGTCGCGCTGACGCTCACATTCGCCCTGTACGCCGGGGAAGCGGCTCTGTGAGGGGCACTCAGGTGTTGAACTTCTTCGCGGTGCGGGTCGTGCCTGTCTCGCCCTCGAACGTCCACACGGCATCGACCTCCATCCCTCGGCGCAGCGGGTCGAGCGGGTAGAACACGACCATGCCCGGCGCGGAGCTGCCTCGGTTCGAGCCGCCGCTCACTGGTAGCCGAGCGCCTTGCGAGCGTCGGGGTTCTCCGGCTCGTACTCGCTGAGCAGCATCAGCCACATGTGCTTGGCGACGCGTGCCGAGTGGGCGGCTCCGACGTGACCCCAGGGCCCGCGCGCAGCTCGCCGGCGAAGCGCGTCGCCGCGCAGCCACACGACGGCGAGCGCTCCTTCTGGAACGCCCGCGTGATCCGCCGCCGCCGACAGCCCTCGAGGGCCTCGCGCGCGCCGCGCAGGAAACCCTGCGTCACATCGATGCCATCGGTTCGCGGAGCCAGGTGTCACCGGGGGCAGCGGGCATCGGTCTGACCCCTCATGTAGACGCTCGGCGCCGGATCCACCCCGGCCCCCGCCGGGCCCGCGTTGACAGCTCTGGCGCCCTGCGCCTACCCTGTTTCCCCGCCGCTCCGGGCGGGCGTTCCCGGCGGGCCGCGAGCAAGGCACCCTGTGGGGCGTTCCGAGCCAGAGGGCCGTGACCCTGAGGCATCGTTACCTGGCACACGTCGGCCACTAGACCCCGTGCCGCCTGCGGGGTCGCCGCGACCCTCGCCCGGCCACACACTCTCTCTCCAGCGACCCCAATCTGCGCCGCCCCGGCGGCGCCCGAGCAGCCCCGCGCATGCGCACCACGCCCTTCACCCTCACCGCGACGGCCGCGCTCGTCCTCGCCGGCGCCGCCAGCGCCCAGGAAAAAAACGCCGACAAGATCTACCTGACCGACGGCACCGTGCTGAAGGACACCGGGGTCGTCAGCGAGGGCCTCATGGAGGTCGAGTACCGCAGCGGACGCAACAAGCAGACCGTTGCGTCCGAGCGCGTGCTCCGCATCGAGTACGGGCAGAAGCCGAAGGTCGTCGACCAAGCGGACGCTGCCGCGGGCCAGGAGGAGTACCTCGACGCCATCGCCGAGATGCAGAACTACGTCGCCTCCGTGACGGACAAGCCCGACAAGCGCTACCCGTGGGCCGTGGCCTACGCGCGCTACCGCATCCTCGAGTTCAATGGGATCATCGGCGAGCTCGACGCGCTCGCTGCCGCGGCCGACGAGGTCGTCGCGAAACACCCCGACACGCGCTTCGCACCGCTCGCGTTCGTCGCGAAGGCGCAAGCGTTCGTCGACGCGGGAAACCAAGCGAGGGCGAAGTCCGCGGCCGATTCCTTTGGCAAGTTCGTCACGGACAAGGGGCTCACAGGCCGCTGGCCCGTCGAGCAGCGTCTGTGGGCCGCCTTGACCTCGGGCGACACGGGCAAGAAGCTCGAGGACGCGCTCATCGCCATCAGCTCCGACGCCGCCGAGTACCCGAGCGTGCGCAACCGCGCCGAGGTCTCGATCGCCGAGTCGCTCTCCGCAGGCAAGAAGTACGCTGAAGCCGAGCAGATCTTCAGCTCGATCGCCACGGACGCAAAGGCCGATACGCGCACCCTCGCGGCAGCGTGGACGGGGCTCGGCCAATGCCTCTATGCGCGCGCGGAGGTCGCGGTCGGCGAAGAGAAGGCTACGCTGCTGAAGAGCGCCCTGAAGGCGTTCCTTCGCCCGGTCGTCATCTATCCCGACGAGTCGATCTACGTCTCGAAGGCGGCCTTCCTCGCGGCGCGCTGCTATCAACAGCTCGGAGGGGGCACGGAGGCGGCCGACCGCGCGAAGCGTCTGCTCGTGTTCGTGATCACGAACTTCAAGGGCTCGAGGTGGGAGCGCGAGGCGCGCCAGTTCTACGGGCGCTGACCTGACCCACGCTCGTGTGCCGCCCCCGGAGGACCCAACGTCCGCCGGGGGCGGCGCGCGTTCCGGAGCGCTCGCGGCGCCGTCCGAGATCACCCGAACGCAGCGGCGGGGGCCCCTGACGCAGCGCGCGTTCGGCGGTTCATCGGCGGCAGAGCGGCGCGACTTCTCCACGGCGTGGTTCGGCCGCGACGCTGGCCGCTCGGGCGGGTCCTCTGGTGTCGCTGCGCGGTGGTCGCGCGGCGCTCGTCCACGCGGGCGTTGGCCTCTGCCGGCCTCGCTCGCTCTCCCGCCCGAGCCGCTCCGATGGCCCTTGCACACGACCCCAACCTCCGCGCCGCCGCGCCGCGCTACGACTGGAATGATCTGGCGGAGGCGCGCGCCACGCTCCTCGCGCTCGTCGTCAGCCGTTGCCGCGACCTCCACGAAGCCGAGGACATCACCCACGAGGCGCTCCTGCGCGCCGCCCGTTTCCGCAGTCGGCAGACCGACCCAACGCGCCTCGTCGCTTGGCTCGCGCGCATCGCGGCCAACGTGCACCGCGACCACGTCCGGCGCGAGGCCCGGACCTGGTACGTCGCCATCGACGACCCCGCGCTCGATGTGTGCGTGGCGCGCGAAGGTGGCCGGTCCTGGGGCGGCGTGGGCCACTTCGTCGTCGCCGACCGCGAGGTGCCGCGCAGCGAGGTCGCCGCGGCGCTCTCGCTCTCGTGGGACGATCTGTGTGAGCGCGACCGCCTCGTGCTCGAGGCCTTCTACGGCGAAGAAGGCTCTGCCGCCGCCGCCGCGAGCGCGTGCGCGGTGCCGCGCGAGAACGTGAAGGTCCGCCTGCACCGCGCTCGACGCCGGCTGGAAGAGCGCATCCGCGTACACCTCGCAGCCGCCGCCGTCGAGCGCCTCACGCGGGCCAGTGGACTCGTTCCTGGCCGCGGAGGGGTGCGATGCTGACACGCCTCGCGGGCGCGCCACTGCTCGTGCTGGCGCTCCTGCTCGTGGGGGCGCTGCACCTCGTCCCGCTGCCCGCGCACACGCCGCGCGTGCGCCTGGTCAGCGAGTCGGCGCCCGCGCGCGCGCAGCGCGCGGCTCTCGAAGTGGCCCACGCCGCCCGCCGCGCGGGCAGTCTGGGCACTGCCGACGCCCGTTACTCGGGTCTCGCAGCGGACCCGCGCACGCCGGCGACGCTGCGCGAGGAGGCGACCTACTGGTCGCTCCACGTGCGCCTCGCCGCGGGTGATCCGCTCGCGCGCGCGGCGCTCGCGGGGTTCGTGCAGCGCGCTCGCTCACCCGATCTCGTGCTGCGCGCGGCGGGCCTCGCCTGCACCTACGCGCGCGACTCCGACGAGCGTCGACGCGCTTCTGCGCTCGCGCACGAAGCGCTCCGCGCACGCGCCGAAGTGGCCACACACGACGGTGTTCGGTGGCGCGCGACGCTCGCGCGACTCGCCGAGCGCGCGGAGTCGATCGAGAATTTTTTTCGCGAGAAGTCCGAGAAGGCATTGCACTCGGCCTCGGACTGTCCTTGAATGACTCGTGAGGTCGGACCCGACCAACGAACAGGGTGCGTCACGCGTGTGTCGCGGCTCGTTGGTCACCACAGGGTCCTGGCTTCAGTTACACCACGACATCACGGAAGGCGGCCTTCACTCGCAAGAGGGGAGGCCGCCTTCGTCGGCGGAGGGTTTCACCTTCCGGTCGCCCGCGCAGGAGCGCGAGCAACTGTGCGAACCAGCGGCGTGAATCTGCGGCGTGAATCTGCGGCGTGAATCTGCGGCGTGAACCCGCGGCCTCCCGCGGAGCACCGAGGGGGTGCCGGACGTCAGGTCGGGATCCCCCCGGGGTGGGTCACCGGCCGATGCCGAAGTAGGTGAACCCGAGGTCCTCGAGCGTGCGCCGCGGGTAGATGTTGCGCCCGTCGAAGATGACGGGCTGGCGCAGCGCCGCCTTCACCGCGCGGAAGTCGGGCCGGCGGAACTCGTTCCACTCCGTCACGATCACGAGGGCGTCGGCGCCCTTGAGGGCCTCCATCGGGTGCTCGGCGTACTCGATGATGTCGCCGATGTAGTGCTCCTTCGCCTCGCGCATGGCCTCCGGGTCGTGGGCGACGACCGAGGCGCCCGACGCCTTCAGCGCCCGCACGAGCTCGATCGCAGGCGCCTCGCGCATGTCGTCGGTGTTCGGCTTGAACGCGAGGCCCCAGACGGCGAACCGTTTGCCCGTGAGGTCCGGGCCGAAGTGCTTGACGATCTGGCGGTGCTGGAGCGTCTTCTGGAGCTGGTTGACCTCCTCGACGGCCCTCACGATCTTGAACTCGTAGCCCATGTCCGCGGCGGTCTTGAAGAGCGCCTGGACGTCCTTGGGGAAGCACGAACCGCCGTACCCGACGCCCGAGAACAGGAACCGCGACCCGATGCGGTCGTCCGAGCCGATGCCCCGTCGCACCGCGTCGACGTCGGCGCCGACGAGCGCGCAGACGTTGGCGATCTCGTTCATGAACGAGATGCGGGTCGCCAGCATCGCGTTCGCCGCGTACTTCGTGAGCTCCGCCGACGCGACGTCCATGGTCAGGATCGGGTTGCCCGTCCGGACGAACGGCTCGTAGAGCTCCTGCATGATCCGCGCCGCACGCTCGGAGTTCGCGCCGATGACGACGCGGTCGGGCTTCAGGAAATCGTCGATCGCCGCGCCCTCCTTCAGGAACTCCGGGTTCGACACGACGTCGAAGGGGTGGGTGGTGTGGGCGGCCATCCGTGCGGTGACCTTGGCCGCCGTCCCGACCGGGACGGTCGACTTGTCGACGACGACGGCATACCCCGTCAGGTGCTTCGCGATCGACTCCGCCGCCGCGAGGACGTACCGGACGTCGGCGCTGCCGTCCTGGCCGGGGGGCGTGCCCACGGCGATGAAGACGACGTCGGCGCCTGGGATCCCCTCGGCGTAGTTGGTCGTGAACGTCAACCGCCCGTCACGGGCGTTGCGCTTCATGAGCTCCTCGAGGCCGGGCTCGTAGATCGGCACCTGGCCCTCGCGGAGCCTGTTGACCTTCAGCTCGTCGATGTCGATGCAGGCGACCGTGTTGCCGCTCTCGGCGAAGCACGTGCCTGCGACGAGGCCGACGTAGCCGGTTCCGACGACGGCGATGCGCATGGGGGAGACTGGTGCTGTTGGGAGTGAGAGGGCTCGCGCCAAGGTCATCCGTCGACGGCCGTGGAGATCTGGAGTGGCGCGGTTGAACTCCGCACGATAGCGTGTGCAACTTCAACCGAGGGGCGATTAACTCAGCGGTTAGAGTGCCTCGTTTACACCGAGGGAGTCGGGGGTTCGAATCCCTCATCGCCCATTTCACCGCGCCATGTGAAGCGTGCGCCCCACGTTCCGGATCCGGGCGTGCAACGGCGTCGTCAGGCGCGGTGCGCGCGGTGCGCGCGATCGGGCACCGCTGCGACCTCGGGTCCTAGCGCGAGCGCCAGGTGTCCAGTATCGAGACGCACGACGGCGAGCAGGCCGTGACGTGTCCCCGGACCCGCCATGCGCCGCGCGAGCGCTTCGGCCGGGTCGGGGTGGCCGCGCTTCTTGACCGTGACCGGCCCGATGTCGAGCGCGCCGCGCATCCGCCGCACCAACTTCGGGTCGAGCGGCGCCGTGCCGAGCACCGGCCACGAGCGCGTGAGCCCGCGCGGCCCGGGGCGGTCACCGCCGAGGTAGGCGATGCGCGGCGCGAGCGGCGTCAGGCCGGCGGTGCGCGCGACGTGGCCGACGAGGCCCGCGCGGATCACCGCGGCGTCCGGCTCGACGAGCCAGGCGATGTGGGACGCCTGCTCGCGCGGGAGCGCCAGGACCTCGACCGGCTCCGCCGCGCAGCCTATGACCTCCGTCACGCCATCCGTCGTGACGAGGACGGTCGCCTCGCGCGCCATGCCGCCCTGTGCGGCGGCGCCGGTCCACAGCGCGACTTCGACGAGCTCGCCGCGGTGGGAGACCCACGTGGCCTCGACCTCGCCCGCTGCCAGCGGTAGGTCGCCCGGGTCAGTGGCTGGCGCGGCCTTGATGCACGCCGCCGCGGCGCTCCTTGCGAGCGCGAGGCACTCGGCGAGCGGCGGCGACCAGTCGCGCGGATCGGCCTCGCGCGCGCCGGCGGAGCCGCCTGCGTGGGTGCGTTTGTCGAACCGCGGGCGACGGTCGGGGTCGAGCACGAGCGCGGCCTCCGCGACGAGCGCCGCGCGCCAGACGAGCGCTCGCGCGTCCGCGCGGACCACGCTGCGCGGCGTGAAGCCCGCGTCGGCGAGGTTCCCGCGCGCGCACATGATCGTCACGGCGTCGCGATCGCCGACGTGCACCTCGAAGCCCGCGCGCGCCGCCGCGAGCGCATCGGAGCCGAGGCCGCACGTCGGGTCGATCACGCAGAGCGGCTTGCCCACCGCGGCCAACGCCACCGCGAGCCGCGCGGCGCGCCAGGCCGCGACCTCGGGTCGGGTCGCCTGCTCGAGGCCCTTCGCCGTCAGGTGGCGCAGCGCGCCATCCGGAAAGCGCTCCAGGGCACGCGTGCGCAGCGCGGCGAGCTCCGCGGCGCGCCGCCCGAGCTCGGGCCCCAGCGCGCGCCGCGCGGCGCTGGCGCGCGCCAGCGGGTCCGAGAGCAGCGCGAGCTCGACGAGCAGAGGCTCGAGGTCGGGCCGCACGAGGCTCACGGGCAGGTCGCCGAGCGCGTCACCTGGGGGCGGCTTCAACGTCCGGATTGTCGCCCGCCAGCCCCCCGCGCGGGAACCCCCAGACCGACCACTGTCGCGCGCTCCGCCGCCCAGGCAGCTCTGCGCCGCGCGCTGGACGTCGATGGGAAGGATCTGCGCCACGCCGGGCTGCGCGGCGAGGTCGTAGTCTCGGTCAACGGCGACTTGGAGGGCCAGGTCCGCTTGGAAGCCGCGCTCGCGAAGTGCCGGGCCAGGTCCTCGCCGGCGGGGAACTGGCCTACTCGGATTCGGTAGGATGCCGCCATCACCACGGCCGTGCGCCTGCCTCCATGTCCCCGGTCGATTTGCCCCTCTCGAGCCCCATCGCAGCGAAGCTGGCGCTCGCGCTCGGGGGCGCGAGCGCCAGCT
>Ga0163154_10009532_pt1 | contig 11044 bp, 10 predicted proteins | sample OliLakLV19MP9P1_FD_148649 | JGI IMG/M metagenome (GOLD analysis project Ga0163154, IMG submission 148649) | Freshwater microbial mat bacterial communities from Lake Vanda, McMurdo Dry Valleys, Antarctica - Oligotrophic Lake LV.19.MP9.P1 | ecosystem: Environmental > Aquatic > Freshwater > Lake >...
CGCCTACATTATCCACAACAGAAGAAGGTTAAAAATCATGAGTACGACACTTCCCCCTGAAGAAAAGCTCGACTTTAAGCGAATCCTGCCCATTTTTGTGATTGTGATGGTTGACCTGCTGGCGCTGACGGTGATTATCCCCTTACTGCCGCTTTACGCCGTGACGTTCGGCGCTGATCCGCTGACGATTGGCCTGCTCACCACGTCCTACCCGTTGTTTCAATTGATTGGCGGCCCCGCTTTGGGCGGCCTGAGTGACCGGATTGGCCGTCGCCCAGTCCTCATCGTCAGCCAAATCGGTACATTCATCGGTTTGTTGATGTTGAGTTTTTCTAGCGCATTGTGGGTTTTGTTCCTCTCGCGCATCTTGGACGGCTTCACAGGTGGCAACATCGTGGCCGCGCAAGCCGCCATCACAGACAGCACCACCGACCGCACCCGCGCACAGGGTTTGGGTCTGATTGGCGCGGCCTTCGGACTCGGTTTCGTGCTTGGGCCAGCAATTGCGGGCGTCGCGCTGGCGATGTCTGGCAACGACTTCCGCGTCCCAGCGTTAATCGCCGCCGCGTTTTCGTTGGTTTCCATCATCTTGACCAGCGTCTGGTTCAAAGAAACGCTCTCGGAAGAACGGCGCGGGCAACACGCCGCCAGTAGTGAAGGCATGATCGCCCGCCTCCGTCGCGCCTTGCGGACTCCAGGAGTCGGCGTGTTGTTGGCGTTAATGTTCGCGCAACAGACCGTATTCGGCGGTGTCGAGGCACTGTTGGCACTGTTCACCCTCAACCGTTTGGGCATGAGCGCCGCCGATAACGCGCTGGTATTCGTGTTTGTCGGGGTGATTTTGGTGGCTGTGCAAGGTAAATATATCGGGCCGTGGAGTCGCCGTTATGGGGAGCGCAAGCTCATCCTCAGTGGGTTATTGTTGCTCTCAATCGGAGTCGGGTTGACCGCCGCGACGCCGGATGTCCCAGTGCCGTGGTATAGCCGAGCCGAACGCATAAGCGAATTGCAAACCAGAGGCACGCAACCGGAGTCTGCATTGACCCTCGTGACCACGACCTCTGTTCCGTTGCCGATGGATGATAAGCACAACGGTGCGCTGGGACTCGCGTGGTTGCTCATCGCGATGGTTCCGACCACGCTAGGCGCAGGCATTTTGTCACCCAGCATCAACAGCTTGATTTCTAAATCAGTCGGGCCGACTGAGACAGGCGGGGCGTTAGGCGCGAGTTCGTCTATGAACAGCCTCGCCAATGTCATCGCACCCTTAGTAGGTGGCGCACTATTCCAATTCGGGGGATCGTCCGCCCCGTTCTTTGTCGGGGCGGTGTCGTTGTTGGGGCTGTACGCCATCACTCAGCCGCGCCTGCCAAAACCTAAGGCCGCAATAGCCTAGCCTAGCGCTTCCATGACGATATTGACGCCGATTTGCGCGAGACGGATGTCCTCGTCTTCCGGCAAACCGCTGACGCCTACCGCACCAGCCACGATGCCGTCGATGATGATAGGCAAGCCGCCGCCCCATGTCACATAGCGCAGTTCGCCGAAATTCGTCATCGGGAAGATATCGCGCTGGGAACGTTCGCCCAAAGTCTTACTGGGGATGCCCTCACGGGCGGCGGTATAAGCTTTATTGATGGCGATTTGGATGGGCGGCAGGCCGCACCCGTCCATCCGCAAGAAAGCGATCAGGTCGCCGTGCGTATCGACGACTGCGATGGCCGCGCCCTGATTGGTGTTGCGACATTCGGTTTGGATAGCGCCCAGAATCATCTGAGCCTCGGTGTGGGTGAGTTCGTAGACGGTCTTCATGCGTCCTCCTTTGGGTCATGGATATGTGCAGCGGCGCGACGTGTTGCGCTCGCCGAATATAACCTGTAATTTTACGGATACAAATAGGGTTGTTCAGGTTGTTCGGTACTGTCGAGTTTGGCGATTTGAAGCACCGGCATTTGTTGCCCCATAAAGGTTTCGGTCTGGAAAGTACCCTCCACCGTCACCCAATCCCCGGCTTTGAAGCCGTCGAGTCCTGCATAGGCAGCGGGCAATCCGAGGGCGCTGGCGTCGGCCACACAGCATGACATGGTAAAACGCGCCAGCATAAACCGCCCTTCTGGGTACGACGGCTCGGTATAGACGAATCCCAACAGCTTGGCGGACTGACCGTTAAACACCGTCGGCGATTCCTCATCTGCGAACGCCCGCGACCAGTCCAGAATATCACGGCTGAGGGGGTCTTTTTGGGAAATCGACATCCCTCCGCCGAAATTACTGGTCAAACTGACCCCGCTGATTGATTCGACGCCCAGCGGTTGCACATTATCGGTCAAGATGGTGGCCGCGCCCAACATCAGCGGCAGCCCGACCATCATCAGCGTGCCGATATGGGGTCGGCGGTCTGCGTGGCCGCTATTAGCCCGCGAGGCGCTATAGCCCGCAACATCGCGTAGGGCGGCGAGACTGCTTAATCCCAGTGCGCCGAATACCACCACGGCGACGGACGATAACCACGCAAAGCGCAGATTGATGTAGTAATTCAAGTTACCGCTGGCGATGGTATAAGCGAAATAGACCGCAAATCCCAACAGCACCACCGACTTGAGGACGAGTTCGTTACGGGTTTGTCTTATCGTGGTCATTTCTCACCTCGTTTTTCAATCATGGGTTTGGGCTGTAGGGGCGCAACACGCTGCGCCTGCCATTCATATCCCCTGAATTTTTCAAGATAATCGCGTCTTGTAGGGGCGACTCATGAGTCGCCCACCAGCCGGACTCATCGCAACAGCAGATTCATCCATACGCCCGCCAACAGAGTCAACAGCAACGGCAAGATAATCAGATAGGCGACGGCACGACGGCGGAACACGCCCGCTAACATCAGCGTGCTTTTAATGTCAATCATCGGGCCAAAGGTCAAAAATGCCAAGATTGACCCCGTAGGGAAAATCCCCGTGAAAGACAGCGCGAGGAACGAGTCTACCGTGCTACACACGCTGAGGATGAACGCCAACGCCTGCATAATCAACACCGACAGCACGGGGCCGCTGCCCAATTCACGCAAGGCCGACTGCGGGATAAACGTCTGCATCAGCGAGGCCAACAGCGTGCCAATCACTAAGAAGCGCCCCATATCGAAAAATTCATCAATCCCAAACCGTAGCGCAGACAGCATCCCCGGCAATAGTTTGGGGCGCTCCGGCGTGACGGCGACTCCCGCCCCGCCGCTGACTGGCGCAAGCGACCCCGGCAACAAAACCTCGTGTGGCTTGGTCGTCAACTCGAACACCACCCCGACGATAATCGCCACCAGCGCCGTGACGACGAATCGGCTGACGATTATCACCGCGCCGTCGTTGTAATCGCGGAACGCCAACGCCGTGCTGACCAAGACAATCGGGTTCATGACCGGCGCGGCCAATACGAACGCCACGCCCACCGAGGTCGGCAGCCCTTTGGTGAATAAGCGGCGCGTGACCGGCACGACTCCGCACTCACAGACCGGGAAGGCGAACCCTAGAAACGTGCCAGCCACCGTCGCTAAGATGCGATTTTTCGGGACGGCACGCACGATGTCCTCACGGGTGACGAACACCTCTAAGAGGCCGGAAACCAACGTCCCCAGCAGCAAAAACGGCACGGCCTCGATGAAAATGCTGAGGAAACTGTTGATGAAAGTCACGATTTGCGATGAAGTCATAGGAAAGCCTGTCTAGTTTGACGTGGGCTGTCATCCGTCAATAGCAATGATTTAGTACGCCTAATGTGAAATGAAAACGCCCCGATAGATAATGTCCAGACTCATCCGCCGCCCAGCACTAAAGTGCCGGGCTGAGGGGAAACAAAGTCCACTAAAGGGACTCTTTTTTTCCGACTCTTGAACCAAGCAATCCACTTTAGCGGGTTTTGCAGTGCATTAGACGGGGGTTTTAACCCTCGGCGGCGGATTCACGATATATCCAATCATTTCACATTACCCGTTTAGTGGTATCGGAGGAAACGGACAGGATTGATCCTATTCCTACAAAACGTCTGGCTAAGGCGTATTTTAACTGAAAACTGCCCACTACAAACTGCTAACTTATTGGCGCCGTATACGCCGAATCAGCGCACGCGCACGCGGCAACACTTGTGTGAAGGCGGCATACGCCAGCGCATTGGGCGCGTAATCCCACGCCCCGCCCGTGCGCATGACCGTCCCTCGGAATCCGCGCTTGAATTGGTAAACGCCCCACATCGAATCAGAGTCGTCGAAGATGTCCGGCGCACCCCACAAGTCATAGCGCGTGCAGCCCTGCGACTTTGCCCAGCGCATCGCCTCCCATTGGAGCAGATAATTGGGCATCTTATCGCGGTGGATGTCCCGACTCGCGCCGTAAAAATACCATACGGTCTGGCCGAATTTGTACAGGACGACGTGCGATACCGGCTGACCATCGACCTCGGCAATCAACGGGTGACACAGCCCATCACGCATGAAGTCGCGCCACGCCCGCTCATAATACTCACGCGGACGCACCAAAAAACCATCCCGTGCGCCGGTCTCGGTATACAGGTCATACAGCATCGGCACATCGGACTCGGCGGCGGCGCGGATGGTCACGCCCTCGCGCTCGGCCACGCGCACCTTGCGGCGGGTACTCTGGCTCAGGCGCATGATGAGCGCGTCCTCGTCTGGGGTAAGGTCAATCACGATGCTGTTCTTGAACTGGATTTGTTCGCTGGAATAGCGCCACCCGCGCTCCTGCACCATCGCCGCCCATGCCGAGCCATGCGGATTGGGCGAGTCGTCGGCCTCCCCCGGCACGCCGGTAGCGAGTGGGATGTCGGGGTCGATTTTGAGCGCGATGGCGCGGTACTGTCTGGCGAGTTGTTCCAGCGCGGCCAAAACCTCCCGCGATACATCGGCGTCGGCGGGGTCGAGGATAGGGCCTTTGGGCGCGTACATGACCGTCAAAGGGCCAGCTTTGCGAATCCCAATAGAAGCCATCGCCATGATATGCCCGCCGCGTTTGAAGGCAAGGCGCAGCGGAGTCCAGCCAGTAGTCAGGTGTTTGAAGTCCCCCCATGCCCAGCTTTGCAACAGATGGGCGGCGGGGAATTGCACCAGCGCACTATCCCACGCGGCGCGATCTATGACGGTTTCAATTGTCAGCATCAAACCTCTAGGTCAATTGAAAGTGATAAGAGGGACAATCATACAGGATTGCGCCAACCGCGAATTTTACTCATCACTCATCACGACGCTTTTAAGATTTTCCGGCGTTACGGGCATTTTCCATCGCAATCGCGCCGTAGTCGGACAAAGCGCTGAGGAGCGCGGCATGATTCTGGGTGAAATTGGCCGCGCCCGCCGTCACGCTACGAACACCCAATGCGCCCAACACGCGGTCTTGAATCACCAGCGGGGCATAGGCTGCGCTGATGGGTGAACCGGGTAGACGTTTCAATTTTTCGGCGTCCAGCACAATCGGGCGGCCACTCTTAATCACCTGCGCGGCAATCGGGTCATTGACCGCCACGCTGACGGCTTGAGCGCGGGGATTATCACCGCGTTTGACGGCGCGTAGCAGTTGTTTATCGCCATCGACCACCATCAAATACGCTTCTTCGGCGCTGGTGATTTGCACGGCGGCATCGACAAGGCGCGGCAGCAGTTGGTCAAGCGAATGCAAGGCAGCGACTTGTTTACCGACCGCGTACAGGGCATTGAGTTCGGTCACGCGACTTTGCAATTCCTTATTGGCCTGCATCAGCCGTTCAATCAGCGTATCTTTTTCGCGCTTGAGACGAGTCTCCGCGAGGCTCTTTTCGATAGCGCGGAGCATTTCGTCGGGGTAAAAGGGCTTAATCACATAATCTTTGACGCCCAGCCGATAGACCTCTACCGCGATGTCCTCGCTGCCGTGGAACGTCATCAGGATGACCGGCATATCGAGGCTGTGGGAGTTCAATTGGCGTAAGACTTCCATACCGTCCATACGCGGCATATTCAGGTCGAGCAAAATCAGGTCGGGCTTATGGCGAATCGCCATTTGTAGCCCTTCAACCCCGTCGCGTGCGCTCATGGGCTTATAGCCGTTAGGCAGCAGCACATAATCGTTGAGAAAGTGATGATTTTGCTGCGCGTCATCAACAATCAGGATGTTCTCGCCGGCCACAAGCGCCTCGCTTGAATAAAGACATTCAGGTGAAAAGTAACAATGCTGCTAGTTTACCGCAAAAATGGCCTATCGACACCCATCAAACCCCACGCTTGACAGCCCGCCCCCTGACCACTAAAATACTGTCCATGCAAGACATCCCAAGCAGTAAAAAAAGATGGGCCCATAGCTCAGCTGGGAGAGCGTTTCAATGGCATTGAAAAGGTCGTGAGTTCGAGTCTCACTGGGTCCACAACAAAAAACCGTCAGCACGCGCTGGCGGTTTTTGAGTCACCCGTATGGGGTTGGCGTACCAACCCCATACGCTACACTGTCTTTTGAATCCACGCCGCCAAGACCTGACCGGCGCGTTCGGCGGCGGTGGGGGTAAAGTGAATCCCATCGAAGCTGTAGGTATAGCCGCCCCGCGCTTGTTCGGCGGCGTAGTCATCCCAACCCACCTTGACCCGATCCCCGATTTGGAACACGGTTTGTAGACTCAACGGTGGGCGCTCTGGGAGGGTCGGCGGGTTCAAATATGCGCCGAAATCGAATATCGGCAGATTCAGCGACTCGGCGGCCTCGCGGTTTTTGGCGTTGAATAACCCCATCGCCGCGACTGACGCCGGGTTGTACTCCATCGGCGGCAGACCGACCAGCACCAACACATGATTCAGGCTGAGTTCGGTCAGCAGGTCGCGGAAAATCGTGCCGTAGTCGTCCGGCTCGATATAACCGCTGGGCAAATCTTGCTGAGATTTGTAATATGGGCGGGTGGCGGGGAAGGCATACGCCAGCGCGTCATTGCTCCCAGATAAGACAAAACAGGCGTCCGGCACATCTTCCAAGACCGATTCGACTCGTTCGCGCAACTTATTGACCGTGTTGCCGCCGATTCCCCGGTTAATGATGGTGTGTTGAGGCAATGCCGCCGCCACCGCCCGCACATAACTCCCGCCGTAAACGCCTTCGGTCAGGCTTGCGCCCAAAAATGCGATTTTCATGGATTCTCCAATGGATATAAGAATTGGGGTGTTTCAGCGCGGGCGGGCAAGCCACGCCTCTACAAGTTTTTGGCTCATGTTCAGATTGTGTGAAATGACTGCGACTGTAGGGACGCCCTTCTGGGCGTCCGCCTGTCCCGAAAACGGACGGCAAAAATGCCGTCCCTACACCACTCCATTTGAACATGAGCCTAGTTTTTTCTCATCACTCATCACTTAAAACGCATCACTTCATTCTTAAAGCATCACCAATCCTAAGCGCCCGCCGCGCACGACGGCCTCGGTGCGGCTCTGTGCGCCGAGTTTGCTTAGAATCGTGTTGACGTGAAATTTTACCGTATTCGGGCTGATGCTGAGGGATTGCGCGATGCCCTTGTTGGTCAGGCCGGACGCCATCAACTGCAAGACTTCAAGCTCACGGGCGGTCAATTTTTCTTGCGGGGAGTCGTCTACCATCCCACCGGCTGGCAGCAAATGGGCGGATAATGCTCCGTCCAGCGTGACCAACCCCATCGCCAGTGCGTCCAACGCAATCGCATAGCGGCGCGGGTCGCCTTCACGGAGCAGCACCGCCGCCCGCAATCCAACCGGCAACGAGGCCGTCACCACATAGGCAGAAGTCGGGTCGGGCAGCAGAAGCAGGCTCGGGACGGTCAAGCTCGCAATACAGGTCAGCCATCGGATAGGGTCATATCCGAGGTCGAATACGGCGGCGTCGGGGCGGTAGAGGTCGATGTCGTCTGCCAAATTCTCTCCGGGCGCAAGCTGACCAATCACGTCCGCGTCGGCAGTATCCGCCAACAGCGCCGCCAGCCCAGCACGAGCCAGAATCCCATCGGCAATGATTAAAAGTCGCATGGGAGACAGCATAGCGCCTCGGTATTAGAAGCGCGTTGGCGTGCCTAGACTTCGATGTAGCGCCGCCACGCATCGGGTCCCGTCCCCACCGCAATCACCAGATAGCTGGTGCGCGGGGTTTTGGGTTCCCATTGCAGCCTCATCCCGGCCTCGTGCGGCAGGCGACTGCCCTTGCGATGATTGCACGGGGAACAAGCGCAGGCGGTATTCGTCCATTGGTCTTTCCCGCCACGGCTGCGCGGGACGATATGGTCAATCGTGAAGTCGTCTTTCGCCAAAACCTTATCTTTGGTCTGGCTGCCGATGGTCACGCCGCAGTAGATACAGACATAGTTGTCGCGCATCAAAACCCCGCGACGACTCCAATGGGCTTGGCGGCGCGGCACGTTAATATAGCGCCGTAGGGCGATGACGGACGGGACGGGGAATTTTGTCTTGACCGAACGGAGAAATTCGCCGGTCTGTTCGACCATGACGGCTTTCTCGGACACCAGTAGGTTAATCGCACGCGGTAAACTGATGACGGCCAGCGGTTCCCACGTCGAGCCGTTGAGGAGTAAGACGCGCATCTGAGCGATAGATACAGCCACAATAACCTCTGAACACGGCCAACATTATTTGATGGTTTCAATTTTGTATTATAACGCGGATTCGTTAAATTGACTTTAAGTTTGGGTTGTTATGCCTCAATACTGGGGGCGCGAAAACGCTATCACCGCACCAACTCTGAGGAGACAAATTTTTAAGGTATTGTAGGGCGCACAGGTAAATGCGCCCTACAACCCTCTACCAATTACCGGCGCAAGCTGAAGTTCAGCATCCCATCCTGTAGATTAAGGACGCGATTGGATGTGTTATCCGCAAGATTTACGCCCACGACACAATCCGCCATAACCACATAGGCTGTATCATCGTCGCCCGCGACAAAGCTCAGAGAATCGGTCTGCTGCTCCTCACATCCTTCAAGCGGGATGGTATGGGTGGCTGCAAACGTCTGAGCGTCAAATCCGTACAGGACAAGCCCACTCGCTGACTCGTGGACTCCGATTACCAACAATGTCTCGCCATCTAGCGACCAGACGACATCCCCGATGAACGCGAGAGAATCATCAGCGGCGTTTTCGCGCAACGTTGCGCCTGTTTCGGCGTCAATGACCGCCAAACGCCCATCAGAATAATGCACCGCGATAGTCTCGCCATCCAGCGACCACGCGCCGGTAGCGATAGAAGTGCTGGTGTCCAAAGACAACGGATGGCCGCCGTCAAAACCGATGACGCCTAGCTTACTGCTATCTCCCTCAGACAACGGCTCCTGTATATAGAGGATGCGCGTGCTGTCTGGCGACCAGTCTGGGTGGGTATGATAAGCACTCTCGGTAGTGACGACGCGCAGTTCCATCCCATCCGTAAAGGCCGCCCAAATTTGCTGCGATTGTTGCCAGACCAATGAGCCGGCCATCACGACTTTCTCGCCATCCGGTGAGATGACAAAATCACGAATATAGAGGTCAGCATTGACCTCGCTAATGCCACTGCCATCCGCTTGTAACACTGTCACGCCGGGTTCTTCAGGAGCAGTATTCCTGAGGACTGCGATTTGTGAACCATCGGATGACAGTTTGGCTTCTCCGGCAAACGGCAAAGACCGCTGACTGTTGACCGTCTCATAGGTGATATTACAGACCGATTCACCCTCAAAATCGCTGGTGTATAAGTTAGAAGTTCCCAACGCCGGGTCGATGTAATAGAACGTGACATCCGCTGCTTCGATATGTTCCACAGGACACAGCGGCGCAAGCATCGTGATGTTAGAACGACCTTCCGGCATCCAACCAGAGCGCCCGTCATCGGCTTCAACCGGCCACCAGCGTAGGCCAGCCTTCTCAACCGCCACGCCAATCACAGTCACCAACGACCCCCCATCAATAAACTCATTTCCTTCAGAGGAGGCGGGTGACGAGGAAAAGGTCTCTTTCCCCACGCTAACTACCCGCGCCCGTGCGCCGGGTTTGAGGATATTCACGACGGGCAACTCAACGCTTAAAAATGGATTATTGAGGATGGGAAGTTCTGTCGGCGTCAAGGTGATGGTCGGTGAAGGAGTGATGCTGGGCGTCAACGTCAGGGTAGGTGTCAATGTCTGAGTTGGTGTTAGCGTCTGGGTCGGCGTCAGAGTCGGTGTCACGGGCGTGGCTGACGGGATGAGCGTGGCCGTGGTGGGTGGGTTAATCGGCTCAATCCAGTATTCATTGGCCGTGCCTTCCACCGTCCACCCGACCATCCCTTGATAATCGACTTTGTACCACGCGAATCCCTCTGCACAGGTCGGTCCTTCCAGAACGTTGAATACGCCGCTGCCGGGGATTTGCCCAATCGCGGCGCTCTGACGGGTGGGCTGGTCGCGCACATTGTTGGGGTCGCCGGGGACGACGCGGGCGATGAACCCGCCATTCAAGCGTGAAACTTGTACGTTGGGGCAGGTCACACCCGCCTGCGCGCCCGCTTGTGGCGATAAGGCCAGCCAGAATAGGCTTAATAGCCCAAGCGATAAGATGATGCGCCTCATGAAAAGTTCCTCCTGTGATTGGATGTCTAACTGCCTCAACTGGCAGCTACACCGATACTAGCGGTTTGCCGGAATCGATGCGCCGACCACGCCCCAACGCATATCCCTCACATAGCCATTGCTTGACCAATGATGCTTTTCGCTTGGTCTACGTCCTCTACGCCCGCCCTCCGTAGCTGTGCTACAATTCGGGCTGTTTTGGGCATGGTACGCCACGCCCCTTCACACGCCTGAACGAGAGGACACGCGGATGCACGTCGCCGTCAATGGATGGTTCTGGTCTCAGCCACAAGTCGGCAGCGGACATTATCTGCGCCGCCTCATCCCCGCCTTGCGCCAAGCCCGCCCAGACATCGCCCTCACGCTGGTACTCCCCACTGGCACAGACTCGGCGGGCATCCCCGACGGGGTGAAGGTCATCACGGCGGGCGGCGGGCGCGGTAAGCTGGCAAAAATCTGGTTTGAGCAGCGCCATT
>Ga0163154_10009534_pt1 | contig 11044 bp, 7 predicted proteins | sample OliLakLV19MP9P1_FD_148649 | JGI IMG/M metagenome (GOLD analysis project Ga0163154, IMG submission 148649) | Freshwater microbial mat bacterial communities from Lake Vanda, McMurdo Dry Valleys, Antarctica - Oligotrophic Lake LV.19.MP9.P1 | ecosystem: Environmental > Aquatic > Freshwater > Lake >...
GCAACATCGTCCGCACCTGGTGAACGCAATGCGCAGCCACCGCGGCCTGTTCGGGGTCGGTCAGCAGATCGGGAAGATTAGGGAGGATGCCGAGCAGGGGGATGCCGGAGAGATCGCTGCCGGCATCGTCGGAATAGCGATAACGTCGATCCATCGCCAATATGCCACATAGAATCGCGACGGGCAGAAGTCCGCCCCCCAGCAAGCCGATTCCCGCGAACGCCTTGCGACGATCGACGGCGGGCAGGGCGGGAAGGTCCCCGTCGCTGGCAAGCTTGATGCGACCCGAGCCGGCGCTCTGATATTGCAAACGCTCGAGCTGGCGATTGATGACGTCCAGCTCACCTTGAAGTCGATCGATATCGTTGGACGCGACCTGAATCTGCTGCCGCTTGGAGCCGAGCGTATTCGCCTGAGTCTGCTGGGTGCTCAGTTCCTCTTGAAGCGTCTTGACCTGCCGCTCCAAGCGCTCGGCGGCTGATCCCGAAATTTGCATGAGACCCATGCCGTCGGGCCTGGGGATGAGGATCACGCCCGAGCTTTTAAATTTATTGGCGGTCTGGTTCATCTGCTCTTCAAGCAACGCGAGTTCTCGCCGAGCGGCTTCAACGCTGCGGTGTGCTGATCCAAGCGAGCCCATTAAACGTTGAATCAGCAGCTCAGTGGAACGTTTTTGATCGAGCAAGGCGCGCATGACCGGATCAACCGAGGCTAGATCTTCGTATTCGGAGGTCAGGTCCACATCCGGGCGTGTGTCGGCGGTTTCGCGAGTCGCCAGGGCGCTGTTGACCGCGGCAAGGTCCAATTGGGCTTGGCGCAGTTGGTTCTGTGTCGACACCTGCGCTTCAAGGAGCCAGTCATGCACCTTGCCCATGGTTTCAGGCCCGCCATACTCACGGAGCAATTCGGCGATCTCGCCGCGCCGACGTGTCTGGACGCTGGTGATATCGTTGCGTTTTTTGTCGAGAAACAGCATGGCCCGGCGGTTATCTTCGGCGCCGGTCTCGCTATACAGTTCCATGTAGGCAGCGATGATGCTTTTCACAGCGGCCTGAGCAATTTTCGGGTCTTCGTTGAGTGAAGTGACGCGAATGAAGCTCGTCTGCGGAAGGGTTTTGGCTTCGAGTCCTTCGGAAATCGAATTCGTTCCCCGGCTTGCTGCCCGCCACGTCGCGCTGTTTTGTGCTGCTTCTAGCACACGCGGGCCTTGGATCCGCGCGACCTGATTGGTGACAAAGGTGTTGTAAAGCACCATCACGCGATCGTCTCGAAACAATTCATCAATGACCGCATTGACTTCGATCATTCCCGTGCTTTGAAATTGCGGCTTGGGCAATAGCCAGCCCGCAGCCAACCCGGAAGTCGCGCCAAGCAGACCCAATGTAATGGCCAGCCAGTAGCGCCCGCGCAGCAGCCGGTGCAGCTTCTTCACCGGGCTGACTGGTGGCGCGGGTTGAGCGCCAGAGGCCTGGTGAGCAAACGGATCATCCGACAAGGCGGGAACGCTGGAAAATCGGGACTGGGTAATTTCGTGGCTCATGAGGATGCTCGCTGTGGATAGGCCAGTTCCCGGATCAGTTTAACGTTGGGGGTCATCAGCGCCTTGAAAATCTCATCGCGCTTGGCTTCATCCAGACTGTCGGGCATGACAACCTGAAACTGCGCCGCGCCATATGCTCGTCGCTCATAATACTCCGAGGCGTCGCGAAGCGATTCCATATCGGGCACGGGGCCTTGGCCTGGAACGATGAGAAAATTGTAGACGACCTGGGAATAGCGCCGGCCGTGCACGTTGCGCACGAAGGTGTAGGCCATCCCGGGGATCAACAGGTTTCCCACCCGCCAGTCGCGCCGCTTGGCGCCGGTTTGCTCCTCGCCGTGGGCGCGATAGCAGATGGGCGGATAATGTCCGAGCATGTCGCGCGAGTCGCGACACTGAACGACCAGCATTTTGGCCTGCCCGAGATCGTCTGAGCCATCAAAAGTATAGGTCCGTGACAGAATTCCGTTCGGCCTGAGCAACTGCTGTGCCGCCGACGGGATGAAATCGTCTTTGCCGATCCACGTGCCGATGCGTATGCCGTCTCGTTCATGATCGACAAAGTGCGATATCTTGCCTTCGACGCCGTCCGTCTGGAGGCCGATAATCGACTGCGCGTAGGCGTGATACGGCACGACATCCTGAGGCGAGATGCGCGTACCTCGGTCGGCGGCGATGCCGGCCAAGAGGAGGACGCTCAGCAGGGGCGCTGCCGTCACTTTCAGAACGTTTTTGATATTGACGGCCATAACATTACGCCTTTTTGAGCGTTTGCGCTCAGGCAGATTGCGAAGCCAATGGGTATCGCGTCACAGGAACAGCCGCCCACTTTAGCAGTTGGATGCAGCCATAGAGAATCATGAAAGCCGCCGGAAGCATTGCCCAGCCGCTCCATGTGTGAAACGAATCGGCAAAATCGTGCGATGCGTATCCATAAAGCCAGATCGTCGGCAGCGTTCGCAGGACATTGACCAGCAAAGCTGCCACGGGACTCAGCAGCAGAACCGTGAATCGCACGCTATTCCGCAAGGGCAGTGCGAAACTGAACGTATAAGCGACCAGGATCAGGGCAAACAATCCGCGCATCCCGTTGCACGCCTCGGCGATCGTCACCAGGGTGCCGTTGATGCTGAGGGTATTGCCTGAAACTTCCGCATCCACGCCCATGATCTGCAACAGCACCTGTGCGGCCTCGGCAGTGAGGCCCTGGAGGGGCAACGAGATCGCCTGCCGGATTCCACCGGGCACCGGCACGAGAAATACAAGTACACCGACGGCGGGCGCGAATCGAAACAGGACGTTTTTCCCAAGAATACTGACCGCGCATCCCAGCACCGTCAGCACCGCGCCGGCGTGGTACAAAGCCTGCACGCCGTCGTTGAAGCCATATCGATAGAGAAACCAGCCCACCGCCACCATCAACGGGCCAAGGATCGTCCCGCTCGGCCGGCAGTGGCGAAAACGCATCTTGCGAATCCATACCAGAACAAAGGCGATCAGCGGCACGATGAAGATGTGGCTGTATTCTTCATCCTTCTCGGCGATCAAATAAATATCGCTCCAGGCATCGATGGTTGCCCACGCACCCAGCGCCACGACCGCGCCGGCAGCCAGCAGGTGCGTCATCGAAAAGCGTTCAGTTTTGATTGACGTAAGGGTCATACTTTGCTTTTTGAATCGGGCGGGCACTCGAAGAGTTGCTCAACGACCCGAGAATCCTTTGGGACAACCGCTTCCGGACAGACCAGCGAGCGGACGACTGCAACGCCCGCGTGCACCTGCGCGCCGCGCAAGATCACCGAATCGTGCACCTGCGCCGACGCGTCCACCGAAGCGCCCGCCTCGATGATCGAAAAACTGCTCTTCCAATCCTCGGCCAGCGGATCGATGCGGGCCTGCTTGCCGTTCAAACGTCGATGATGCAACCGCAGGGCCGCAATGTAGTCGCCTAACGACCTGACGGGCAGCCCGGTGGGGCGCCGGCGATCCACCACCCGCACGTCGAATTTCGACGCGATCAGCGGAAGCGCCTGTTCCTTCATATCGACGAAACCTGTCCGTTGGATAATGCGAAGCGTCTTGACGGTGACGAGCATGACGCCCGAAGGCGTGCCATCCTCATGACCCACCAATGCGACATCGCCGCCGGTTTTCTCGAGCGCGCCGACGATGCCGGCAAGCGGATCCAATAATATCTGGGCGGCATTGGCGACGACGATCAGGTCGTCATCTTCGTAATCGTCAGCGAGATCGGTCAGCACCCCGCCTGTTCCGCGATATTCGGATTGATCCCGCTCGACACGGAATGTCCCGTAATATTTGGCATCGGCAGTCACCGGCTCGGGGCTGCTGCGATCCACCAGGATACGCACGGGGAGTGACGACAGATTGCAGATGCGGGCGAGTTCGATGGCGTGATTGAGCCAGTGGTTCAGGATCGATCCGCTTGAATCCAGTGGTAAATCCAGCACCGTGCGCGAAACGGCTTGACTCAGTGCGGTCTGCCTGACCATTCCCCCGAGCAAGATCAGTGCCCGTAACCGGTGCAGGCGGCGATTCTCAAGCCCGTGCGGGCGAACAATCTGCTCAGCGGGCTCGGGCATAATTTCCGGCGCTGAAACTTCCGGTACGACGCCTCGCCGGGCAGCAGCGGGAACGCGCGGATTGCCTGGATTGCTGACGTCGTTCGCAGTCTGCGCAGGCATCGTTGCCGGCTCGGTCGAGGTCGTGCTGACGAGTGAGTTTTGGCTGCGAAAAGGCGCCAGCATCCCGATAAACAGACTGCGCCCGAGCAACATTCCGGCGAACGGCAAGCCATCGAGAATATACCTTTTGAAAAGCCGGCGTGGCTCTTGCGTCAAGCGGTGCAGCCATTCCAGTCCAAAATCCTGCATCCACTTGGGGGCACGCTTGACGTCGCCGGTGAGGAAACTGAAGCTGACGCCCACGCCCAGGAACCAGGCGGTGGGGAGGGTGGCCCTCACGAGGGAGATGAAGTCTTCCTGCTTCGGCGATCCCAGTGCGACGAAAACGATATCGGGTTGGGTCGAAGAGAGCATCGCGCGGATGCGGGCCATCTCACCGTCGCGTCGCTCAAATCCCACCGGCGGGCAAAGCGTGCCGGCGACACGCAACCCGGGATTTCGTTCGACCAGCACTTTCGCCGCCGCCTCGGCGGTGCCCGGCGAGCCGCCGAGCAGGAAGACCGAGCGGTTTCGCGTGGCGCTCGCGGCCGACAACGACGAAATCAGATCGCTTCCCGCGACGCGCTGTGGCAAGGGCGTGCGGCGCAATTTGCACGCCCAAACGATCGGCATGCCATCGGCAACGACAAGGTCGGCCTCGGCCACCAACGCGGCAAAATGCACATCCTGAACGCACCGCCTGAGATGATCAAGATTAGGCGTGACAACAGTTCCGCCGAAACCTTTTTCCGACTGACTGAGGATATGCTCAATCGCCTGGGTTTCGGTGACGGCGTGAATTTCCACGCCATCCAGATTGACGATTGGGAATAAAAGGTCGGCCAAGGGAAGCACTGTACGTGCCCGCCTCGGTTGTGAGGAGGTCCGATGTCCAAACGCCGACCGGGCTCGACCGGGCTCAGCATCCCATTCCCAAGCAAGCTTTCCGTGCCGGAGATACATCGTCCTTCCTTAGATTCCAACCTTGAGACCGATAATCATCCATCAGCACGACGATTGGGGCGGCTTTTCACAGATCGAAAAGGCCTCAAGCCTCAAGTCGTGCTACTGCGGCCACGCCGCGTCGGCGAAGCCTGCCGTCTGCTTACTATCGGTCAACTTCGGGGGCAGATGACGTCTCTGACGTCTATCCATTGCAATTCTTTGAACATCTTCGCAGACCCACTGAGGAGCATTGACTATCGCTTTTTTCTGGCTTCAATGCAACCCGCATATTCCACACCCACGTCAGCAGGTCCGATAATCGAGGGCAGAGCGTGAAAAATGTGAGGGTTTGAGCGGGAATTCAGGCAGATGAACTGATGTCACTCATTTGGCCCGAGTGAAACTATCGTCATGGGATCAAAAAGATAGGCGTCCATCAGATCAGAAAGTGTCTTGGGGGTGATGGCGAGCAAGGTTGTGAGATCTTCTTCTAAAGAACGATAATCGCCATTATACAGCCACTGGCTGGCGATTCCCCGCATTCTTCCGGCGGGCACCTCTCCCCCAAGGATGAGTCCGCTGGCGATTTTATTCTTCGCGCGCTCCACTTCTTCGGAATTGAGGTCGCGCCGGACACGTCTCAGCTCGCTTTGGGCGATATCCAATACTTGCTCACTTTTTTCCGGATCGCTCGTTAATGCCAGATAAAAGCTGCCGCAACGGTCGTGCGGGTAAAATCCGAAATCCGCTTCTTCGGCCAGCGCGTTATCCACTAGCGCCCAATAAAAACGAGAACCATCGGAATCTCCGATGACGTCCGCGAGCACACGCGCGGCGAATCGCGCTTCGTCCTGTGCGCTGGGGCCGGGCGTCATGCCCATCACATATCGCCGATTCAACTTCGCATCCTGGATCGCGCGGCGAGTCGATTGATACACCGGCGCGACATACTCCCGATGCGTGTCGACGTGGGGCCAATGTCCGCAATACTGCTCGATCAGGTCGGTGACGTAATCAAAGTCCATCACGCCGGTGACGGCGACGACTAAATTCCCTGGCCCGTAGCGCTCGCCGAAATATCGCACCATTTTTTCGCGTTGCAGGGCGGTGATGGATTCCGGCGTGCCCAGCACACTTTGCGAGAGCGTGTGAGTGCCGAAATGCGTCTCCATGAGCTTCTCATAGAGGCGCTGTCCCGGCTCGTCCATGTACATGGCGATTTCTTCCAGGATCACCTTTTTTTCGGTAATGAAATCCTCTTCGCGCAGGGCAGGACGCAGCAGGTGCGCGAGGTGTTCGATGGTTGGCTTGGTGAATTCGGGAATGACATTCGCATAATACGCGGTCATTTCCTGGCTTGTGAACGCGTTGTATCGCGCGCCCATTTCATCGAAAATGCGATTGACGTCCTCCCAGGAATATCTGTCGGATCCCTTGAACAACATGTGCTCTAGAAAATGCGACACCCCGCTGATAGAAGCATCCTCGTCACGCGAGCCCGTGTTCACAAAAAAGCCGGCGGCGAACGAATAAGAATCCGGATTCGGCTCGGCAATGATGTCGAGCCCGTTGGCGAGTCGCTTATGACGGAAGGTCAATGGCATAGGATTGATCGAGCCTCAAACGAACGAGAATAAACTGGCAAAGACTTGCTGCAGAATGGGCTAATTCTTACTCGTGCGTCTATTCGATGGGTTCGATGGTGATGACGTGCTTGACCGGCACGACGGCTGCTGCGATGTCATCATTCAACTTTTGCTGGCGGGTTACACCAGCCTGCGCAATGCGGTCAAAAGCGTCGCCCGCTTCCGGAAATTCCGCCCGCCGTTGTTCGGCGTTGTGCAGCCACTCCTTGGTCAGTGTCGTTTCCAGATTCTGCTTCTGACGGATCAAGTTGACCACTTTTGCAAAAGCCGGCGCAAACGGATTGTCCGGAAACTCGCTCGCCAGATTAACGCCGGCATTCAATTGATCGGCAGTGAATGTTTTGGTCACAACGCCCCAGGTGACCTTCGCATTTTCAGTTAAACCCGAAACTTTGAGTGTCAGACGATTGAGGTTTTCATTGAAGGGAAGATAGGGCAGCAGTGCCTTGGCAGAATCGGGTTTGGCCGCATCACCCGGGACGATGAAAGGGTATCGACTGCTTTCAATTTCGATCGCTTTTCCATCGAATTTGATCAAGGTGTGACCTTCGGAAGTCTTGGCTTGTTTGCCGGCAAGATCGACCTCGATCGATCCAATATTTCCATCGCAGCCGAGTGCCTTCAAAAATGCATACGCCATGGCAAACTGACCATTGTCGCCCGGATGTACGCCGTCTCCACCCGCGAAAGGGACGCCCGGGTGGTCGGCCTTGAACTTTGTCATGGCCTGCATCATCACGTCATGCACGTCAGCAAACACGCACCCTTCGGCATCGGCAATTTCTTTGCCGATCGCACCGAAGGCGGCGAGCGTGTCGTTGTAGATTTTTGCCTGGGCGGGGTCGTTTCGGAACTTCTCAGAATCCACACATCCCGGCGATCCGACGACGACGTATCGCGCGCCCGCAGCCTTGAACTGTTTGATGATATCCAGCGTGCTTTCTCGATACATCGTGGCAAGTTTCTTCTGCACAACACCGTATCCGGCATCATTCATGCCGTAGCACATCGTGACCACCGTAGGCTTGAAATAAAGCACGTCTTTGCTGATTCGCGTCTTGAAACCCCACGTTGTCTCGCCGCTCCATCCAAACTGCGCGGCTTGAACTTTTTGCTTCGGTTGGCACATCACCAGATAGGCATCCATGAAGACTGAATAGATCTTTTGCTCCGTGATGGAATCGCCGCAGATCCCCACGCGATCGCCGTCTTGCAAAAGCAGATTTGATGAGCCATTTTCGGCTGCGAACGCCCCGTTCAGTGAGCCGAGGGTCAATAGGGCTGCGAACAAGCGATGCCGTGTAACTCTTGCATTGATCATGTGAATCCTGAGAACGATTAGAGTGGCGTGACGATGAAAGGTTCGAAGGGTTGAGGGGTCGGGAATTTTAATTCTTGCGGACCGACGGTCACAATCGTCAGGTCAGCAGGGGGGTTGGTTTTCAGAAACGCATTGGCGCGGTCGATCGTTACCGCGTCAATCTCATCTAAAATCTCCTGCATGGAGCGGATGCGGCCACGCATAAAATAGTCGTGCGCGATCGACGCCGACCGCGCCGACGTGCTCTCGCCGGCCATGATGGTGCTGGCTTTGAGACCGATCTGCGCGCGGTGCAATTCATCTATGGTGATGCCATCCGTGACGCGATGCAGTTCTGCGATGAAGCAATCCAATGTCGCCTGCGCCCGATCGGGGCTGGTGCCGGCATATCCGAGAATGCTGCCCACACCCTTCAGGCCGCTGTAGCCCGCGGAAACACTGTAAGCCAGACCGCGTTTCTCGCGAATCTCCGTAAAGAGCCTGCCGCTCATCCCGCCGCCCAGGGCCTCGGCGACGAGGCGCAACGTGTAATATTCAGCGTGGGTTTCTGAAATCGTGGGATAAGCAATGCCGATATGCGTCTGCTCGCTCTCCTGCGTCTGATGATGACAACGTGACCTCGGCGCGATGCGCTCGACGGCCGTGGGCGCTTGACCGGTCCAATCGCCCAGCCGTTTGCCGACCTCGTCGCGGGTTTGGATGGGATCGAGATTCCCCGCCATCGCCAGAATCGCTCCTGAGGGACGAAACAGCCTCGCGTGGTGGGCTCGACACTGATCCACCGTCATGGACTGGAGATCGGCAATCTCGCCCATCGTGTTGCGACCGAGCGGATAAGGAAGGTGCAACTTGCGCAGTTCGATCATCAGCCGTTGGCGGGGATCATCATCGATTCCCTCAAGCGATTGCACGGCCAAGTCACGCGCCGCTTCAAAACCTTCCTCGGGCAGATGTGGCCAGCGGACGATGTCGGCATACGTTGTGATTCCCTCAACAACGTTCTTCGCCACCGCTGCCGACGCGAATCGCGCGTGGTGCACACCCACGGAGCTTGACCGTTGCAATCCCAGGTGATCGAGATGATCGGTCAGCTCACGACTGCTCAGCGACCCCGCGCCCCGCAGGACCAACTCCGCCAAAACCGTCGCGCTGCCGCAGGCGTCGGCGGGATCATATTCCGACCCCGCCGGCAACAGCAGCGTCATCGCCGCCGACTGCATACCGGGCATCGTCTCGCACAGAAGCGTCAGACCATTAGCGAAAGTATGCTGAAAAAATCGTTCGGGCAACCTGACTCCTCTTACCGCAGCCGAGCGATTATAGGGCAACGCCGCTTTCTGTCACGCACCCGCCCATCGTCATCCAAACACCTGCGACCGGTGACTCTTTCCGAACACGAACGATGTATACAAATAGACCGCGGTCACGGAGGAGCACGCAACTGCTCCGCGACGGTTGCATCTCAAAAGGAATCCAGTGAATCATCTGCCAAAACGAAACACCTCTGCGTCGTCGTTTCGCTTCCCCGTCGCCAGATCAGCGAGGATGCGCGCCGCCAAAACGCTGAACGTGATGCCGTTTCCGCCATATCCCAACGCGAAAAAAGCGTTGGGCCATTTGGGGTGTTGACCAATGTAGGGCATGCCATCCTTTGTCTCGGCGAAGGTGCCGGCCCAGGCGTATTCGGCGCGGGTTTCAACGGTGGGAAACAGGGATTGAAACGTTCTCAGGATTTTTGCCACTTTCCGATCCGTGAGCGCATCGCGCAGCGTCGCGTTCTTGAACCGCTCATCCTCTCCCCCGATCAGCGCGCGGCCATCGGGCGTGCTTCGCAAATAGAAATAAGGGCGGGCCGCCTCCCACATCAGGCATCGATCCTTCCATCCCGGCACGTCGCTCAGCGGTTGGGTGGCGACCGCCCAGGTGCTGTGCAGCTTGCAGACTTTATCCTTTAGAAATTCCGGCGTTTCATATCCAGTTGCAAACGCTACCCGCCAGGCGCGCACTGTCGGACCGAGCGACATTTCAGGTTGACTTCTTTCGGGTGGATAGGAGTTAACCCCTGGTGACGTGTGAATTGTCACGCCGGAGGAGTCTGAAGAATATTTGATGACGTCCGTCTGCGAGAAGACACGAAGCCCGTGCGCCGCCGCACGTTTGAGAAGCAGTTGCGTGAAACGATACGGATCGATATCCAGCGCGCGCGGCCCCCAGAGCGCCCCCGGCCGGTCGAATCGATAAGTTGCGAGAATGTCGTCGCGGGTGAGCAACTCCACTTGAAAACCCGCGGCGCGACGGGCGGCATATTCACGCTGCAAGTCTGGAAGATCAGCTTGCCGGCTGGCGAGATAGAGCAGGGGGCGTTGCTTCAGATCGCACGATTCACCCAGTCCATCCACGAGTTGCTCGATATCCGCCAAGGCCTGAAAACAAAGGCGATAGGCGCGTTGAGCGTGATCGAGCCCGACAAGCTCGATCAGTTGATGGAGCGGTGTGTCGAGGTCATACATCAGCAAACCCGTGCTCGCCGACGTGCTGCCCTGCCCGATGCGGCGCCGATCAAGCAGTACGACATCCAAACCGCGTTGCGTGAGTTGATCGGCAAGAAGAGCGCCTGTTATCCCGCCCCCGATGATGGCCAAGTCGCATCGAATGTCTTGATCCAGCGGGGGATGATCTGCGGCGTCGGGGTAGCGGTGGGGCCAGAAAAGATTGCCGGAGGTGAGATCCATGAGTTTCAGGGAGCGTACACCGTCAATTCTTTCATTTCCGAGTAAAATGTGTGCGTGCTGCCAGAATTGAAAACTCGCCAGCGGACTCACGAATGGATGGATGCGCCGGACGTCGATCCAAAAGAGCTCTCACGAAGCCTGCGGTTTATTCGACGGGTCAACGCTTACCTCGGATA
>Ga0163154_10009538_pt1 | contig 11042 bp, 7 predicted proteins | sample OliLakLV19MP9P1_FD_148649 | JGI IMG/M metagenome (GOLD analysis project Ga0163154, IMG submission 148649) | Freshwater microbial mat bacterial communities from Lake Vanda, McMurdo Dry Valleys, Antarctica - Oligotrophic Lake LV.19.MP9.P1 | ecosystem: Environmental > Aquatic > Freshwater > Lake >...
GATGCGAACGCTCCGCTTCAGTTAAATGCCCTTTTTGCCCAATAATTTCACGATTGTTGATGGCGGATACGATGCGCTTCACGTCCTTGCTTTGGTACTTCACGCCATTGCGCGAGGTGGTCTCGGTAGCAATGGGCAGGGTGAGGAACATCGGCGCATCATCTCCTTCGGTCAGGGTAGATAGGTCTATCCCTTCCGCCAGTGGGACGCTTTGCGGGTATTCCCCTTTCAGGGCGTGTTGCATTTCCAAAACGATTGCTTGACGAATCATAGTGTCGTCATCTCCCATAAGAACTTATGTACTAATTACCAGTATATCTCATTTATATGTAAGATGACTATCTACTTTCTGTTACAATATATAGACAATTACGTATTTGATAACGAGAGGTTGCTTATAGAAGTGGAATTAGTCAAAGAATTATGCCAATGATAGGCTTATTGCGAGGTATGTTAGTCATTTTTGGATTATTGAGGTAAGGTATCTGAAAACAGGCATATCCAAATAGACATGCCTGTTTTTGTTTGAGAACTACCTTAGTACAGATATTTGGCGACTTCTTTCGGATTGTCCACCACCAATAACTTTTGTTGTAATTGAGCGACCAGTGTTACGGGAAAATATATAAATTTCATTGCCATCGTCTAAATAAAAATCACCTTCAATTTCAGCCAAGGAAATTGTCTCTGGCTGAACGCCCTGTACTTCTTCCTCTAGTGGATTGAAGTTATATAGGCTAGTGGTATAGACAACACGATTCCCATTTACATTGCATACAAACCAGACTAAGGCATCCCGATTGATATAACTTGCAATTGGTGAGAAACATTCACCATTTATGTCTTTATCAATGGGATTTTCAGAAATAATTCCATTTGCCCACAGATGAATATTCCCATCACTACCTGGTCGCTCAAAAATAAGCGCATTAGAGCGATTAATACCAGATGGATTTTCTGCGTTTTCCATCATAACAAATGGCAAATCGAGCGATTCAAAATCCAAAGCATAAATATTGCCATCATTAGCTGAAAAAATAACCCATGGCGATATAAAAGTTACACGGGCAAGTATAGGCTGAACACCATCTGGCATAGTTGGGTTATAGCCGTTACGTGTTCCCTGTGTTGTTACATCTAAATTAACAATCCGAATTTTAACTCCATTAGTGTCCTCTAATGTATAAACCAAATAGGTGTACTGGTTGTGTTTAAACAAAATGGGATAATATTTTTCCCCCTGAACTTCTGTATCAATTTGGACTTCTTGCTGGTCTTGGATAACGTAAATATTATCGTTACCATTTTCTGTCCGAACGAAAACAGATTTTGCTCTGAAGAAAGACGGCTCTATTACACCATCTAACAGAATCTGTACAATAGTTGGTGATGGGGGAGTTGTTACTGTTGATTGCACAACCAAGGTAGGAGTCGGTGTGTTATCAACGATAGTAACAACAGGAGCAATAACATCATTTTGAATCGGGGTAATAATCCCTATTTCGAGATATCTTAACACCGCATCACAAGGCGATTCTGCATTGAGAATTAATTCTCTTTCACGCTCAGTCAAAAGTGGCTCGTGATTTTTTAGATAAATGGCTATTTGTTTTCGGATATACGCCACACTTGTTGAAGAAGCTGTTCTAGCAACACACTCCTCAAATACACCAAGAGATACCTCGTAATAGGTACAATCGGTACACGAATAATTAATTTCTATTTCGGTACAAGACACTTGGCTTAAATCCACATCCTCATGTGTATCATTCCCACTTGCAATAGCATTCTGTAAATAAATGAATGCTTTATCATATGGCATTTGACAGGATAAGAATTTAGAAAAGAGATCCATTTGTTGTCTACTAGGTGTTCCAATCCGATTGATAATATCTATCAAATCGCAAGTGACAGCTTCTAATGGGATATTCCATGTATTGATGATATTATTCACAATATCGTCAAATCGTTTAGGTGCCATATCAGAAGGACGACACAAGACAACACCTACAGCAATTGCTTCATCACCTGTAAAATTACCGGAATTTAATCCATTATCTATAATCTCCTGTAATTTTTCACAGATATTTGTTGTTCCTAATGCCTGTAGTACAGCCACAGTATCAAAACTATAACCGTTTCTTTGAGGGTTTTCCAATATCTCTCTGAATCGGGCAATCAGATTTGGATTACAGGTTGCTATTTGAGCGATAACTTCTTCCATACTAGGAATACGGTTTGAAACAAGCACATAGTCGGTCACAACTGCTACAGGTACTGTACCAGAGGCATTTAGTTTTTCCAATGCACTACACGGGTCATCAGGGCTTATAGCAATGAGGAGTTGTTGATAATCAGTTGCTGTTGTTAGCGCATTTCGTTGGGAATCACTGATTGATCCACATTGTTGTTCTAATTGTTCAATGGCAAATTCAAGAGCATCACCATCATTTGATGTTACCTGACCACATCCCTCTAAAGTACCTTTTTCAACAAAATCTTTATTAACATAGGCTGTACCACCATTAAATGATACTAAATACCAATCTCCTTCTATACCCAAAACATCGAGAGGGAATTGATCGTTGCTGAACTGTCCCAATACATCTGTTTCCGTAGATGCACCAGCACGAACATTAACTTTATCTATCCGCCAATTCGCAATTTGGCAATTATCTGGGTTATATGGACAACCATTATTTATTGACGGTCCGGGTACACGGGGACAGTCATCCTCAATATCGGGTATTCTATCAATATTGGTATCAGATTCATCTTCATTCCTATCGGGGCAACCATCTGGTGATACACCATAAGTATCTGGGCAACTGTCCGCATCATTCAAAAAACTATCATCATCCCTATCAGTATCTATAGGTTGTGGCGTAGTACCGGGACAGTATGTATTGGCTGGACCTGCTTGATTTGGACATTGATCGATAAGATCATGTCCTCCATCACCGTCTGTATCTGGGCATCCACTAGGCGTTAAAGCATAAATAGTTGGGCATTGGTCTACATTATCTTGTTTGCCATCATTATCCATATCTGGAATAGTTTCCGGACAACCAATGGAATTAACACCATAGCCTTGATTACCTGTGATAGGACAGCTATCAAGTGTATTGGAAACACCATCGCCATCATTATCTGGAAATTCTCCACAATATCGGTATGAACCATTTGGATTACTATAAGTAAATATGACGCATGAAGCCTGTGAACCAGAACCAAATGCTATGGCGCTGATATTAGTTCCATCTGCTTGAGCACCGAAAGTTCCACTTAGACCTGCAAAAACTGCTTGGGGTCCACCGATTGGTACAAAATCGAATGCTGGTATAAACCCTGTGCATGAGCCATTAAAACAAAAATTTATAGAAGTAGGTACAAAATCAGAAAACCAAACTATCGGATTACCTCCACTTTGTGTATTTGGATCCGTTGAGAAAAGAAGTGATTGTGCTGTTTGGGCATCAACATTAGGTGAAAAGATAAACATAATCAATGGAAACAAAAATATGAAGCGTTTTAACATACTATTTCTCCTATAAAATCATGATATAGATAAATGTATCATTTGATTAATTTAGCTATCTGTATAGCTACATCTAAAAGCAATTAGCCCTTCACCGTCTCCTTCTCCATTATTACGTTCTTCAATTTCAATATCTTCTATCAGAGGGTCAATAATGACTGTGTATGCCATCGTATCTGAAATAATATCGCGCGTCCATTCTTCATGAAAACCGACTAAAGGAATAGGAAAGTTATCAAAAAGCCCATCTAAATATGCAATATGTAATTCATCACGCGAAGGAAGTTGCCCATTTTTAGATTCACAATAAAGTGTTGCATTGATAAAGTCTGGTCTTGCTAAAATATTTTCTGGGCTCATTTCATTAAAAACAACGTTTACGGATGGGAGCCGATATTGGACTCTAAATGCCTCATAATCCTCTATAGATATAGGATTGCTATCAATCTTAAAATCTTCGGTTTGACCATCTCCATCAAGCAATCGTTTTTTAGGGCGTATTTCACAAGGACGGTCAGGGGGACAAGAAGCAATAAAATACTCATGCCAGTATACCTCAATATTAGCAATCTCACCTGATGGTTTTATCCAGAAAACGTCATTTTCCTCATAACCAATATTATCTTCATCACATGAATTTATTGACACAGTAGCATCTTCTTCACGGTAGATAAAACAAGCGTCTGGTTGGGCATCACGACTAGTTAATTCATCAAAGTCTCCAGATGGTGTGCGAGAAACCTCAGCTATACCAATAGGTCGTAGTTCTAATCCATCCAAGGAAATTGGGAAATCTGATTGAACCCAAACTCGAAGCCATTCTTTCTCAAACTCAATTTGTATTGGGGGTAAATCAGGTATTTCTTCTTCCTGTGAAGAGACAACCCATATTGATGAAATTAACAATAAAGTGATGGAATATAATAATAGATACTTCATGGCATTACCTCGCAAGGGCGTTCAGGGGGACAGGAAACAATAAAATTATCATGCCAATAGACATCAATGTTGGCAATCTCACCTGATTGTTTTATCCAGAAAACGTCATTTTCCTCATAACCAATATTATCTCCATCACATGAATTTGTTGCGACCGTAACATCTTCTTCACGATAGATAAAACAAGCATTTGGTTGGGCATCACGACCATTTAGTTCATCGAAGTTTTCAGATGGTATGCGTGAAACTTCAGCTATACCAACCGGTCGTAATTCTAACCCGTCTAAAGAAATTGGAAAATCTGATTGAACCCAAATCCGAAGCCAATGTTTCTCAAACTCAATTTTTAAGGCTAGAGCAGGTAGTGTTGTAGTCGCTTGTGGTGTCTCCGTTGGTGATGGAGTTATTTGCGATGTCTCCGTTGGTGATGGAGTTATTTGCGATGTCTCCGTTGGTGATAGAGTTATTTGCGGTGTCTCCGTTGGTATTGCTGTTAATTGTGGTGTCTCCATTGGAATCGGCGGGCAAATTGATATTGGCAATCCGCAAATAATTACAGGACGCTCACAGAGTAGGATATTGGTAAGTAAATTACCAATTACAGTCACTGTGATAGGCAAAACGAATGCGATGATAATCACATTCTTCCAAATAGAACCCCAAGTTTTCTTATGATGTGGTTGCGTTAACTTTGGAGTGTTAGTATCACCTGTAGTTCTATCAACTAACTTTTCCTCAAGCGTAGATGGTTTGGGTGTAGATGGCTTCCATAATGCGCGTCTTTTGTTGGTATTTTCAAGTTGCTTATGAATTGCACCAGCCAAACGTACAATAGCATCTGCATCATCTACACCATCAGTCATGTCAATATAATGAATATCTTTCAATTCATCTGTTAGTTCTGTACGATCGCGGATTTGAATAGTAATAATATTTTTCTGCAACCGGCACGCTTCAGTAAATTCAGCTTGGCAATACACCGATTGAACCGATTCATTCGATAACAGATATAAAAAAATATCACATTCCGCTATTTGCTTGAGAATTTCATCCCACCACTTATCTCCTCCATCTAACTTATCATCATACCAGACTGATGAATCTGGAATAATACGCCGTAAGAGGGGCTCGAATTTTGCAACAAAGTGCTTATCAACCCTACTATAGCTAATAAAGAATTTTGGCATATATACCATTCTTTTTTAGGGCTATACCCGATAAAAATTTCTTTTCGAGATAAACTAAAAACTACTTAGATTATAACCTATGATAAACGAGATAACAATTAAGAGTTATGAAAAAATTATGAATTATTTGATAAATAATATGTTATATTTTGAATATTAATCACCCCTTCGCCAGCACCCCCAACAACATCCGTATGAACTCCGCCACCATGAGCGGGGTCATAATCGGGTCAAGATACTCACGCCTCGCCTCATCCATCATACCCCGCAGATTATTGGTCACCGTCTGCGGAGTATCCCCTACCACATCGCGTATGTGGCATTTGCAATGCGGATGATACGGTCCAATTGCACCCGTTTCATACGCATAAAACGGTCTGACCCGATTCCCCCCCATGTCAATCGTGGCATATTGCGGGCAGATTTTACACTGTGGGTCGCCATTAAAACTCCGTACCACATCAAACCCCACTGTGTAAGGATTCAGATACCCCGATATGAACGAAGCCTGATTAACCGCCCTCGTAATTTCCGTCCGTGCGATTCGCATCGCATCATAACTCGCATCCCGTCCGTATGGCTTAATCGTCCGCAACGGCGCTCTGCTCGGTAGAAGGAACTGCTCTAACCTGTTGGCAAGATTCTCGGCACTATTGCCCGTCCGTATCGCATCGGCAATCAGCGCATCAATTTTCATCCGTGTCCGCAGACTTGCTTCCCAGATACGGTCACTCAGCCGATACCCTCGCTCGTCCTGCCAACGGTGCATCGGCACCCACCTGCGCGAAGGGTCGAGTTCCGCCATTGGGTTGGGTCGGAATATCCGCAATTTGCCGATGATATTCGGGTCAATCGGCGGTGCATCCTCCACCTCAGTCAGCAGATTGCCTGTGTCTAGCAACCGCCGATTCATGCCAATACGGATATGCCGTTCATCGGCTTGGGTGAGTTCTGTGATTGTCAACGGTCTCGGATTCCGCATCAGAAACTCGCGCACATCTTGGGGGATATGCTTCACCATCCAGCGATGATGCACCATGACACTTTCACGCACCGCGAACACATAGGCGGTATTCAACACTTGGGCATAACGGGATAATGGCTTCACCCCATCGTAGGATTTGCGTCCATCGAAGGACACAAACATGCCCTGCACCATCTCCCCCACCTGCCTCTGAATCGCCTCCGCTTCACGCTCCGAGAGTCGTCCATCCAGCCCCGCTTGACGGAGTATCACCCCTCTGGCACGGTCTGCCACCTCGCGGAAGGCACTATCCACCTCTCGCTTCACCAGCGCCAATGCCCGTGTTTGGATATTCTTGGTGGAGATAAATGTCATCCTCACATCCTCACAATCTCGAAATCGGTACGATTCTGTCTTTCATACGGTGCATCCACACCCGCATACGGGACACATAACCCATAGCACGCTTCATCAAACGGCAGATGATACATTTCCTCTTCGGGCAATCCACCCCATTTCCGCAGATAATATTCCCGATTCGCCACAAAGGTTTGGTGATGTTGTTCCATTAGTCCAGGGACGGTATGAATAGACTTGCTCCCCTGATGGATGATATGCGTGTCTGGCACAACCACCTTCCAATCCATCCCGCCCGTTGCCAAATACGCCCTGCGATACCAGTCGGTATCCTCAAAGTACATCGGGAAGAAATTCCGATCAAAATAGCCGATGGTCTCAATCGCTTTGCGTGTGACTGCCCCCATGCTAAACGTCATATCCCCATCCGCACCACTTCGCACATCATGCCCGCAACCACTGACCATAAATGCCTCTGGCGAATTGAGCGCGACAGTGGTCAATTTCATCAGGTCAGCGTATGAACACACCACATCGTCATTGGCGATGAAGGCGACATCCGCACCATATTTGGTATATGCCAGATGCAACCCCTCATTCCAACTCCTCGCAACCCCCCGATTCGTCCCATAGGGGTAGATGTGCGTGTTCTTAAGCTCGTCTAATTCATCACACATCGCCACCACATCGGGGAATTGACTATGCAGGAAGATGTGCCAATGCACCCCTGCGCCATCGGCACTATCTACCAACTTGTAGAGGTCATCGGCTAATCCGTAGGCGATGGTAATGATATGAATATTAGGCTTCTTCATCGTCTATCTCCGCATCTGGATTAGCTTCTATTGCCTCATCCCGCCGTTGCCCTGTCAGCATCGCCTCTTGCCTGCGGTCAAATTCTTCGGCATCTTCTGCCTGTTCTGCTTTCGCCCGCTCAATCACCATGGCGGGATTCTCAATATCCAACGGCAATAGCTTAAGTGCCGTCTCTTTGTCCATCAGCCCACTGGTGAGCGCGAATTGCACCGCTTGCAGTGTCAATGCACCATCGGCGTTGGTGAGTGGCATCCATGCGATTCGCGCTTTTTCGCTTTTGGGGATTCCCGTCTCATACGTGCGGAGTAACGCCACCACCACATCCAATACTTGGTTTAACCAGCGTGTGACTTGCCCTTGCTTCTTTTCAATGAAGCGCGTAAACGGAGGCATCTGGCTCTCAGCACTCGCCTTGCTACTCGCAATCGCATTCCCCCACACAAATTCGGGGATTTCGCTATGTTGCAGTATCAAGTAAAAGATGAGTTCCAGTAGGTTCTGCGTGTCGGTGGTGAAACTACCCGGTGCCTTCCAATCAAACTTGGCATTCCCCCCCAATGTCAACACTTGGTCAGCATCAAAATCGAGTACCCGTTGTGACTGCTCGTTGCCATCCGCATCGGTGTATTTCTCTTTGCCACCGAACAATTCCCAGAATTGTTCTATCTGGTCAACATCGCCCATCTCGCTAATCACAGGTGTCGGTCTGCCCTGTCGTTTATTCCCCGCAATCGCATACTCAAACACATCATCATAGCGATACATGGCATGAAGCAACCCCTCTGCCACCGGATGTCCGTAGCGCTCGTCTGCCCCCGCATCATTGGGGATGTGGATTATCGGGATTTTGCCGATGAGGTTCTTAAAGCGTTCCGTGCGGATGGTGTTACCCTGATTGCGATACACCCCATTCTCAGTCACAGGCATGTCTATCGTCACGGTCCGCACCCGCTCAGTCGCGGTATAGTCGTTGGTGATGGTCATCCGCGAGAAGCTGTAGGGGTTGACATGCACCTCTGTCACGCGGTAGCCAATGATTTTGGAGTAGTCATCAGGCGCAAGCATCGGCATGACCACTTGTGGCGGTAGGATCGTCAGTGTCAAATCGGCGTTGACCAGCAGGTAACAATCCCCCAGCACCACCGCTTCTTCGTACACTTCAATCAGTTTGGCATGATGTTCCGTCACCCATTCGGCAACCAGTTCCTGCGCGGTATCCGATTCACACCGAATCTTCGGCACTTGCCCCAACGTCCATGAGGCGACCTTGGATGCCAACGGCTTGATGAACAACCCGCCCAATCCCAACCCCCGCGCCCTACCCCGCCGTGCCTTATCCCAAAACGCATAATCCGCCTGACCCGTGTCATAGGTCTGCGCGTAGGGGGGCATATTCCAACGGAGCATCAAGCGGTTGGGACGTGGGTCAGTCTGCGATTCACGCACCAAATGGCTACCCGTATCGGTGAGCGTATACCCCTCACCCGTTGCTTGTATCATCCCGCGCCGTTCCAATCCGTTTATAGTGCTTTTCCGCGCCGTACCAAATTCGCCACTCATCCGAAATTGTGCCAGCGCCTCCTGCATCGTTTGTGATAATCCCATCGTATGGCTTCCTCATCCTAGTAAAGAACGTTTGTACTATTATAATCCCATTGTGTCAATTTGTCTAATATTTCGCTTTGCCCTGCATGAATCCCACATCGCGCTTTTCTGCCAGCTTGTTAAATGCCCCTGCTGTGGCATCGGCTTGGTCACGATACGTCCCATTGGGGATGGCAACCATCTCCTCGATGTAGTCATGATTCCATGTCCCACGCACCAGCTTCACATTCCCCGCTTCGGTTTGGGCGGCGAATGGTTCTAGTCGCGTATCCTTATCGCCTGTGGGACGGTCGGCATAGATAGAGTGACCCGCTAGGTTGCGTATGGTGCTTTCCGCCGATTCTTTCCCCCCACTGCCCGGTTCTTGTTCGATGAATATCCGAACTTTGCCTCTGCCGTATTTCTGGGCATCCAGTTCTGCCGTCTGCTTAATGACCCGCTCACGCTCCAAAGCCGAATACCACCCTCTGACCACATCCTCAATGTAAATCATGCCGTCATCCGTCTTGGCGATGAGCACCCCTGCCGTTGCCGCCCCCTTGTTATCGGTATGTGCCGTCCCCGCTTTGTCCCAGTACCTTATCCGTTTGGCATGTATCGGCACACTGTCCACAATTTCAAACCACTGACGCTTAAACCGATTGCCCTCAGCACTTCTCGGCACACCCTGATATTCCGCCGTCCACGCCAATGACCCCACATCGCGTCTTAATTCGTCCAGCGCCTGCCGACTGAATCGGCTTGGTGTGAGGGGTTGTCCCGCTTCCCGTCCCAAGGGGTCATCCACTCCTGCCTTTAACCCGATATACACGTTGTTCATATCCCGTTCTTCTTGGGTCTCCGCGATAGCGGATAACCTGAGTACCGTCCACTCAGAGGCTTGCTCCGCCAACAACATCCCCGCCAAATCCAACTGATGCCAGCGCGTCATCCCCAATATAATCGCCCCACCTTCCCAGATACGGGTGCGGAAGGTCGTCCGATACCAATCCCATGCCCGTTCCCGGTACGTCCGACTCTGCGCTTGTTCCCAGTTTTCATGTGGGTCGTCAATGATACCCAGCAATGCCCCATGCCCCGTTATCGGACCGCCCACCCCCACCGCCAACATACTGCCCCGATACGGATTATTCAGATAAAAATGATTCACCGCCCGACTATCGCGCCGTGTCTCTATCGGCGGGGTCGTGCGCCGCGCATATCGCCCAAACAGCAGATTATATTCGTGGGATTCGATGATATTACGCACTTGGCGTGATTTGGATTCCGCCAACGATGCCGCATACGACGATAAAATCACGGGGTCATTCGGACGCTTACCCAACCAATACGCAGGCAACCGCACCGAAAATAATTCGCTTTTCCCACTCTGCGGTGGCGCGAATATCATCAGTCGTTTAATCTCCCCGCTCACCACCTTATCCAGTGTCGAGGCGATGAGTTCATGCGCGGGGTCGGGTATATATTCTGGGTAGGTATACTGCGTAAACGCCAATAACCTATTCCTTCCCCCCCGCCTGACCAGTAGCTCCCGTGCCGCTTCCTGTGGCGATAGTGAGTAGTTGCTCATCTGTTAGCTCCTGTGTATTCCCAATCCGCTCTCCCTTGCTGGTCACATCCACCCGTGTTAATTCCG
>Ga0163154_10009540_pt1 | contig 11042 bp, 16 predicted proteins | sample OliLakLV19MP9P1_FD_148649 | JGI IMG/M metagenome (GOLD analysis project Ga0163154, IMG submission 148649) | Freshwater microbial mat bacterial communities from Lake Vanda, McMurdo Dry Valleys, Antarctica - Oligotrophic Lake LV.19.MP9.P1 | ecosystem: Environmental > Aquatic > Freshwater > Lake >...
TCCATCGCGACGCCGTCGGCCAGCGCCTGGAGATGATTGCCGAGCACGGCAACGCGCCCAACCTTCTCGACGCTCATTTGAATGAGCTCGGCGCTGCCCGCGAACGGCTGACCAACCTGCAGAACCTCTCTCGAATGCTCACCAAGGGCCATCGGCAAGAGCGTTGGGCGGACCAAGAGATTGCGCTCACATGACCGTAACCGATGTTCGCGCAGCCTCGCCGTCGACGCACGCCGCTCCCGATCTGGGCGGCCAACTACTCGACATCATCGAGACCTGGCGCGCGAGCCTGCCAGACCACACAGCGTCAAGCGCGCCGATGGGTCAAATCCAGACCCTGCTCGATCACCTGCGGTCCGATCTTGGCCGCAAGCCACGCGTCGTGATTTTGGGCGAGTTCAATTCAGGCAAGACGACGCTTGCGAACGTGCTCGCGCGGACCAGCGCGTTGCCCACGAGCGTGTTGTCCAACACCCGCCAAGCAACGGTCATCCAAAATGATGGCGACCCGCTCGACCGCCTGCTTGCACCGATGAAGGTGATGGCTGCCGGTGCCCGGTCGACGCCAACGCTCGTCACACCGGCTGATCTCGAGCACGCGTCGATGACCGCTCGCGGCCCTCTGCTTGCGGCTTGCACCATAATCGATACGGCCGGTATTGCCGATCCGAGTTTCACCGATCCAGCGACGGCGCGGCTAGCGAGCTTTGCCGATGTCGCGATCTGGTGTTCGCCAGCAACGCAGTGCTGGAAGGCGAGCGAGCGGGCAGCTTGGGACAGCTTCGCTACCCGGCCGCGCTGGCGTAACCTGCTGGTGATCGCTGGTGCCGACATGTTGCGTGGGCCAGACGATCGCAACCGCGTGCTGACCCGCCTGGAGACAGAGACCGGTCGCCGCTTTGACGGCATCTACCCGTTGAGCGCGCTCGACGCTCTGGCAGCCCTCGATGGCGATGGCGAGGTTGTAGGTAATGACCTGTGGTGTCGCAGTGGCGCGTCCGATCTCGAAGCCGCCGTCAAGCTGCATGCAACGGCGGCCCATGAGCAGCGCCGCAATCGCGCGGGACGCTGGGCCGCACGGCTTCTGCGCCACCTGGACCGGATGGATGATCACGCGTTGGCCAGGCAGATCTTCCTCCGGCTGCCGCGCCGCAGCCGACCTGAAAACCTCGGGCTTACACCACAGCCGAATCGCTTCGAAATCCGCGCGCTCAGGCAACTCAAGCTGCACTTGATGAAACTGCGCCAGCTCGAAGCGCAGCACCGCTTCGCCGAGAGCAACACGGTGCCACGCACGACGGCATCACCGCGGCAATCCCGTTCCGTTTCCCAGGCTCTCACATCAGCACTCGCAAAAACCGGAACCGAGCGCCAGCGCTCGTGGCTTTGGCGAACGGCCTAGCAGCTACTCCCCGACGGTGATCCGGGCGTCGGGCACGTCACCGGCGCTCGTAATCAGGGCGACCTGTCGCACTGCCGCTGACGCAGCAGTCGGACTCTTACGCCCGGCAATGGCCGCTGCGGCATCGCGCATCGTGGAGACAACCGCGTCAGCTCCCGCCGAGGCCGACACCGTCGGGGCGTCTTCAGCGGTGTCGCGCCAAGCGCATACCACAACAGGTACATTTGGAAGCGTGCGTCTCAACCGGCGGACCAAGAAGCGCGCGTGGGTTTGGGCAACGGCGCCATCGAGATAGGAAATTGCGATCGCCTCGATCGGACCGTCGATCGCGGCCAGGGCGGTCGCATTGACGCCGTTTGCTGGCAGAACGGTCGCGACCACGCCGTCGTCTGCGAGCAGTCGCGCAAGCATCAAGCCCGCAGCGCTATCGAGCGCGGTGCGCCCGCCGACAATCAGAGCGCGAGATCCGATAGGGGTCGCGGCAGGTGCCTCGCCCTCGTCGGCCACGATCACCGGCGCAGCTGGGACCGTCGCGGGTAGGTACTCGACCAGCGCCTCGGCTGACCGCAGCACGGTCGTCATGCGCGCGTCGTTGAGCGTGCCGCGCTTGAAATCGGCTTGGGCCAATTGCAATCCAGGCAAGGCGATCTCGTCGGCGTAGGCAACGAATGAACGTTCCTCGAGTTGCAATTCGGCCTGACTGGCAGCCGCCTCGGGATTGGCCGCCAGCAGCCGTTGGTAGAACGTCTGCACAGGTGTCAACGCTGGTGCTGCGCCGAGCAATACCTCCAGAAAATCCAGGCTTTCGACGTGTTTGCCGAGCACGATCAGCAGGACGGTCAGCGGCGTCGCCATGACGAGGCCGATCGGTCCCCAGGCCCATGTCCAGAACACCATCGCCAGAATGCCGGCCAGCGGCGACAGGCCCGTTGCGCGGCCACGCAGCCTCGGCTCCACGAGTTGGCTCATCACGAGCTCGGCGACGATGAAGAGCGCAGCCGTTGCCATTACCATCGTCCAACCCGGATCGACCGCTGCGGCAAGCGCGAGCGGCAAGACCGCAGCCAGCATACCGCCGAGTTGCGGCACGAAGCGCAACACGCCAGCCGTGATGCCCCACAGCACGGCATTCGGTACGCCAATCAGGAGCAGCCCGACGGCAAGCGCCGCACCGTAGGCGGCATTCGCGATGGTTTGAGCCAGATAATACCGGCTGAGGCGACCGGCGGCGTCGTCCATCGCGCGGGTCGTCCGCTCCAAATCGCGGGTTCCCACCAGCCGGATGATCCGGTCGCGCAAATCCTCCTGCTGCAACAAAATCGAAATCAACAGCAGCAGCACGACCCCGGCGGTTGCCAACGGGGTGAACACGGTGGCCAGAACCCTCTGGACGGCGTCGAACGGTCGCTCGCCAGCGGAGCGGAGTTCGACCGGCTCAGAGCGGTTCGCGCGCTCGGCTGCGGCAGCTGCCGCGTTGGCTAAATCGGCTGCTGTCTGCTTGGGCGCGCCATTGGCCGGATTACCGAGATTGCTGAGGGTTTCGGTCGCCTTTTGCAGGGCGTCACCACTAACGGGGAGGCCGCGCAGATCCTGCACCTTCTGGCGTAACGTCGCCTCATAGCGCGGCAGATCGCGCGCCAAGTCGTTGACTTGCTTGGCAATGACGAGCCCAAGCCCGGCCAGCATCACAACCGAGATCGAAACGGCGGTAAGCACCGACACGATCCGGCCGAACCGCAATCGCTTGAGCCCATGAACCAGCGGATTGAGCACAAAGCTGAGGAGCACCGCCATTGCGACGGGTATGAACACACCGCGGGCGAGAGTAACGGCGGCAACCAGAACGACCGTCACGACGACCAACTGAATGGGCGACGGCATCGCCACTGGCTGAGCCGTTAGGTCGTCACGATAGGCCATGCGCGGCTCCAGAGACGGGTTCAAGACGGATGATCAGGTCAACCGCAACCAAGGGGCAGCGCGGGGTGCGCCGAATCCTGTCCTTGTCCAAGACATGGTTCGGGGTCCAGCAAAAACGACGCCTGCCCGTCAGGCGTCCGGCTTGATCACGACGAGCCGCTCGATATTTCGGGCCTTGTCCGCAATGAACGATACGTTCGGGATAACGATGCTGCCAGACGGAAACTCCTTACCGTGGAACACCACATCGCCGGCGCCGAAACCAAGCACAATATGACGGAAATAATCCTGTTCACGCCGCTCGAAGCGAACACCTTGTGTGTCATAATTCTGCGTGCCACCACCGATCAGGCTGATCTGCGACAGCTGTCCTGGCCGGATCGTCCAATATGACAGTCTGTCGAAGACAAAGAAGCTGACCAGCCAGACAATCAGCAGAGCGGTAGAAAAGACGAGATAAAAGCCAATGTTGGCTTTGGCTGATAGGCTCGGGATCGCGCTCAGTATTGAGTCCCACCATCCGAGCCACGCAAACAACACCGTGATGAACGCCACCGTGACAAGCGTCAGAACCGAATAAACGCCACGGAGCCGGGCATTGGTGAAGACGATCAGCGACATCACGACGAGAATGAACATCAGACCGGGGTTGTTACTCGGGTGGATCTGCGCCACCGACGTTCCGCCCACCTGCACAACGCTACCTTGGAAATACGTTAGCGCCGCGATCAGATAGCCAGCGACCCAAGCCGGCCACCAATAGACCACGTTGGAATGGCTGACGATGACGATTTCGGACGCGCGGTCCACGCGTGTGATCCCCATGTCGGGGAATGGGCTTATGGCCATAATCAGTCTCCTGTCAGGGCGCGATCCGGGGCGCAGAAATGGTGCAAATCTTCAACGCCCTCAGGTGGGCAGAGGTTCCGGGAGATCCGTGCATCAAGACGGCTGGTTGCCGTTCGCCGACGCGCAACCAAACGGTGCGAGGCTCCGTTCGTACGCAACCCGTCAGGCGCAACGCCGATTGCCACCAAAACGCACACTGGCGGCAATCCTGTGGAACACGTCTTCAACCCGATTTCGACTTCGTTGCCTTGCTGCCCTTCGATGAGGACTGCTTTACCGACTTGGCCGCGACCGCTGACGGCTGCTCCATATCGTCCTCTTCGTCCGTCTGACCGTTTGCCTCAGGATTGAGCATCTCTGTCGCAAGATCGGCGAGCATTTCCTCAAACGTCTCTTCCTCGTCCAGGGACAGCCCGATGAGCGTTGCAACCTCGTCTTGGCCGAGCGTTGTCGCCCACTCGTGAAGTATCGCGTACCGGGCCATCTCGTAGTGTTCAACAGCGCGTCCGTGCGCGGCCATCCCGGCATCCAGCAGAGGCGAAGCTGGCACCTCTTCCATCAGGCTTTCAGCTTCTTCAAGAAGGCCCTTCATCGCCGGACATTCCTTGGCGACCGGCTTTTGATCGAGCAGCTTGAAGATCTCTTCAATCCGAACAACGTGCTTCTTGGTTTCTTCAAGATGGCCTGTCATGCAAATTCGCAGCTCTTCCGAATGGGCAGCTTTGGCCATTTTCGGCATGGCTTTCAGCAGCGCCTTCTCGGCAAAGTACATGTCTTTGAGCATGTCTTCGAACAGGTCTTGCAGCGTATCCATTTGATCTCTCTTTGCGGGGTGTCTCTCAACGGATCGACAAGCCCGGCCAATCGATGAAAAGGCTCAACAACTCGTGTTGCCGATGGCCTGCGATACCGCACACTGGTTTCGCGCAGCGCGCGACGGGCCGACCAGACCGCCGGGCAATGAGCCCGGCGACCTAGCCTCGTTTTCAGCAGGCGTCTTAGTTGCCCGACATCTGCCATTTCCATTCCGGCGCCGTCTTCAGCGCGTCCTTGGTCGTGTTGACCTTCACCACGACGGCTCCGCCCGTATCGCGCGAAAGTTGAAGCGCCGAGAACGTGACAGCGACGTTGCGCTCGCCCATGCCGAGAAACCCACCGACACCGATGATTACGGCGGCAACCTTACCGTCTTTGTCGACAACGACGTCGTTGATGTCGCCGATCGTTTCGTTGGCGCCGTTGGTCACCTGAGTGCCAAGCATTTTTGCGACGCGGTACTCATAGGGCTTGCCGTAAAATATGCCCGCATCGCCGACTGTTGCCATAGGTGCTGGAGTGACGGGGGCCGTCGACTGGGCGAATGACGGCGTGGTTGCTGCGATGGCGACGATTGTCGCCAAAATCAAAGATTTCATCTGATTTATCCCTTTTTGCAGAGGTCGTTGCGAGACTGCGATCGACAGTCTCGTACGTCCACAACTGCGAAGGTCGCCGCGAGTTCCAACCGGCATGCGTTCACTGCTAGCGCCGCGTTCAAAAATTCGAGAACTGCAAACCGACGTGGCGGCAACCTGGGACGGCCGATGCAACAAAAATTTTCAACAATGCAACCAACTTCCCATCACGACGTTTAACGGCTGATCGGGGAAGCCGGTGGCGACCAGCTGACCCGCGATCGACAAGACCGAAAACAGTAACAGGAGGCACGGATGGATTGGGACCGGATCGCTGGCAATTGGAAGCAATGGACCGGCTCGGCAAAAGAGCAATGGGGAAAGCTGACAGATGACGATCTTGCTGTTGTCAACGGTCAACGTGAACAACTCGAAGGCAAGATCCAAGAGCGCTACGGGTACAGCAAGGACCAAGTCCGCCAAGAGGTCGACGACTGGATGAAGCGTCACGGATAATCGGTGACTTTCAACTTTCCAAGCCAATCAACCCACATGGAATGATCACAATGTATAAGCGTCAGCTAATAGCCCTGTCCTTCGTCGCCCTCGCCGCGACTGGCGTCAGCGCGCAGACAGTGACCCCGCCCGTTACGGCACCAGCACCCGCCGGCGTTACGCCGACAACCCCGGGAACTGGAACAATCGACAATAAGCCAGCTGCGACGGGCGCTACGACCGGCGCCACCGGTACGGCGACAGGTTCGACCGGAACGACCGGAGCGACTGGCACCACGACCGGGTCGACCGGAACGGGTTCCGTCGGCTCGACTGGAACCGCTCCGGCTGTAACGACAAACCCGCCGCTCGCTGGCGCCAACAGCTTCACCGAAGCTCAAGCCCGCGAACGAATTACCGCTGCCGGGTTCAGCACGGTCGGCGCCCTGCGCAAAGACGACAGCGGCATCTGGCGGTCAACCGCACAGAAGGGCGGCAAGACCGTCAATGTCGCCGTCGACTTTAAAGGCAACATCGTTCAAACCAACTAAGGTAATGCACAATGTCTGAACTAATCTCACATCTTTTCGACGACCGCAGCCAAGCAAACTCTGCCGTGGTTGCTCTCGAGCGAGCCGGCTTTAAGCGGGACGACATTTCGGTGTTGGCCCGCGGCGAAGATGGCGAGCCGACAACGACGGACATGTCCGATTCATCTGCCACCGGAAACGGTGCGACGATGGGCATGGTCGCCGGTGCTGGCGTTGGTATCCTCGCTTCGATCGGCGCCATCGCCATTCCAGGTATCGGCCCGTTGGTGGCCGCTGGAATTTTGGCAACGACGGTCACCGCTGCGGGCGCTGGTGCCGTAACGGGCGGCATCGTCGGCGCCCTGATCGAATACGGCTTCTCAGAGGACGACGCTAACGTCTATTCCGAGGCAGTCCGTCGCGGCTCGGTTCTGGTCAGCGTTACGACGACCCCTGCTCGGGCAAATGAGGCGATGGCAATCATGCGCGACAACGGCGCTGTCGATGCTGACAGTCGGCGTAAGCAATTCGAGGCCACCGGTTGGAAGGGTTATGACCCCAAGGCGCCGCCGTTCAGTTCAGAAGAAGCAGAACGCGAGCGTCGTCGCCGCAGCGCCTAACCGCAGCTTGAAAGAGTTGATACCGAGGGTCCATAATCGGACCTTCGGTATACGCTTACACGGTTGCCGGGCAAAGGCTGTCTACGGGGCCAAGGCGGGCGGAGATTTTGATTTCTCAACAATCTCACTGTCAATGAAGCGCCGAACGTAATTTGGCACATAAACACTGATGACCCGCACAGCTTTCGCGGTGCGGGTCAATCGTCCGTTGATCAGCGTCTAATTCGCCCGCTGCCAGAACGATGATATCCATTTGCCCAGCGGCTCCGGCAAATTGGTCAACGACTTGGAATCGAAGTTTGTCAGACTGTCGACCGCTGCGGTGAACCGCTCGGTCAGCGATTGCCCCTGCGGCACCGCATGCTCCACCCGCTGAGCAAATGCCGCCGGTTCGGATGCCGCCCCGCGATTACGGCGTTTGGTATCGCGATGAGCGTGTGAGCGCCGCCCGCTGGAACGGCTGGGTGCCACCAACAGAGCCAGAGTTGCTCCACCGACCAGCGCAATGCCGATTGCTGTCCACGGCCGCTTCTGGATGGCTTCCGAGGTCGCCTTTGTCGCTGCGTTCGCGCTATTCGACGCGAATGCGGCCCATTCGCTTGTCACGTTATCAAGTGCTGCTCGCAACTCTGCAAGCTGTGCAGAAGAGATCACACCGTTCGATGATATTTCTCCAGTTATTCCGGAGGCTTGTTGCGCCGGTGACGGCATCCCGTGTGATACTCCGGCTGCCATTTGGCCGCCAAGACCTGTCTTTTCACTACGATTGCGCTGCGACATGAGACCGGCTCCATTTTTATGACCAGGGCGCAACGTCTGCTCATAAAGATTGTTCCCGCTTCAGCTGTAGAGATCAAAATAAGCCGCATTGCGCATTGGAACCAACGGATTGGCATCGCGTTTTAGAGTGGTCTGATGACCCTCAACACAGGAGCTTTCATGGCCCAGCCATCCCCGAATCCTTCCATGGACCAAAAGCGTGACGATCGCAGCAACGTCAGCGACTCCTATGAGACTTTGAAATCCGACATTACCAAGCTTTCGCAGTCGGTAAAAAATGCCGCCACCGATAAAATCGGGGATGCCGCTGGAAACGTCCAAGAGACCATTCAGCGGCAGGTCGGAGTTGTCGAAACGCAGTTCCGCAACCATCCGCTTCAATCGACGATGATCGCCGCCGGCGTCGGCCTCGTCGTCGGACTTCTGATCTCGCGCTGATCCTTACCTATCCTCAACCGGCAGGAGCCAACAAATGAATAGCTCAGTTAAAGACACCGCCAACGATGCGGCAGCGTCGACCCGCAACGCAATCCGGGACACCGCCGACTCAATGTCGACGGCCGCTGGAAATACAATGAAGTCGGCTGGAGAAGCATCGAGCGAACAGCTTGAAAAAATGGAAAAGCTGGTCCGCGCCAACCCTCTGGCAGCAGCTGGCATCGCGGCCGGCGTCGGCTTCATGATCGCCATGCTGGCGCGGCGCTGAGCGGAGCGCACATCATGATTGGTGATGCAGTGTTGTATGCGGCTAATCGGGCAACCGGCGATGCGGTCGCCAAGGTCAGCCGGTCGATCGGCTGGTATGCTGCGGGCGTGTTGATGTTGATCGTCGCCGCTGGCCTCGTGCTTACGGCGGTCTTCTGGCTCTTGCAATCAGAACTCGGCGGCGTAGCGGCGGCCCTGGTGATCGCAGGCGCTGTCGGCCTACTCGGCGGCGCTTCGCTCGCCGTACCAGGCATAATCGCTGCGAGAGAGCAAGCCGAAGAGCTGCGCGAAGCCGAAGTGTCTCCGTTGGCAGACGTGTCAGAAGAGGCGAGCCACGCGGTGGACTATTTCGGTGCAGCCCGTGTCTTGTTGACGGCATTCGTTCTGGGAATGTCGGCGGGTCGCACCGTAAAAGGCCGCTGACGTCAAAAAAAGTTGAGCGGGAGGCAGTGCCTTCGGCTCAACTTGAAGGATCTGGTGTCGGCCTTGCGGCGCTCGACGCCGCTGGCAGTCTACCGCTGTACAGGTCGATCGCCGCGCGCCCGACTGTTTCGACATAAAGCCGCGTCAAACGTTTCGCGACTTCCTCGCGTCCATGTTCGAAAACCTGACCGACAAGTCGTTCGCGAACTTCACTGGCAAGCGCGGCCGCAGGGTTCAATAGCCTGACGATGCGCCACAAATCATAAGCCTTTATCGCGACGCCTGCGGTCCAACTCCATCGGTAGATCGCAGCAACTTGCTTCACAGTCAGCCGGTCACCCAATGGAATTTTCGCCGCGATTTTTGTACCCAATTGGCCGCTGACCTGCTGGATGACAGCCAGAGCTTCGGGCACCGTAAATTTCAACAGCGGTTGTTTATCGTTGGGATGCATCGTCCGGGCGACCGCTTCGATCGTGCGGAGGCCGAGCGCGAGCGCTTCATCCCGGTTCGTCAGGGTGCTCGACTTGGCAGCACTCGCCACATCTTGAACCGCCTTCCAAGCGTCTGCCGCCAGTGGATCGTCGTTGGCGTCTGTGTCATCGCTCGGTGCTTGAGGGGGTACGAGTAGGTCGCGAAAGGCGAAATATTGGATGGCATAAACAATTAGTGTGAATGCCACCGCGCTCAACGCCCATATCAACACGTACCCGTTTTGAAACAGCCAGATTGATCCGAGGATCACCAACGATGTCGTTGGTAACAGCACAGATAGAATAAACATCAATCCACGCAGATATGTCTCAGACGAGCCGTACGGCATGGCGACCTCGACGGTGTGGATAGAAGAATATGCGATGGTTGCAACCGCAGCGGACCACGCCGCGGTTGTTGCTGTGCTTCCAACGGTTGGAGCGGCAATATCTGGAGCTCCTTCCACTTTGCCCAAGCGGGGTCTAGCGGCGGCAAACGTGCCGAACGACAACGCGCCTTACGCCGTTGCGGTAGATGACCGTGCGGACGGTCTTGCAGCGGCGACCATAGTACCGCGAGTTCCGCCAGTACTGCGCTTGCTCGACGAGCGACGTTGTTCCGACGCCAATATTGCCGAACGGCGCCGCTGTGGCTGCTGTCGGCGTGACGAACGCAATGGCGCCCATCGTCGACAATGCAGCGGCCATGCATAGAGCTGACTTCATTTGAAACTCCCTAGGTTATGAGAATACTTCAGTCCCGCTCTCAAAACGTCTGGATCCCAGAAAAGTTGCACGGCTCACGACACGCCGAACGTCGTTGCGGTCTGTATAATGTGGGACGGTTGAAAAGGGGGGTGGCCCTACACTCGCAACACACCCTTATCCGCCAAGTCCTGGACCATCTCCACGATGTCGCCTTCGATCTCGGAGATCGGCGCGTTGTAGTCGGCCGCCAATTGCCCCGCGATGTCGCGCACCGACCGCGCGCCATCGCACAGTTTCAACACTTCGACGGCCGTATCATCGGGCTCGAAAACGCGCTCTGGCGCCAGTATAATCCACCGCCCGCGGCCAGCATCGTGGCGTAGTTTGATGTGTCGCGGCAGCGACGGGATGCTCTGGGGCGCCGCAATGGCGCGCGTGCGAGCGGTTGGGGTCGTATCGGTCATGGTAAGGTCCGGTGGCGGATTTTGCCGCGAAGTCATTGCTGTATCAGACGCTCGTATTCGTCGTGTGCCCCGATCCAAAACCAGACGAGGTCGTTCCCATCGGGCAAAGCTAACGCGCGGTACTGTAGTGTGACACGTACGGACATGTAGCGCATGCCTCTCCCTTTAGCTCAGGCCAACGCTGCGTGAACTGAGCCGAAGCGGCGGCAGCGGCGGGCGCCATCGATGATCTGGCGCATGGTGCGGGCGGGTTTTGCTACGACGCTCTCGATGAGGCGT
>Ga0163154_10009543_pt1 | contig 11038 bp, 9 predicted proteins | sample OliLakLV19MP9P1_FD_148649 | JGI IMG/M metagenome (GOLD analysis project Ga0163154, IMG submission 148649) | Freshwater microbial mat bacterial communities from Lake Vanda, McMurdo Dry Valleys, Antarctica - Oligotrophic Lake LV.19.MP9.P1 | ecosystem: Environmental > Aquatic > Freshwater > Lake >...
CGCGCCGACCGACCGCCGGGACGCGGCTCATGGCAGCGGCTAAACCGAACAGCGGCATGTTGCCATACACGCTCTCGTGCGCGCCCGCCTCCACCTTATAGGTCTCATGAAAAATGCCGACCACCCCGTTTATAACCTCTACTAAATTTCTAAACAATTTGGCGCTATAGTCACACTATGACCTCGATTAACCATAAGGAATTCAGACGATGGCACCACAAGATTTGCATAATGACGACCAACCAGTGGGACGTGTCCTAAATCGCCGCGAACTGCTCACTTTGTTCGGCAGCACCGGGGCGCTTTTGCTCTTCAGCACCACGCTCCCCCGGATTGTGGCGGCGCAAAGCACCACGACCCCAACGCCCGCGGCGACCGGAACGGCTATGCCCGCCTGTGTGGTGCGCCCCGAACTGACCGAAGGTCCGTATTTCGTGGATGGACCATTGAATCGCTCCGATATCCGTATTGACCCTAGCGACGACAGCGTAACGCCCGGGCTGCCCCTGCGGTTGATCTTCCGCGTCTCGGATGTGACGGGCGGCGTCTGCGCGCCGTTGGCAGGGGCACAGGTCGATATTTGGCACTGCGATGCTGCGGGCGTGTATTCGGGCGTGGATAGCGAAGGCACGGCGGATGAGATGTGGCTGCGCGGCTATCAAGTGACGGACGAAAGCGGCAGCGCCGAATTTATCACCATCTACCCCGGTTGGTATCGCGGGCGCACGGTGCATATCCACTTTAAGGTGCGCACGGACGCCGGCGACATGGCGGGCTATGAGTTCACGTCGCAACTGTTCTTCCCCGAAGACCTCAGCGACTTGGTGTTTGAAGAAGCCCCTTATACCGGGCGTGGCTATCGCAATACCTTGAATGTGGACGAGGGCATTTTCCGAGAAAACGGCGATGTGCTGACGCTTGATTTGGTGGCGTTTGAAGACGATACCGAAGCCGGTTATAGCGCCACTTTCGATATTGGCTTGGATTTGAGCGATGCCAACGTCGGCGCATCTGATAGCGCCGGTTAAGGGGGTGGTTAAGGGGGACGCAGCAGTGGTCCCGGCAGACCATGAGTAGGCGTCGTCTCTCATCAATGAGGTATCAGCGGTGACTACTCAGGTATAGAAACAGAATAAAATAAACAGAGAGGCATGAAGACGTGAAGAAAAAAAGGAAAATACCCCTCGAAACGTGGATGTAGGGGCGGATTAGGCGCTTGTCAATCGTTCGTTAACATGAAAGTCCGCGCGCCGAATATCCGCCCATTTGCCGCCAACGGTCATTTCTCCCTTTATTACCGACCGTTTTTCAGCCTGAGCAGTTACCTCTTTCGACTTTGCAACAGCCCTGCGAATCGGGGGCACATCAAGAAAATAAAAGGGCGGACGCGCATCGGCACGTCCGCCCCAAGATACCCCAATGGGAGGGCGTCAAGTTTCGCCCAAATACACCTTGCGCACCATATCATTGCCCATCAGCGTCTTGGCATCATCGCTCAACACGACCTCGCCCGTCTGCAAAACATAACCACGATCAGCGATTTCCAGCGCCATCAACGCATTTTGCTCCACCAGCAAAATTGTTTTGCCAGCTTCTTTGTTGACTCTCTGGATGATGTCGAAGATCACTTCGACCAACACCGGTGCCAACCCCATCGACGGTTCATCCAGCAGCAACACATCTGGGTCAGACATTAGCGCGCGCGCAATCGCCAACATTTGCTGTTCCCCGCCAGAAAGCGTCCCGCCTTTTTGCGTAGTACGCTCGCGCAAGCGCGGAAACATCACAAACATCTGCTCCATACGCTCCGCCATCAGCGCTTTGTCATTGACATTCCATGACCCCACTTCAAGGTTTTCCTTGACGCTTAGGAGCGGGAAAATTCGCCGACCTTCGGGCACATGACCGACACCGCGCGCGGCGACTTCGTGCGATTTCAAGCCAATAATGCTCTCTGTACGCAGATTGATCGTCCCCTGTCGGGGGCGCACCATCCCACTGATCGAACGCAAGGTCGTGCTTTTACCGGCACCATTCGCGCCGATGAGCGTGACGATCTCGCCCTGATTGACCGTCAAGCTCAACCCCTTTAAGGCATGGATATTGCCATAATAGGTATGGAGTCCATTGATCTCTAAAACTGGAGTAACATTCATGACGATGTCCTTGCTTGCGCGGGATCGATGCCACTGGCAGCGCCACGACCGAGATAGGCTTCGATAACGCGCTGATTGGTGCGAATCTCGTCCGGCGTACCGTCAGCGATGCGTTCGCCATAATCCAAAACACTGATGTGTTCGCTGATCCCCATGACCACTTTCATATCATGCTCAATGAGGACCACGGTGATGCCGCGCACATCCCGAATCCGCCGGAACAACGACATGGCGGCGGCGCTTTCATTCGGATTCATGCCAGCGGTCGGCTCATCCAACAGCAGCAGTTTGGGGTCGCTGGCGAGCGCCCGCGCGATTTCGACACGCCGTTGATCGCCATAAGGCAAACTGCGGGCGATCTCATCCCCTTTACCCCCCAAACCGACAAATTGCAACAGTTCTACCGCTTTGTTGCGGACATAATCCTCTTGGTCACGAAACGCTTTATTGCGTATCAGCGTCTCGATGATGGACACGCGCAAACGCGAATGCTCCCCCACCATCACATTTTCAAGGACGGTCATCGTCGGGAAAAGTCGAATGCTTTGAAAAGTACGCGCCACCCCCGCAGCATTCACCTGATCTGGGCGCAAACCAATGAGCGATTTGCCGCCAAACTGGATCGACCCACTATCGGGTTTATAAATCCCCGTCAGTAAGTTGAAAAAAGTGGTCTTGCCCGCGCCGTTGGGACCGATGATCGCGCTGATGCTCTGATCTTCAATCCCCACGCTCACACCACGCACGGCACGAATCCCGCCGAACGATTTCGTAATATCTTTGACTTCAAGTTGAATCATGTCAATTTTCCATATCCCGTAGGGACGCGCTTGTGCGCGTCCGCTGCTCGCTGATTCTGCCCAGCCTGAATAGCGCTAATCCCCTGCCCCAGCCGTACTGGGGCGCGACGTGGGCACCTCCGGCACATCGGGCGGTTTGTCATCCCCTTCTAATTCCATCCGCCGCCGCGCTTCCGGCAACAACCCCGCCGGGCGGAACAACATCATGATGATCAGCAGGAGTCCAAACACAAAACGCTCATATTTGGCAGGTTCAAGCTGTGTCGGCCAATCGCGAATATGATAATTCACCAGTGGCACAATGAAATCAATATTGCGGAGGGCATTCAGTTGCAAGGACAAGTTTTTCAAAACTTGCAGTTGGAGCAAGGTGACGACGATTGCCCCCAACACCACGCCTTGCACACTCCCTAACCCGCCGACGATGACCATCGCCAAAATAGATATCGAGTTCAAAAGGGTAAACGACTCTGGGCTGACAAAAGTTTGCTTCGCCCCATACAACACACCAATCGCCCCGGCAAAAGACGCCCCCATCGCGAACGCCATCAATTTCATCCGCACCAGCGGCACGCCCATCGCAATCGCGGCGACTTCATCTTCGCGAATCGCCGTCCATGCGCGCCCAATCACCGAATTTTGCAAACGGGTGGCGGTCAGCAAAATAACGCCGAGCATGGCAATGGCGATGAAGTAGAACAGAATTTGTTGCGTCAGGGGCTGCAAATTACCCGCCACCTGAATATTAAAGGTATTCGCGATGCCACCGACCAAATCCACTGCCCCTTGGGGCACCACCGGTCTGCCGACATCCAGCAACCCTTGACTGCCATTGGTGAAATTGATCGGGCTATCCCCGTTACGCGCCAGAATGCGGATCGCCTCGCCAAAGCCGAGGGTCACAATCGCGAGGTAGTCACCGCGCAAACGCAAGACCGGCAAGCCTAAGATGATCCCGACTAGCCCTGCGGCTAAAACGCCAATGAAAATAAACACGACAAACCAAATGGCTTGGTTTTCGGGCGCAATCAACCACCCTAGCTCGTTGAAAATTGTGGGCGCGCTGGAGGTGAAAATCGCCCACACATACGATCCAACCGCAAAGAAAGCGATATACCCCAAGTCCAGTAAGCCCGCAAAACCGACCACAATATTGAGACCGAGTGCCAAACCTGCGAAGATGCAAATTTGGATCACCAACTCCAAATAACTACTGTCGGAAATGCCAACCATCGGCATGGCGATCAACATCACGATGCCGATCAAGCCAATTTTCACCAAATTGGTCAGTGGTGACGCCAAAATGACCATCGGCGATAACACGAACAAGGGGAAAATCAATGTACTTTGTAACGAAAACCACAAATCAGCGCGATCCAATGACAAGAGCGCGCTAAACACCAAAATCAAATATACAATCAGGGCGGGCAGTGCCACCGCTGGACGTTTCAACCAGTTGCCAAGGGTGCCAGCTATCGTGGCAGAACTTGTCGGATTTTCCGTCGCCATACCATTACACCTTTTCGTCCACGCGCTCGCCCAGCAACCCGCTAGGACGGAAAATTAGGATTAGGATCAGCACCGAGAATGCAAAAATATCGGTGTATCGCTGCCCCAATGCCGGGAAGTAAACCAGCGTCCCGTTCAAGAAGGATTCGACCATTCCCAATGTCAATCCACCCAACAATGCCCCTGTGACATTGCCAATACCCCCTAAAACCGCAGCAGTAAAGGCTTTGATGCCGGGGAAAAACCCAACATAGGGGGTCACCGTGCCCACGTTCAAACCGAATAACGCCCCGGCACCGCCTCCAAAAGCACCGCCGATGAAAAAAGTCAGTGCGATCATCCGATTCACGTTGATGCCCATCAAGCCGGCGGTCGTCTGATCCTGCGATACCGCCCGGATACCGCGCCCCATCTTCGTGCCGTTGACGAAATAATTAAGCAATACCAGCATCAAAACCGCGCTAAAGACGATGATGACAATCGTCACGCGAATATTGACGACATTGGCACCATCCTCAATCTCGTTCAGGTCACGCCCCCCAATCAAGATGAGTTCATACTCGGTCTCGCCAGTGGTGATGTCATTGGTATCCACAGGCACTCCGCCAAGCGTCACCCCACCCACCGTGACCGCTTGATAGACGGTTTCTTTCACCTGCCACTCTTCAAGATCGGCACCATCGGCAGTGAGCGTTTCGTAAGTCGTGCCCCCTAAATTGAAACCACCCACCACCGCGCCGTTAAACGACAGGGGGATGGGATTTCGCAAATAGGGGAGTTCATTGGTGGGGTAGGTCAGGTTGAAATCATTGCGGGTAATGGCAGCAATCGCGCGCACCCCGTCAATGAGCAAAAATGACAACCCAATCGCCGTGATCAACGGCACCAAACGCGGTGCCCCCCGCAAGGGGCGATAGGCAACACGCTCGATCACCACCGCCAGTGTGCCACTGACCAACATCGCAATGATTACCGTAGCGGGAATGAGGATAAACGGGCTAATGTCGCCGATCCCACCGCGCGCCGCCAAGGTTTCCATCACTTCAAAGCCGATAAACGCGCCCACCATAAATATTTCGCTGTGGGCAAAATTGATGAACTTTAACACGCCATACACCAACGTATAACCAAGCGCGATCATCGCATAGACAAAACCAATGCCAATGCCGCTGATAACCATGCCGGGGAGTTGTTTTGTGATTTGATCCGCAAGAATAATATTCGGACGCGGTTCAGGGAAGAGAAAAGCGACGAAGTAGGCGATGACCGTCATGATCAGCGCAGCGCCCGCGATGAAAAAAATCATCTGTCCAATGGGGAAAACAATAAAACGATACAGCCAATTTGACCGGATGCGTTGGACAATCGGGTTCGTAAGCACACTAGAGAGCAAGCCCACTGGTGGGCGCGGGTTGACAGTTTCCGTACTCATGGTGGGGCGACCTCAACAGTTGAATAAAAAAAGAAGGCGGCGGGGCTATCTAAACGATAGCACCACCGCCCAACAATTATGAACTACGAATGGCTAACCCATTGCCTCAGCAAACAAAGGGGAGGGGATTTCTTGCGTTGACAGCAGTTCGTTATTATTCCATTCATCCTTATCCGCCGAAACCACTTGGAGGATGAAGTAGGAAGCAATTTCGTTATCGCCGTTGTCGTCAAACGTGACCGTACCCGTCAAACCTTCAAAGCCTTCGATGGCGCGCACTGCTTCCGCGACCTGAGCGCGGGTGGGCAACGCACCATCATTGGCTTCGACGGCTGCCAAAATACCAGCCAAGACAATCGCGGCAGAGTCATATGCCTGAGCGCCAAAGGGTTGCACGCCTTCGCCATATGCTTCTTCGTAATCAGCCGCAAATTGCTCAGCTTCCGGGTAAACCGACACCGGCGCAGCGACCGACGTGTAATAGGTGCCGACGCCTGCATCGCCCGCGAGTTCGGCGAATTCGGACGAGTCGAAACCATCGGGACCAACAAAGATACCTTCATAACCAGCCGAACGCGCCTGATTGATGAAGATGCCGGTTTGCGAGTAGATGCCGCCGAAGTAAATCAGATCGGGTTCCAACGCGAGGATCGGTTGGATGATGCCGTCAAAGTTGGCGGCTTCTTCGGTGCCTTCAAAGCCGAGGATTTCTAAGCCCTGAGCTTCCGCTTCCGCTTGGAAGAATTCCGCAACGCCCAAACCGTAAGCGGTGGTGTCATGGAGGACGTAAACAGTTTCGACGCCCTCAAGCGACGCCGCAAATTGAGCGCCGGCAGCACCTTGCGAATCGTCACGACCGCAAATGCGGTTGACAGTCACCAAACCACGATCGGTAATGTTGACGTTGGTGTTCGCGGGCGAAACCATCACCAAGTCGCTATCGTCATAAACAACCGACGAGGGGAGCGCCACACCGCTGTTCAAGTGACCGACAACCGCGAGGATCGCCGCATCATTGACAATATTGTTGGCGTTCGACACGCCGACATCGGGGGTAGCTTGGTCATCATAGGGGACGAATTCGACGGTGAAACCCGCTGCTTCCAGATCCGCCGAAAGTTGTTCCACTGCCAATTCGGCAGAGTTACGAATGCTGATACCCAAAATCGATTGGGGTCCAGATAGCGGGCTTTGCGAGGCGATCTTGATCACTTGCGTGTCTTGCGCTTGGACGAAGGCAACGCTCAGGCTCAGCGCGGCGATCATCACAAGGGCGACCAACATAAACTTCTTCGAGCGCATAACTAGTTTCCTCTCCAATAGAATACAATCATTGTACTACGCCAATAAGACTTCGGTGTTGTTTACAGGCGGAATATTGTCTACCCTACACACATCACCGATGACCATTACGATTATAACGATCTCGCTGAAAGATACAACACAGATCATGATCAAGCAAATGCACCTGTCTCTTGGTCACAAGTGCCAAGCCAGTCTCACTGAAAAGGAATTTTTTATGAACACCAACTTACGGAGCGCTCTCTATGGGATCGCCGCCGCCGCCATCTGGGGCGGCATGTATGTCGTCAGCGACCTCGTCCTGCCGATCATTCCCCCTTTCACCCTCCTCAGTATCCGCTTGATCATGGGGGCGCTCGTCTTGGGTGCGTTCATCCGCGCCAGCGACTTTAGCTTTGCGCTGCCCCGTGATGAAATAATGCGTTTGCTGGCGGTCGGTTTCGTCGGTTTCGGCTTAAGCGTCGGTGCCCAATTCGTCGGCACGGATCGCTCCACCGCTGTGAATGGCGCGCTCATCACCAGCGCCTCCCCCGCCTTCATCTTGATCTTTGCAGCGCTCATCCTGCACGAAAAGCTGACCGCCCGCCGGATCGCTGCCGTGATTTTGGCGACCATCGGCGTGATCGTCATCATCGACCCCGCCACTGCCGATTTCTCGTCAGATACTTTTTTCGGCAATATGGTGCTGGCATTTGCGGCTTTGACATGGGGCTTATATTCAGTGCTGGTGCGCTTGGTCAGCACCACGAAGCGCGATACCCTCGTCATTACTTTTTTCGCGCTCATCGGGGGGATGATTTTGACCTTGCCCGCCTCGGTCGTGGAGTTGCAGACTCGCCCTATTGGGGTGATCACGCCAGCGGTGGTGTTGGGCATTCTCTATTTGGGACTTATCTCCACCGCCGCCGCCATGTGGTTATGGAATCGTGCCTTTGCCTTGGTGGATGCCTCGGTCGCATCCCTCTATTTTTTCGCCCAACCGCTCGTGGGTGCCCTCCTCAGCGTCGCCATCGGTCAAGCCATGACACCCGCTTTATGGGTGGGCAGTGTCTTGATCATCATTGGCGTGCTGCTTGCCACCTTCCAACGCCGTCCCGTCGGACCCTAAGCGAGATTCACCAGCTTTCCGATGAAATAATTGTTGGAAGTTGCACTATCAGTCTTAACATTCGCGTGTTATAATGATATACGTAGCTCGAATCCATAACGTTGTCAATAAAAAAGGTACACAGTGACACAAACACGCAGCGATATTCGCAATATCGCCATCATTGCCCACGTTGATCACGGTAAAACGACGTTGGTCGATGGAATGCTCAAACAGTCCAAAGTCTTCCGCGATAACAGCTCCGCCGGTGAACGTATTCTTGACAGCAATGCGCTGGAAAAAGAACGCGGCATCACCATTCTCGCCAAAAACACTGCCATCACATGGGGTGATGTCAAAATCAACATTGTTGACACCCCTGGGCACGCGGATTTTGGCGGCGAGGTCGAGCGTGTCCTGAACATGGTCGATGGCGTCCTTCTCTTGGTGGATGCGGTCGAAGGCCCCATGCCTCAAACCCGTTTCGTCTTACGTAAAGCATTGGCGCAAAACCTGCGCGTCATCGTTGTGATTAACAAGGTTGACCGCGCCCACTCTCGTCCGGCAGAAGTCTTGAACGAGACCTTTGATCTCTTCATTGAACTGGGTGCCAGCGATGAACTAGCGGATTTCCCAGTGGTCTATGCTGTCGGTCTCGATGGCAAAGCGGGCTACAGCCCAACCACGTTGGAAAATAATCTTGATGCTCTCTTCCAAACCATCCTAAAAGAAGTTCCAGAACCAGAAATCGATGCGGACACTCCTGCTCGTTTGCTGGTGACAACGCTGGAATATGACACCTATAAAGGACAGCTCGGCGTCGGGCGTCTCCGTTCGGGCGTCTTGCGTAGAGGACAATCCGTTGTCCGCATTTCCGCCGCTGGTGAACGTGAAAACGGACGGATCGATTATCTGTTCGTCTATCACAATCTCGCCAAGCAGGAAGTTAACGAAGTCCATGCGGGCGATATCATGGCGTTCGGTGGTTATGACCACATCGGCATCAGCGATACCATTGCTGACCCAGCCTTTGCGGAAGCCTTGCCCCCGATCAGCGTCGAGCAACCAACCGTCCGGATGACCTTCGGCATCAACACCTCGCCCTTTGGTGGGCGCGAAGGCAAAGTCGGCTTGGGCACTTCGCGCAAGCTGCGCGAACGCCTTTACAACGAGACCCGTCAAAATTTGGCGCTGCGCGTTGAAGATGGTCTCACCCCAGAGAAATTCATTGTCAGCGGTCGTGGCGAGCTTCACCTCGGCATCTTGATCGAAACCATGCGCCGTGAAGGCTATGAGTTTGAGGTCAGCAAGCCGGAAGTCATCTTCCGCGAAGACCCCGAAACCGGCGAGACTTTAGAGCCGGTCGAAGAAGTCCATATCGAAGTCGCTGAAGGCATGACCGGCACCGTCGTCGAAATGATGGGCGAACGGCGCGGACGTATGACCGACATGAGCAGCGACAGCGGCACCACCATGATGACTTACCTTGCCCCCACGCGCGGTCTGTTGGGCTTGCGTTCCAAGTTCTTGACGGCAACGGCAGGTATGGGTCAACTGCACACCATTTTCTACGGCTACGAACCGTTCGCTGGGACAATCTCCGGTCGGCAATTCGGCAGCTTGGTGGCGTCAGAAACCGCTAAATCGACCGTTTACGCGATGGACGGTTTGATGCAGCGCGGCACCTTCATCATCGAACCCGGTGCGGAAGTCTATGAAGGTATGGTCGTGGGCGAACACATCCGCCCCGAAGACCTCGCCATCAATGTCTGCAAGACCAAGCAATTGTCGGCGGTTCATACCGTCTACTTTGGTAAAGAAGCCAAGATCAAAATCGACACCAACTTCAGCTTGGATGACTACATCGAATTCATCAGCGAAGATGAGCTTCTCGAAGTCACCCCATTGACCTTGCGCGTCCGCAAACGGATTCTGGACACTGAAAAGCGTCAAAAAGACACCAAAGCGCGCGAGAAAATGCAAGAAGCATAAGGTGGGTTCCACCCTGTTCTATAGTAACACCTCATCACGGCGCATTTTCATGCGCCGTGACTCGTTTTAGCGCTCACCCCGCCTGTTGCATCGGGCGGCTGGTGATAAAAACGTCGCCGTCATTCGTTTTCAACGTCAATACGCGGTGTTTCTGACGACGGGCATCCTCCGCATCCAGCCAAAAACTGACTACCCGCTGCTGCTGCGCTGCCAAATAGTGGAGCGCCGCCAATACATGAGAACATGCCGCACCGCCGTGTTGCGCCCATGGACACGTACACCGTGCCCGAATCACAGTTCCCTGTCGTTTGTCTCGTTCCACCGTGACGATATATTGTAATTGCATATTTGACCGACTGGTGACGATGAGCGCATTAGGCGTTATCCGCGTAACGTGCATGTCCCGACTCCGTTTTTGCAGTCCTTTTATGTCGGTGGGTTTCATCGCATTGTCCTTGCTCAAGAGGGTTATATTTCCCCTCAACTTACCTCTTTATTATAGCACATCAGTTCTTTTTTGGTACCCCCCACTTTTGCGGATGTCGGGGTTTCTAACACAAAAAAGACGCAGTAGGGTGCATAGTTGATGCTCCTACTGCGTCTCGTCTAATAGCTATCGATTGAAAAGCGCGCCGTCGACTTAGCTGTTGGCAACCGCCGAAATCATCGCCCGCACAAACACGATCTCGTCTTCGTTGATGGTATGCCCCATGCGCGGATAAATGCGCGTCGTCACTTGCGCGCCCCGTTCCGAAAAGAC
>Ga0163154_10009555_pt1 | contig 11032 bp, 6 predicted proteins | sample OliLakLV19MP9P1_FD_148649 | JGI IMG/M metagenome (GOLD analysis project Ga0163154, IMG submission 148649) | Freshwater microbial mat bacterial communities from Lake Vanda, McMurdo Dry Valleys, Antarctica - Oligotrophic Lake LV.19.MP9.P1 | ecosystem: Environmental > Aquatic > Freshwater > Lake >...
GGTACGTCTCGCGCAAGCCTCCGCAACCTTGGCAAAAGTGCACGCCGACTGACGGTTCGCACCCGCCGCAAGCGTGCCCCTTCAGCCATCGAAAGTGGCCTAGCCCCGCCCCTGTCCGACCCCACCGGCTATGCTCAGGTGAGATCCAGCTCCCATTACCCATGTCAAAATTGAACATCCCTCTCCTGATTGCGCTCACGTTGGGCACATCCTCAGCGACGTTCGGACTTCCCTACCGAGGTACCATCACTCAGGTGATCACAGGCAGCGACGATCCCCTCTATCAACCGGGCCAAACCTTCATCGGTTATTATCAGTACAACTCTCCCACGATGGACGGAACATTTTACACCAATCAATTCGATGCACCCCTCACGCCCAAACCACCGGGCGCCATCGCGTCCCCGATGGGACAATTTACTCGCCCTTTGTGGAATCCGTGTACGTCACAGCCCACGGAGGGTACCTCCTCTCCTACGGCTTTGGCGGTTCCTGGCGCAGGCTCACGGATCCGATCAACGAAGGCGTTCTGACCGTCAGCAACGGTGTCGTCACCGACTTCGTCTGGACGTGGGAACAGGGCGGCTTCTACATGCACATGGGAAAGGACAATTTTTTCACCTACAATTTCGACGACACTCCGGCCAGCCCTACACCCACGGTACGCGGCACCGTGATCTTCGGAGTTCCACGCAGGGTGCCGGAAAAGGCGTCCAGCTTCTGGCTGCTGGCGACGGCGCTCGTCCCCATGGTCCTGATCTCCCTTCAGCTTCCAGCACAGCGGACCGTTTCCAAAACAGCCGGCTGACGCCGCCGCCATCCCCTCGTCAGCCTCGATTCCTTCGATCTGATCGCCGACCTCCGACTCTCACTCCATCACCACACGAGGTGCGACCCACTCCTTGAAGCCAATCGCGCTCACTCCTCCAGTCCACCACCGCCCGTTCCCATGCCTAAACGCACCCATTCCCAAGCACTCACGGTTCCGATCACCGACTATCAGCACCCAGCCCTCGCGGCACTCGAGGAAAATGAACTCAAGTACGCCCTCCGACACGACGACCCCCAAACGGCCATCCTGTGCCTCGGTGGAGAACACGGAAACTTCACGCTCAGCCTCGTCCACGTCCAGGAGGACGACCTGATCTTTATCCAGAGCACTTACCCCATCAAGGCGTGTCCACCCGCGCGCGCCGAGACCCTCCGCCTCCTCAATCACCTGAACAACGCCCTCCCCGGTCCCGCTTTCCGGCTCGACCCGGACGACGGCGAAATCGTCTTCCGCCACTGTATCCACATCGGCATAGACTCCAAATTCGACCCCCAGTGCTTCGTGGATGCCCTTGCCCTCTGTCGCGTCGCTCTCGACCGATCCATCCCCTTGATCCCCGCCGTCGCCCTCGGCCAGTGCACCTGCGCCTTAGCCCTCGCCTCACGTCCCGGCCCCACTTCGGATAACTGATATCCAACGAAGAGCTGTCCTGCCTGATCTAGGAAGGAGACCACCTCCGCAGAGGTAACTCCCATCACCAGAAACTACCGGACCTGTCCACTTCCGCCCGCACAGTCACTTTATCCGGAAAACCTAGCCACAATGATCACACGCTTCCTTCACACGGCCGATTGGCAGCTCGGCAAACCGTTCGCCGGGATTGTTGACACGACAAAACGCTCGCTCGTGCAGCAGCAACGGGTGGAGGTAATACGCCGTCTCGGGAGAGTGGCAAAGGACGCCCACGCCGAGTTTATCGTGGTGGCCGGTGATTTATTCGATTCCTCCAGCGTCAGCAAATCCACCGTCGCCGCCGCGTGCAGCGCGATTGGCTCGCTGGAAATGCCGGTCATCGCAATTCCTGGAAATCACGATCATGGCGGTCCCGGAAGCATTTGGCAGCAGTCCTATTTTCAACGCGAAGCCGCCAATCTGGCGCCCAATCTCAGGATTTTGCTCGCGGCTGAACCCATCGAATTGCCTACCGCCGTTATCTTTCCGTGTCCGCTGCTTCGTCGGGCCGAGTCCGCTGATCCGATGACGTGGCTCCGTTCGCTGGAACTTCCCAACGATGCCTATGCCGGCAAACCGAGGATCGTGCTCGCACACGGAAGCACCCAAGGCTTCGGTGCCGTGTTCGACGACGAGGAAGCGGACGCCGGGGCGAGCAATCTCCTCGACCTGTCGCGCCTTCCTGCCGCCCACTTCGACTACATTGCCCTGGGAGACTGGCACGGCACGAAACAAGTCGCTGCCAACGCCTGGTATGCGGGCACACCCGAGCTTGATCGCTTCCCCAAGGGAGCCACCAACGAACCCGGCCACTGCCTTCTGGTCTCGTGCGCCCGCGGCATCCCGGCAACCGTGCAAAAGATAACAACCGGAAAGCTGGGGTGGCACGAGCTGGCCTTCCACTTTGTCGACGACTCCGGTCTCGGGCTTTTTCAGGCGACACTTGATGAACTCCTCGGTTCTCGAGCGCAGGAAGATCTGCTGCGGTTGGAGTTCACCGGTGCCCTGGGGATCGGGGCCTTCAATCACTTGTTGCAAAAAATTGAGTCCATCGAGGCACGCTCGCTGAGGCTAAAGCTTGGGAATCGGACCATCATCTCCCCATCCGCTGACGAGATAAACGCGCTGACCCAGCGAGCAACCGATCCCCTGATCGCCCGGGTCGCTGCACAACTGGTGGCACGAACCACTGAGCCGGGCGACGCTGCGGAGATCGCACGCCTCGCCCTGCGGGAACTACACGCCGCGTGCAATCGAGCCTGAGGAGGAAACAGCCATGAGACTCATTTCCGCCATCATCCGCCACTACCGTATTCATCACGAACTACGGCTCGATTTCGATCCTTCGCGCACGCTGATTGGCGGGCCCAATGAAAGTGGCAAAAGCACGTTCATCGAGGCGATACACCGGGCGCTCTTCCTCAGGGCGAAGGTCACGGGGGACGTTCAGAAAAGTATGGTCTCCACCTCTTCGCCCGGCGCACCGGAGGTGGAGGTCGTGTTTGAAGTCGAGGGCAAGCGCTACCAGGTCGCCAAGCGATTCAGTGGAAACAACGGTACCACTCGGTTAATCGAGATCGGTGGAGCCACGCTGTCGGGCGAAGAAGCGGAAACTCGGCTGGCCGCATTGCTGAGGGTTGAAGCGATCGGTGGTGGACGTGGAGTGGGCGACCGCGTTGTGCAGCAATGGGCTCACCTTTGGGTGTGGCAGGGGCAAAGTGGTTCCGACCCGACCGACCACGCCACCGCGCAACGCGACGGTTTGCTTCTGCGGCTTCAGGAGTCCGGCGGAGCAGCCGCCATGCAGTCGGCGCTCGATGCGGAGGTGGCAGCCCATTTCGCCGGAGCAACCGAGGCGCTGTTCGTCAGAGATCGTCCGCGAGCGGGTTCCGAGTTGGAACGAGCCGAGTCGGCCACCGTCCTTGCCGAAACCAATTTCTCGGCCGCATCGGACCGGGTCGCGAAACTGCGTCAGGCAGTGACCGACTACGAGGATGCCGGGCAGGTCATTACCCGCGTCGAGGCCGACTTGCGCTCGCTTTCCGAGCAACTCTCTGCTGTCGAGGTCAAACAGGGCAGGCTCGCGGAACTGCGTCAGCAAGAGGCCGCCCAAGCGGCCGATTTCCAAGTCGTAGCCGGACCCTGCGAGGCTCTTGAAAAAGTTCACACACAAATCCTGGGGCTCCGAACCCGCGTAAAGGAACGGGAGGCCGCACTCGCGCCGAAGCATCTAGCCATCGACCGACTCGTGGAAGCGTGGTCCGAACTGCGGTCTCATGCGGATAAAGCGGTGCGCGACTACGAAGCCGCGTGCGATGCCACGCGTCTGCGCCGGCTGCGTCACGACCTTGCCTCGGCTTGGACGCTTCGATTTGAGCGTGCGGCCCGGTTCGACGAACTCTCGAAAAAAGCAACCCAGGTGCAGGCGTTGGAGAAGTCGCTTGCAGAGCTGCGCCAGCAACTGGCCAAACTGCCGGAGATCGATTCCGCCAAAATCAGAAAACTTCAGAAATTGGAAAGCGAATCAAGTCGCGCGGACGCGACGCTGAACGCGATGGCGGCGAATATCGACGTGGTCGCCGCCGGGCAACCGGTGACGCTTGCGGGCGAATCGGTGGCCCCAGGCGAGTCTCGCTTGGTCCTGGACGATTCGGAACTTGTGATCGGGCAGACCACCCGCATCCGCATTCGGCCCGGCGGCGGAACCACGCTGACCGAGGCGCGCAAGAACGCACAGGATGCACGACATGCGCTGACGAAGGCGCTCGACGCCGTCGGGGCGGCTTCTGTCGTCGTCGCTGGCGAACTTTTCGCACTTCGCGTTAATCTTTCGACCCGGATCGAGGCTGCGGAAACCTCTTTGGAGAGCCTCGATGCCGCGACTCTCCCGAATATGGTCGCGGAAGCGAGCGACGCCAACGCTGCCGCCGAGGCCGAGGTGGCACGTCGTTTGGAGAGCCTCCCCGATTTTGTCGCGCCCACGACTCTGGCCGCCACCCGAAAGCTCCTGGCGGAGGAAAACCCCCTCCTCGGTTCCGCGGAGTCGGAGGAGCGCAAAGCCAAATCAGCCCGCGATGCCGACGGCAAAAAGTCCACCGAGGCTGAGACCGCGCTGCAGGAGGCCCGCCGGGAAGCTGACCTTCAAGGTCGCGAGCTGGATAGCCTGCGAGCACAGCATGCCCTTCTGCTTGAAACGCATGGCTCCGACGAAGTCCGCGCGCGGCAGGCGGCCGAGGCTCTGGCGGCTCGCACGCGGGCCGAGCAAACGCTCTCCGGCACGCGACGTGCCATTACGGAATTACAGCCGGACTTCTTAGTCAGTGATCAGGCCCGACTCCAACGCGCCTTATCCCAGGCGGGAAGCACAAAAGCGGGGGCCGAAACCCAACGCGCCGTAGCACAAGCTGCCCTACGTTCCGATGGGACCGACGACCCTCAAGCCGCCTTGGCCCTCGCGCAAGCGCAGGTCTCCATTGCCCGCGAACACCTTGCGTCGCTTCGCCGCAAAGCGGCCGCGTTGCGCCTACTGCATCAACTGTTTCTCGACGAGCAAAAGGCCCTTTCCGAACGTTTCACTCGCCCGTTGGCCGAAAAGATTTCCGGTTACCTCCAATGCCTGTTTGGCCCGGCCGCCCTTGCCTCCGTATCTCTGGTCGAAAATTCGTTTTCCGGCCTGACCGTATTTCGCCCCGACAAGGAAAACGGAGCCCTGCACTTTGACTCGCTGAGTGGAGGCGCGAAGGAACAAGTCGCCGCCGCCGTTCGACTGGCCCTGGCTGAGGTACTCGCGGCGGATCATGGAGGCTGCCTTCCCGTGGTCTTCGACGATGCATTTGCCTACTCCGATCCCGATCGTGTGCAAACCCTGCAACGCATGCTGGATCTCGCGGCCGCCCGCGGCCTCCAGATCATCGTGCTCACCTGCACCCCCTCTGACTACTCGGCCCTGGGTGCTCACGTAATTTCCCTTCGCGCCCCTCGACCTCCAGCCCTCGGCGCCGTGTCCCCCTTCAAAGCCGCCGATGATTCCGAGTTGGACAGCATGGACGTGCCGGTTTCCGCCCAGGTGCTTGTCACGGATAATCAGCGCGACGCACTGCTGAACGCCGTGCAACAAGCCGGTGGCAAAGCCGGGAACATGTCGCTCCGCCAAGGATTGGGATGGAGTGAGGAAACCTATGAGGCCGTGCGCGACGCCCTCGTGTCATCAGGCAGAATAATCCCCGGCCGCGGTCGGGGAGGCAGCGTTTTGCTACCCATTTCGGCTTCATGATCCCATCTCCTTCACTCCGCGTAATTTGAAGCAACCCACATCCAACGACATCCCGACGCGCCCGTCGTTCCGAGGCTTCCCCATTCATTGACCGCCTTAACCTCATTCTCGGCCTTTCGTACGGCCAAAATCCATGCAGAAATGTTCTCAGGTCGGGCGATCGTGCACCGGTGTTGGTCCGAACTTCCGCGCCCGCCGGTCCGCCACACACCCAAAGGAACTCAGCCCTCGCTTCGCTCCATAGATGCTTTGCAGTTAACTCCGTCCCCCATCTTTCAGAAGATTCCTCGTCCCGCCACCCGGCTTCCTCCTCCCTGCAAATCTCCTACTTATTCATTTGCCCCGCAGAATCACCTGACCAGCATCGCAATCCGCATGCCGAAACCAGCTCCGGCGCCTCCAATAGCAGCATCGGCACAGCACTCGCCGGGAATCGTTGTCCAGCATCGAACCGTGCGGGTGAACGCGGCGCAGCAACCATGCGCAGCACGCCGCACGCTGAAACCAACAGACTCAATTTCTCCGGGTTTGCAAAACAATGACCAAAGGAACTCTCGTATGGTCGCTCGACCCGCCGTTATTCGCGACTCAACGTCCATTGTGGCTAATTTGTTCACGTCCAAACACGAATCCCTTGGATTCCGCCTCGGTACAGGGGGTGCCTTGATGTCGCGGACTTTGATGCTTTCCGAACTCGGTCTGGTCCTCGCCCGAACCAGCCCCGAAGCGACGGTGGCAGACGTCAGCACCGCCATCGTCGACGAAAATATTCTCGGCAAACCGACGACCTCCAGCCGGATCAAGACCTGTCGGCACCTCGTCGAGCTCTACGGGCTGGACCCATCGCGAGCGCTTTACCGCACGCTGCGTGCGTTGTTCGAATTGGATCCAAGCGCTCTGCCCGGGCTCGCCCTCGTTTGTGGCTATGGTCGGGATCCTCAATTGCGCGCCAGTTTCGCACTCGTGAAATCCCTCAAGCACGGGGAACACCTTTCTCGTGAACGCGTGGAGGATTGGCTGGAATCCTCATTTCCCCATCGATTCAGCGCGGCCCTCAAGCAATCACTCGCCCAGAATCTCAACGCAGCCTGGACCGCTTCCGGTCACTTGGAGGGGCGCGTCAGGAAGGTGCGGACGTTCCCCCAACCTCGCCCTATAACCGTCGCGTTTGCGCTCTTCGCTGCGTACCTCACCGGGCTCAGAGGCCAACCGTTGCTTCAGTCGGACTTCGGTGAACTCGTCTGTCCTGACCCTCAACTGATACCCGCACAGCTCTCGCTCGCATCCGCTCGCGGTCTTTTGCGCTACAAACACGCTGGCGGCATCGTCGAACTGGACTTCTCGCCTCTCCTCACGCCCGCGGAACTCGCTCTCGCCGATGTCACGGATTGACCATCTTCTCCTCAACTATCGCCGGCACGTTTCGCTGCCGTTAAGAACGAACGCGGCTGCCGCCCAGCGCATTTGGTTCGCGGTCTACCCTCCCGAGGACGAGCGTCGTCTTCAACAAAGGATTCCCGAGTTCGAGCTGGCCACGCGAGAGGCTAAATTCGAATGGCTTTTGATCGATTTGCATGGGCATTTGCGCGCGTGGTTCGACTCGGAAGACCCAGAGGAACTGGCCACTTGGTTCGCTTACCCACAAGACATCGAACTTTATGCCCGGTCACAGTGGAAGGAGCGTCTCGCGGCTTCCATCAAAGCCGAAATCGGATCTCTGTCCGATCCCACCCGCACGGTCGTGGCGTTGTCGGGATTGATGGAGTTATTCGACTTCATCGAAGTCTCAGACCTCCTCGAGACGCTGGAGCGTGCGGTCCCGGGCTATCTCCTGCTTTTTTTTCCGGGTGAGCGTGAAAACAACACCTACCGGTTTCTCCGCGCGCGCGACGGCTGGGACTACCTCGCCGTTCCCATCGTCTCAGACCGCTAATTTTCCCCAGCTATGTCCCTCCAGACTCGCGAAATTTTCCACAAGGATCCGTTGGCTTGGCAGCTCGTCAATGAAGGCGTTTCCAGCAACAATTCCACCGACCTCACGACGCTTCGTTACGAGCTCCAGTCCTTTGTGTGCGACGGTGAATACCGCACCGGCCTGGTTCGAATCCTCGAGGGTTATCTCACCAACTTTTCCTCCCCTGAGCAGAAGGCCGTCTGGGTGAGTGGCTTCTACGGCTCCGGGAAGTCTCATCTCGTCAAGGTGCTTCGTTATCTCTGGACGAACTTCGATTTTGGTGACGGCAACACCGCACGTACGCTCGCTACGCTCCCGGACGAAGTCCTGGCCCCCCTGAAGGAGATCTCCACGCTGGGCAAGAAACACCAGGGGCTTCACGCTGCCGGGGGTACGCTCAAGGCCGACAAAGGGAGCGTCCGCATGCGCCTGCTCTCGATTATCTTCGCCTCGATCGGCCTGCGTCGTGAATACCCTTACGCCAAGTTCTGCCTTCACCTGCGTCGCGACGGCAAACTCGACGAGTTACGCTCCGAGATCGCGGCCCAGGGCAAGGATTTCGACGCCGAGATCACCAAACTCTACTCGTCCGCCGCCATTGCCAAGGCCTACGTTAAACTGTATCCCCATATCGGCGACACCACCAAGGTCGGTCCAACGCTCCGCGCCGAGTACGCCAATGTGGACGACGTCGGCATCCCCGAAATGCTCGACCTCATCCGCCTGGCTCTCGGCAATGGCGGCAAGCTGCCCTGCACCCTCGTCGTGCTCGATGAGGTGCAGCAATTCGTGGACGGCCGACCCGACTTCGCCCTCGACATCCAGGAAGTCACCGAAGCGTGCAGCAAACAACTCGATAGCCGCGTCATGTTCATCGGCACCGGCCAGAGCGCGCTCAGCGACAGCGTGCAGGCCCTTCAGAAGCTCATGGGCCGCTACACCATCAAGGTCCATCTGCGCGACAACGATGTCGAGAGGGTCGTCCGCACCGTCGTCCTCCAAAAAAAGGAAAACACGAAGGGCGCTGTTCAATCCCTCGTCTCCAAATATGAGGGGGAGATCACCCGCCACCTGAAATCGTCGAGGATCGGAACCCTCAGCGAAGATCATACCGCCTACGTACCCGACTTCCCACTTCTGCCAAGCCGTCGACGGTTTTGGGAGCGCGTGCTCCATAGCGTCGATCCCACCGGCACCACCGCGCAGATGCGTACCCAGCTTCGCGTGGTCCATGAAGCCTGCCGCGCCTATGGTGACCGTCCCCTCGGCGCAGTGGTCCCAGCCGATTTCATTTACGAACAGCTTGCCACCGACCTCGTCCAGACCGGTGAGATGCAGAAGCGTTTTCAGGAAATCATCGACGAGCAGGTGACAAAGCCCGACGGCAAACTTCGTCGACGCATCTGTGCCCTCGTTTTCTTGATCAATAAGCTCCCGCGCGAAATCGGCACCGATATCGGCGTTCGCGCTGAAGCGGAACACCTGTCTGACTTGTTGGTGGACGATCTGCCCACCGGAAGCACCCAGCTCCGTCAGCAACTCCCCGACCTGCTCAAGAAGCTGGTCGAGGATGGCGTGCTCATGGACATCGACGGTGAATTCCGTCTGCAGACCACGGAAGGTGCCTCCTGGGAGGGCGAATTCCGCAAGCGTCGCGCTGCAGCCATCAACGACGTCACGCTCATCGACGCCCAGCGCCGGCAACTGCTCAGCGATACGCTCACCACCTTGTTCTCCGGTTTGATGGTCAACCACGGGGCAGCTCGCGAAAAACGCCGCATTTACGCCCACATCGGATCGGGCAATCCACCCGCTGCCGACGGCATCACGCTCTGGGTTCGCGACGAGTTCACGGAGACTCAGACCACGGTGCTGAACGACATCAAGCAGCGCAGCACCGAGGATGCCGTGCTTCACCTCTTCATCCCCAAATCGCACGCGGAAGAGCTAAAGCAGGCGATCGCCTCCGCCCAGGCCGCCGAACAGACGCTCCACTTCAAGGGCAATCCCACCACCACCGAAGGCCAGGAGGCTCGCCGCGCCATCCAGACTCGATTCGGCAACGACACCCAACGGATCGACGACCTCATCGGTAACATCATCCGCCAAGCCCGTCTCTTCGTCTCCGGAGGCCAGGAGCAGACCGTCGTCGAGCTGCGCTCCGCAGTCGAAGCCGCCGGAGAAGCGGTGCTGGCCCGCCTGTATCCTAAATTCGATGTCGCCGACTCCGCCAATTGGCCAACGGTCCGCAACAAAGCCAAGGAAGGCGCGCCCAACTCGCTCCAGTACGCCGGCCACACCGGCGACGTTCAGACGCACCCGGTGGCCAAGGCACTGATCGACTTCATTGGTGCGGGCAAGAAGGGCACAGATATTCGGAAGCACTACACCGACATTCCCTATGGATGGCCCCAGGATGCCATCGACGCCGTGCTGACCGCCTTGCTGGTCAGCAACCATCTCAGCGCCCGTCTGCAAGGCGCGGCTCTTACGTCCGCCGATTCCGATATCAGAAAACTCGGTCTCGCCGACTACCGCGTCGAACAACCCGTCCTCGGAGCGAAACAAAAAATCGACCTGCGCAAGCTCTACGCGGTCGCAGGCATCAACGCCAAGCCCGGCAACGAACTGGCCGACGCCGGCCAATTCCTCATCGCCGCTGATGCTTTAGCCCGCACCGCCGGGGGATGCGCCCCCGCTCCCGCAATCCCTTCGCTCGCCACGTTGCAAGGACTCGAAGGCAAGTTGGGGAACGAGCTCCTCCAGGCCCTGCATGATCAGCGCGATTCCCTCGCCACCCGTATCGCCGAGTGGAAGAAAACCGCGGAAGCTATCTCCGTGCGACGCCCCGTTTTCGATCGCACCGAGCGCCTGCTCGCCTGTGCCGCCGGCCGCATGTCCACCGACGCATGGGCCGACACGCTCGCCGCCATTCGGATCAACCGGTCTTTGCTCGACGATCCCGATCCCGTGGCACCCGTTGTCAAAGCCCTCGGCGAAGCCCTCCGCACGGCCCTGGCCAACGCCGCCGACGCCTACGTCGACGCTCATTCCGAAGGCCACGCCCGCCTCGCAGCCGATGCCACGTGGGCCAAAATCACCCCGGCCAAACAATCGGCGCTCGTCGCGTCCGCTGGCGTGCACGAGCGCCCGACCCCTGCCGCAGGCACCGACGACGAACTCCTCTCCTCCCTCAACCACTGCCCGCTGGCCACCTGGGCCGCCCACACCGACGCCCTCGGCTCGCAGTTCGACCGTGCGCTCTCTGCCGCCGTGAAGGAGCTGGAACCCAATGCACGCC
>Ga0163154_10009560_pt1 | contig 11020 bp, 7 predicted proteins | sample OliLakLV19MP9P1_FD_148649 | JGI IMG/M metagenome (GOLD analysis project Ga0163154, IMG submission 148649) | Freshwater microbial mat bacterial communities from Lake Vanda, McMurdo Dry Valleys, Antarctica - Oligotrophic Lake LV.19.MP9.P1 | ecosystem: Environmental > Aquatic > Freshwater > Lake >...
CTACTGTCGTCGTCGCCGGCCAGACCTGGCGCTTCACCTGCTGGCACCGCGACGTCGTCGCCGGCAGCGCGACGTCGAATTTCGCGAACGGCCTGCAGATCGCGTTCAATTGACGCAGCAGCGGGCGCCCCGACCTGCAGATCGCGACCTCGAGCGCACCCCGCGTCGGCCTCACAGGCGGCGCGGGGTGCGCTGTTTCCACGCCGCCTCGCGTCCGGGCCGCGTCCGCGCGGCGTCGGATCGAGACTCCGAGGGTCTCTGCTCGACAAGGGAGCGCCCATCTGCTGTGCTGCACGGCGATGCTCGGCTCCCACATGGCCCCGATCCAGCTCCAGCAGCTCGTACGCGCCCTGACCCTGGCCTTTGCCCTATGCGGCGTCGCCGTCGCGCAGGGCGCCTACTACAACGGCGTCGACACGTCGAGCCAGGCGGCCCTGCGCGCGAGCCTGCACGCGCTGATCGACGACCACACGCGGGTGCCCTACACCGCGTCGTCGACCGACACGTGGGTCGTGCTCGAGCTCGCGCAGCAGGACCCGGCCAACGCCGCGCGGATCCTCGACGTGTATCGCAATCGCTCCTTCGCGAAGGTCGGCGGCGGCAACCCGAACTACGAACGCGAACATGTGTGGCCGAAGTCGTACGGCTTCCCCGACGATGACGGTATGAACATGCCGTACACGGACTGCCACATGCTGTGGCTCTGTGACGGTGGCTACAACAGCGCGCGCAGCAACCTTCCCTTCGGAGGGTGCACGCAGCTCTGCAACGAATACCCGACGGACCTGAACAACGGCCAGGGTGGCGGCGCGGGCGTTTTTCCCGGGCAGTCGAACTGGAGCTCGGGCAATGGCTCCAGCGGTACGTACCAGGTCTGGCCGGGCCGCCGGGGCGACGCGGCGCGCGCGCTCTTCTACGCGGCCGTGCGCTACGAGGGCGGCACGCACGGCGTCACGGGAGTGCTGGAGCCGGACCTCGAGTTGACGAATAACCTCGGCCTCGTGGCTTCGTCGAACACGGGGCAGAACGAGACGTTCGGGTACATGGGACGCCTCGACGTGCTCCACGCGTGGCACGTCGCCGACCCGCCCGACGCATTCGAGCTGCACCGCAACGACATCGTCGCGGCGTTCCAGGGCAATCGGAACCCGTTCATCGACCACCCCGAATGGGTCGAGTGTGTGTTCCAAGGGACCTGCACGCCGACCCCGCCGCCGCTCGGCGCGCGCTACTGCTCGCCTGCCGTCGCCAACTCGCTCGGCCTGCCCGCCGAGATCGAAGCCCGCGGCTCGGCGGTCATCACCGACGCGGACTTCCGCCTCTTGGGGTCCAACATGCCGATGAACTCGGCCGGGTTCTTCCTGTGCAGCCGCACGACCGGGATCCTGTTCCAGCCGGGCGGCAGCCAGGGCAACCTGTGCCTCGCGGGCGCGATCGGGCGCGGCGTCGGGGGCCAGATCGTCAACTCGGGCTTCTTCGGTAGCTTCGGCGTGCAGGTGCAACTCGACGCGCTGCCACAGCCCGCGGGGCCGGTGGCCGCACTGCCCGGCGAGACCTGGAACTTCCAGGCGTGGTACCGGGACACGCTCGGCGGCGTCGCGACGAGCAACTTCACGGACGGCTGGCAGGTCACGTTCCGCTAGGGCGGTCCGCTTTGTGGCGCTCGGGGTGCTCGACGAGGAACGGCCCGAGGGCGAGCAGATCGATGTGCCCCAAGAGGAACGCCCGGATCGCGTCGCTCGGCGAGCACACGATCGGCTCTTCGTGCATGTTGAAGCTCGTGTTGATGAGCGACGGGTAGCCCGACAAACGCTTGTACTCCGCGAGGATGTCGAAGTACCCCGGGTTCATCGCGCGCTGGATCAGCTGGGGCCGCGCGGTCCGGTCGACGTGCACTGCCGCGGGGCAGGCTTGAACCATGAAGTCCGTGCAGTCGAACGTGACTGTCATGAACTGCGCGGTAAACTCTGCGCCGGAGAGTTTATTGTAGCAGCGCTCGCGGTCCTCCCACAAGGTGACTGGCGCGAATGGCATGAACTCGGTGCGCCCGAGGCGCTGGTTCAGCCACTGGTTCACGCCCGGGTCGCGACCGTGGTAGAGAATGGAGCGATTGCCGAGCGCGCGGGGACCGTACTCCATGCGGCCGTCGAAGCGCGCGACGATCGAGCCGCCATGGATGCGCTGGGCCAGGTCGCTCGCGAGGTTCTGAGGGCGTGTGTAGGGCAGGCGCTGCGCGTCGAGCGCAGCCTGCATCTCGGCCGCGCTGAACTCCGGGCCAAGGTACGCCGTCTCGAACGGTTTGCCCACGCCACCGGGCCACGACAGGTGCGCAGCCGCGCCCGTGCCGCAGCCGCCGTCGCCCATGTTGGGATAGACAAAGAGGCCGCGCACGCCGGGCAGCTCGTGGATGCGCTGGTTCATCTTGACGTTCGCTGTGACGCCGCCGGAGAGCACGACGTTTTCGCAGCCCGTCTCGCGGACCCAGTGCTCGACCAATTTGCCAGCCACGCGCTCCAGCACGTGCTGGTACGCCGCCGCCACATCGATCATGGGGTAGCGGCTGGCGAGGTGTCGTGAGAAGTACACGTTCAGGTTCTGCGCCAGCTTGAAGTCCCCGGGCTCTTCGACGACGCGCCGCATCAGCACGTCGGACAGCACCGCGGGATCACCGTAGGCCGCGAGGCCCACGATCTTGCCGGCATGGCGGTCGGGGCGGAACCCGAGCGACGAGGTCACCATCTCGTACAGCGACCCGAGCGAGTGCGGGAAGCGCAGCCCGTGCAAGCGGCGGATCTTGCCGCCCTCGCCGAGGCTGATCGAGCCCGCGAGGCCGCTCCCGTAACCGTCCAACGTGACGATCAGCGCGCGCTCGTAGCCGCTCCAGAGATAGGCATTGGCTGCGTGCGTGTGGTGGTGCTCGACACGCTTGAGCTTGCCGAGCAGCCCGAGATCGCCGAGGCCCCGCTCGAGCTCCTTGTGCCACTTGTGGTGATCGTTCGAGGCCTCGTTCCGCCACGCCTCCGACGCGCGCGCTGTGGCGCGTCGCGACCCGAGGGGAGAGACGCCGGCGAGGCGGTAGAAGGTCTCCTTGGCGAAGCCCTTCTTCATCCGCTGGTTGGGCTCGCGCAGGCCGTGCACGGGCTGCGTGCGCGTCGGGACACGCTTGTCCGCCTCGCGCAGAGCAGCGGTGAGCCCGCCATCGCGCCTCTGCGAGTTGAACGCTGCATCATCCGTGACGCATGCGGCGATCAGCTCGGACTCCTTTTCAGCGGGCAGGAACGCGTAGGCGACGGCGTCCACGTCTTGCGCCGTCAGGCCTGCGTACCGGAGCGCGGCCCCGATCGCCTTCTCAGGGAAGCCGACGTGCTGCTTCTGCCGACTGAAGCGCTCTTCACCGGCAGCAAAGACGATCTGGCCATCGACGACGAGGGCTGCGTTGGCGTCCTTGTCGAGGGGAGAGATTCCGAGGACGATCACGGTGTGGACGAGTGCTGGGGGGAACGGAGGAGCTCCGCGACCTCGAACGGGGTCGAGGCTCGGCCGCCGAGCGCTCCGAAGAAATAGCCGAAGAGGCGGCGCAGGACGGTGAGGAATGCGCTGAGATCCGCGTCGTTCCGGACGTACGGGGTGTGGCCAGGCACGAACGACGGGGAATGCAGCGTCAGCGACAGCACACGCTCGCCACGCCGGACCTCGGCGCGCACGAGTCGCGCGAGGTCATTGAACGAGTAGCCCTCGGGGCTGAGCAAGACCCGCTCGGCGAGCCCGAGTCGCGCAAGGATCCCCTTCGGCCGCAAGCGCTGCAGGCCCGGCCGCGCGGCCCAGGCGAACAGCCTACGGCGCAGATCGAACGGTGCCACGCCCAGAAACGCTCCGCTGGCCGGAAGCTCGAGCAGGCCGTTACCGAACCAGAAGGGACGATTCGAGAAGTGCTGGTAGTCGGGGCCCTCGTACGGCCTCAAGTCGAAGGCCGCGCTCACGGAGCAGTCGATCCGGTAGCCGAGCTCGTCGAGGATCCCCGCGGTGTTCGGGCCGAAGCCGTAACGCCCGGCCTTGTGCACGACGCAGCGGACGCCGAGGTTCGACTGGATGGTCTCAGTGAGGTGCACCAGCTTGGCGCGCTCGAGCGCGCGCGGGAGGTGCCCCTGGTAGGAGTTGTGATTGTTGACTGCCTCGTCGAACGGCGGCGTGACCCACGCGTGGAGGTGCGCTCCGATGTTGGCCCGACCGTCGGCGTGAAAGCGCGCCAGCAGCTCGTAGCCCGTCGGTTGGGCTGCGATGGGCTGATCGATGACATAGGTCGGCACCACGCCGAACTCGTCACAGATCGTTTGGAAGGCTCCAATAGAGGCCATTGTCCGGACGCTCGTGTTGGCGCGGTCGAAGGGCGCCGTCCAGTCGAACTCCTCTTCGGTGTCGACGACGACGAGCAGCAGCGGCGCGGGCAGCACGGACACGTCGGCGCGTCGCGGGCCCGGGAACCAGGGCCGCGCGTCGTGCGACCCGAGGTCATGGTCGTTGCACCGCGTCACGCTGCGATTCGACCATGCCGACAGGGGCGCGGCACAGGACCCACTCGACAAGTTCTCACAACGGGCGATGCGCGCAACCCAAGCCCAAGCCCAAGCCCAAGCCCCGGAGCCGGACCCGGGCCCGCGAAGAATCTACTACAGCGCAAGTGCCCGCGCGCGACGCGGAGGATGCCGGCTGCACTAGATCAGGGCACCTCAGCCCAACCCGATCACCCCGGCACCGGGCGCCCGCCGAAACCCGGTTCGGGTGGGGCTCGGTACGTCGAGCTCACGACCGGGGTTGGGGCGTACTGCCGCAGGTGGGGACAGGAGCGCCTCTGCGACGAGCTTCCCGAGCGCCTCGCAGCCCTTCGGCGTGTTGTGCAGCGTGTCGTAGAAGATCTCGAAGGAGGGCTCGAGGCGCGTCCGCAGCTCGGACACTTCGACACCCATGTCCAATGCGACCCGCTCGGTCACGTCGGCGACCTCCGCGAGCAGGCGGTGCACGAGGCCGATCTCGAAGTAGTACTCGACTTGCTCCTGGTAGGGACGGCCGCGACCGAAGTTCCAGAGCAGCTTCTCCTCCTCGGGGGTGAACCGCTTCTGGAGCCAGGGCTGCCGCAGGACGAGCACACGCGCCCCAGTGCTGCGCGCGGCGTCGATGGTACGCCGCAGCCACTCCTCGTAGAAGGCCAGCATCCGGCCGGTGGACGGCGTTTCGTGGAGGAGCTTCCCCGCGGCGCGCATGGCCCGCTGCTTGGCAAACGTCTTACCGGCACGCAGCCGCCGCAGCTCCTTCGGTAGGTAGCGATTCTTGAGCCGCCGCACCCATTCGCGCAGGGCGAGCTTCGACGGCGCCCAGCCGTACGGGCCGAAGTCGTGCTGCTGGAAGCAGTAGTTCGGGTCATGGCTGCTCGGCTGGATGACCTCTGGACAGCCGTCCTGCAGCCACGTGACGAGGTCGCTCGCACCGACCATCAACACGACGGCGTCTAGGCTCGGCAGCCTCGGCAGCATCTTCTCCAGCATCCATGCGACGTAGTCGCAGCGCTGCATGCTGCGCGCGATGTTGCCGACGTGCGCTCGCTCGACGCCGAGCTGCGCGGCGTTCTCCGTGAGCACACGCTGCACGACGCTCGGCCACTGTTTGTCCTGGTCGAGGTAGAAACACTCCGCCGCGCTGCCGCCGGCGACGAGCACACGGTAGACCCTCGTCCAATCGGCCGGCACGGGGTCACCACGCTCGCCGTCCGCGTTCACGGAGAAGCGCGCGATCGGATCGAGTGAGGGCAGCGTCTCGCGGTCGATCTCCGCGACGACCCTCGAGTGCGGCTGCAGGGGCCAGGCGGCGCCACGGCGCAGGTAGAACCGACGTAACCACAGCTCCGCGAGGACCAAAGTCGATGCAAAGACGAGCAGGCTGGTCAGTGTGGTCTCGAGCATCGAGGGAACGCGCAGTAGGACCCGCCGTTCATACGCCAGGGTAGCGCCTGTGCCGCCGGGTTCTGCATTGGGATCATCGGGCCGCGACCTACGCCGGCATGAAGCCGGACACGAGGGAAGTGGGCGCCGTCCACGGTCGAGACGAGCTTCTGGCGCTGGCGTGCGGAACTGGCCGGGCACCCCACACGTCCAGCACCCCCGCTGCTCGCTCCGCGCGGGGCCCCACCGGCGCTACCCTGGGCCCCCCCATGGCACGGCTCTTCCTCCTCGATGGCACGGCGCTCGCCTATCGCTCCCACTTCGCGCTGGCGCGCCAGGGGCTCACGACACACGACGGCCAGCCGACCGGCGCGGTCTACGGGTTCACGGCGACGTTGCGGCGCATCCTGCGTGAGGAGTCGCCCGACCTCGTCGCCGTCGCGATGGACGCCAAGGGTGAGACGTTCCGGCACGCCCTCTACGCGGACTACAAGGCGACCCGCGAGAAGGCGCCCGAGGAGATGATCGCGCAGCTCGACGACATCCGCGCGGTCGTCGAGGCCCACGGCGTCCGCCTCTTCGAGGTCGAGGGTGTCGAGGCCGACGACGTCATCGGCACACTCGCAAAGCAGGGCGAAGCCGCTGGCCACGACGTCATGATCGTCACGGGCGACAAGGACTTCATGCAGCTCGTGTCGGAGCGCATCAAGCTCTACAACGTGTTCAAGCCGAAGGTCGACCTCGTGATCGAGGGGCCCGAGGCCGTCGCCGAGAAGTTCGGGGTCACGCCGGACCGGGTGATCGACGTGCTGGCGATCATGGGCGACGCGTCGGACAACGTGCCGGGCGTGCACGGGATCGGCGAGAAGGGCGCGCAGAAGCTGATTCAGGACTTCGGCTCGGTGGACGCGCTCCTCGCGCGGCTGGACGAGGTCAAGGGCAAGGCGCGCGAGCGCCTCGAGGAGCACCGCGCGGACCTGCTCCTGTCGCGCGAGCTCGTGACGATCGACGTCCACGTCCCCGTTGACCTCGCCGACGTCACCGCCGCGCGCCCCGACCGTGAGCGCCTCGCGAGCCTCTTCGCGCGGCTCGATTTCCGTAGCTTCCGCGAGGAGGCGCTGCGCGCGAGTGAGGCCGCGCCCGACCTCACTCGCGAATACGTCACGATCACCGACGCCGCGGGGCTCGCGGCGCTGGTCGATGAGCTGCGCGGCGCCGGCACGTTCGCGTGGGACACCGAGACGACGGGCCTCTCGCCGCTCGCCGTGGAGATCGTGGGCGCGTCGTTCTCGTGCCGCGCGGGCCACGCCACCTATGTGCCATTCAACGCGGTCCCGCCGGTGCTGCCCGGCGGGCCGCAGGCGATCTTGGATGCGTTACGGCCATTGCTCGAGGACTCGGACCTGCAGCGTGTCGGGCAGAACCACAAGTACGACGCGCTCGTGATGCAGGGCCACGGCGTCGAGGTCGGCCCGCCGGCCTTCGACACGATGGTCGCCAGCTTCACGATCCATGGCTCGGCGCGCCGCCATGGGCTCGACGAGCTCGCCTTGACGTACTTCGGGCTGCACAAGATCCCGACGTCGAAGCTCATCGGCACCGGCCGCAATCAGATCACGATGGCGGACGTGCCCCTGGCGGAGGTCGCCGAGTACGCGTGCGAGGACGCCGACGTGACGTGGCGCCTCTACGAGGTGCTGCGCCAAGAGCTCGCCGACACGGGCAACGAGCCACTCTTCTACGACCTCGAGATGCAGCTCGTACCGGTCCTCACCGCCATGGAGCGGCGCGGGATCCGCCTCGATACGAGCGTACTCTCGGGGCTGGTGCACGTGCTCGATCGCGACGCTGGCGCCGCGGAGGACCGGGTGCGCGAGCTCGCCGGTGAGCCGGGCCTGAACCTCAACAGCCCCAAAGCGCTGGGCGCGGTGTTGTTCGACAAGTTGCGCATCCACGAGCAGGCCGGCATCAAGCGGCCGAAGGCCACGAAGACGGGCTATTCGACCGATCACGCGACGCTGAGCGAGCACTATGGCGACGTCGAGATCGTGCAGCACCTCCTGGAATACCGCGAGGTGTCGAAGCTCAAGGGCACGTACGTCGAGCCTCTGCCGGGCTTCGTGAACAAACGCACGGGGCGTGTGCACCCCCACTTCAGTCAGGTGACGGCGGTGACCGGGCGCCTCTCGTGCTCGGACCCGAACCTGCAGAACATCCCGGTTCGGACCGAGCGTGGGCGCGCGCTGCGCCGGGCGTTCGTCCCGCGTGTTGCAGACCAGCACGGTGAGTGGGTGCTGCTCTCCGCCGACTACAGCCAGGTCGAGCTGCGGATCCTCGCACACCTCTCGGGCGACGACGCGCTGACGCAGGCGTTCCGCGACGGCCGCGACGTGCACAAGGCGACCGCGTCGAAGGTCTTCGGCGTGCCCGAGGACGATGTCGACCGCGCGATGCGCAGCCGCGCAAAAGCGATCAACTTCGGCCTGATGTACGGCATGGGGCCGCAACGCCTCGCGCGCGAAACCGGCCTCACCATGCCCGAGGCCAAGGAGTTCATCGAGCGCTACTTCGCCGCGTTCCCGAAGGTGCGGCAGTGGCTCGACGCGACGCTGGAGAACGCGCACAAGAACGGCTACGTCGAGACCCTGATGGGGCGGCGCCGGGCGCTCCCCGAGCTGAACGCGAGCGACGCGCGCACGCGCGTCGGCGCCGAGAATGCCGCGGTCAACACGCCTGTCCAGGGTTCGGCCGCGGACATCATCAAGCGTGCGATGATCGACCTGGAGGCGGCGCTGGCGCGGCGCACGGACCTGCACAGTCAGCTCCTCCTGCAGGTGCACGACGAGCTGGTGCTGGAGGTCCCGCTGCGTGAGCTCTCGGCCACGACCGAGGTCGTGCGCCAGGCGATGTCGGGGGCGCTCGCCCTGGACGTGCCCCTCGAGGTGGACGTCGGGCACGGGGCGAACTGGCTCGAGGCGCACTGAGGACGGATTCCCGGCCCGAGCCACCGGGCTCACGCTCTGCGCGTTGCACAATCGCCGCGCGTGGGACAACCTGGGTGTTAACCGTCCGGGCGCGCTCCGGCGCTCGGATCTCACTTTCTGGTACCACCACTGCTCACCACCATGCAACGCACTCCGCTCCTCCTGTCCGGATTCCTCAGTCTCGCTGCGCCCAGCCTCGCACAGCTCCCCGACGTCGCGATCGTCGCCGCGGCAACGTCGCCGCTGACGGCCTGCAACTACACCGACGTCCAGTCGAAGCTCATGGCCTCGGGCTTCTTCAACTCCGTGGACATCGTCGACTGCATGGCGCAGACGCCGACGCTCCAGATGCTCATGGCCTACGACGGGATCATTTCATGGTCGAACTCGAGCTACCAGAACGGTGCGTTGCTCGGTGACGTCTTCGCCGACTATGTCGACGCGGGCGGCGGTGTCGTCCTCGCGGTGTACGCGACCTCGACATTGACGGCGAACCGCTCGCTGACGGGCCGCTGGAGCACCGGCGGGTACGACGTGATAGTCCCGCGCACGGGCAATACCAACGGCGCGGTCACGCTCGGCAACGTGCTCGTACCCAGCCACCCGGCCATGGCCGGCGTCGCGACTCTCTCGTCGACCCAGGGCGCGCGTCCGACGGGCACGACCCTGGCCCAGGGGCAGCTCCTCGCCGAGTGGAGCGATGGCAAGATCCTGGCCGCGGTCGGGGCCACATCGCAGCGCGTCGACCTGGGCCTCTATCCGCCGTCCAGCGCTTGCACCTCGACCTTCTGGGACGAGAACACCGACGGCGGCCAGGAGCTGTCGAACGCCCTGCTCTACGTGTGCGGCGGAGGCTCGACAAGCCTCGGCACGAACTATTGCACGGCAGTCAACAACTCGACCGGTGGCCCGGGCGCGATGAGCGCCACGGGCTCGGCGCTCGTCGTCGACAACGATGTGACGCTGGCCGCGTCCGGCCTGCCGAACAATGCCTTCGGCTTCTTCCTCACCAGCACGACGCAGGGCTTCATCGCGGGCCCCGGCGGCAGCGTAGGCAACCTCTGCCTCGGCGGGTCGATCGGGCGCTACGTCGGGCCAGGCCAGATCCAGAGCACGGGGCTCACGGGCGCGATCTCGCTGCAGATCAGCCTCACCCAGGTCCCGACCCCCACGGGTTTTGTCAGCGTCGCGCCGGGCCAGACCTGGAACTTCACCGCCTGACACCGCGACGTCGTCGGGGGCGCGGCCGTGTCGAACTTCGCCGACGGCTACTCGATCAGCTTCCTGTGACACGACAGGGCGCGCGCCTGCGTCAGCCGCGGGCAGCGTAACGGCGCCCGGGTCGGCCCCTGCCGGCCCGGGCGCGCCCATTTCTCGGGCGCCGGCTCAGGCTCTCTCGAATGTGTGTCGATACGAGGCGCGTCCCCGGGACCCACTCCGGGGGGAAACCGAGTGCCCCTGAGACCGCAGCCCATGCAGCCCGAGACCCTGGACCCAGTGATCGAACTGCGCGACGCCATCTCCTTCATGCTGGGTGCGGCCCAGCGGATGGCGCTCCTCGACGAGCACGGGCGCATCGCCATGATCAACCCCGCCTGGCGCGAAGCCGCGCGCGAGGACTCTCGGTCGATCGCCGCCCTGGGCCGCGGCGTCCACTTCCTCGACCTCTGCGACGACGCGGCCGCACAGGGCGCGAGTGATTCGGCCGAGCTCGCCGCAGCCATCCGCCACGTTCTGGCGCGCGCGTCCGCCTGGGCCCTCGTGCCCCTGGCGCTGAGCCAGAAGCGCGGCAGGACTGCGACCAGCTCCGTCTCTGTTCGCCGCGTGCGTGGACCGCTCGAGAACTGGCTTCTATTGGCCTACTCCGAGGCCCGCACGGATTCGCCCCATCCCTCGCCGGTGCCGCAGTTCGGACTCGTTCCGGACTCCGGAGCTGCGCAGGCCCCGGTGCGCGCCAAGATGCACTCGTTGAAGAGCCACGGCACGCGGTCGGGCGCCGCGGCCTGAGGCGGGGCTCGTCCGTACTGCGCGCTCACTCGAACGCCGGGGGCGTGCCCTCGGCGCTCGCGGTTTCGAGCCCATCGGCGCGCGGCGCGCGCCGAT
>Ga0163154_10009561_pt1 | contig 11019 bp, 10 predicted proteins | sample OliLakLV19MP9P1_FD_148649 | JGI IMG/M metagenome (GOLD analysis project Ga0163154, IMG submission 148649) | Freshwater microbial mat bacterial communities from Lake Vanda, McMurdo Dry Valleys, Antarctica - Oligotrophic Lake LV.19.MP9.P1 | ecosystem: Environmental > Aquatic > Freshwater > Lake >...
ATAAAGAGACGCCCGATCCGGAGTACAACGTCGTGCGCGATATCAAAGCGTGCCAGAAAGTATTTACAGCCAGTTGGTCTCTCTGTATTACACCGCTGGATACCTGCGGTCTTATTGACCTGCATTCTGAACGCTATCAAAAATTGCTTGCGTCGAAAGACCCCATCGCCACAACCATCATCGAGAACTATCGGATATGGGAGACATTCCAAACAAAAGACCCGAATAAAGGTAATCATCGTAAACAATCTACCACTCTCTTTGATACGGTGGCAGTTTATCTTGCAGCGACGCAGGCGGGCAAACGTGAGTTTGTGACAATGGAACAACTCGGTATCCGTGTGGATGAGAAGGGGTTCACCGTGATCGACCCTGCTGCAAAGAAAATCGAGGTTGCCACTGCATGGAAAGATTTGGATGGTTTTCGCGATTATCTTGTGGAGCGGCTAACCCAATCCCAAACATAAAAAAGCAAGAGAGAGTGCTTTTTGCTCCTCTCTTGCCTCTCTCTTCGCAGTCAAATGCCGAATCTTCTCAGGGATTACATTTTCATTTTCGTGCTTGCCATTTTGCTTTTGCCGTTTCGCAATGCTGTGATCATCTGATAATGCTCTTTCAGCGTGGGAAGCGTTTTCTCTGCAAACCCTTTTACATCGGGATCACTGCACATTTTCGACGCTTTGGTAAAGTCCGCAACGTCCTTTTCGTGATCCATCACCATATGCTTGATATACGCACTGTCAAATGCCGCGCCGCTGAGTTTGGACAATCGGACAATATGCGTTTTATGTTTTGCTCCGACATCGGTGGGAAGGGTCACGCTTTTGCTCTCAGCAATAGCCTTGAGTTCTTCGTTTGCGGCGGAGTGATCCTGCACCATGTGTTGCCCGAACTTCTTCACGCTGGCTTTGGCTCCGCGCTTTGCCGCTAATTGACCTAATTGGACTTCTGCTATACCCCCGCGTGCCGCATCCATCATAAACTTTTTGTCCATTGCACTGAGGCGCATTTCAGGGCGCATTTTCATCGGTTCAATGGGTTTCGGTGTCTCGTTCTGCGCGTTCGCCGCCATCGGCATCAACGCCATGCCTAATCCCAACAATGCCAGAGGTGTTATTCGCAATTTTCGTGTTGTCATCGTGAACTCTCTTTCTTCTCTTTTCCGCTGTCAGGAGCGGAAAGGTACAAATCGGACAAACGCACTTTGACGAATGTTCCCCGATTTCTCCTCACACGATATCTTTGGCTCCTCTCCGTCTTTATGCTTAGCGGGGCGAAGCAACAAATTGCCCCCTCTGTTTCCGATACAGAGGGGGCGTTTGCCGTCATTGGTTGGTGAAACCGCTATTTCGACACAGCAGGCTTGTCGAAAAGGCGTTGCACTAAAGCGGTCAGTTCATCGAGACGTTTTTTGAGTTCCACGTTCTCGGTTCGCACCATTTGCAGAGCCTCGATCTGCTTTGGCTGTGCTTTGACGGCTTCGACCAATAGCACGAACACGCCGTCTTGCTCCCAACTGACTAATTCCGGCATGATGCGCCCTGCTCCGTTAGAGCGGGAGCGTTTCTGCATTTGGCGTCATCGGTTTCGCCATAAAACGCCGCCATTCCCATGCAGCCCAAACCAAGAATCGAAGCGGTCAAGCCCTGTTTTCCCAGTGGGCGAACGGGTGTGGTAACACTCATGGTGTGATTCTCCTTGTGGAAATTTCCTCAAGGCAGAATACACTTGCTTGCCCGATTCAGTTGCGCCGCTCTTGGAACAGCTCTTTAGCGTTTTTCGGAGGAACAAAGAGGAACTCTTCGTCCTTGACAGAGGCATTGAGAACTGTAGTGCGATGTGTCTCCTCGAAGAACAAACCACCGGGAATGGTTCGCGCCGGAGTAATGCCGTCTCCGGGCAGAGTTGTTTTCCATACGAGTTGTGCCGACGCTTTCACAAGGAAACTGCGCCGTGCGTCGATCCAAAGCGTGATCTCTTTTTTGACAAATTGAACTTTGCTTTTCGGCGGCATCATGGCTTTAAGCCAGAAGGGATTCGCCTGTGCTTGCAATTTGTAGGTCTTGTAGCCAATAACCGTTTCCGTACCGACAACTTTGAATGAGTTGGCTTCACGAATCGTGCCGTTACTAATGAGAAAGGAGACGGGACTCAGCAATTGCGTGATGCTGACACGCAAGGCATCCAGTGTTGCTTTTTCGGCGAGCGCGACGGTTTGCACAAAACCCAGAGGAGCATTCCGACGCGTGAAGATATTTTGCTTGCCTCCGTAGATCGCGAGTAAGCGTCCATCGGCATAGATTGAGATTGTGCCTTGCTGGGGGTCGACAGAACTGAAATAAAGTTTGTTCGGCTTCTTATAAACCATGATGGCACGCTGCTCATAACGTCCCGTTGTGGGGTCGATGATGGTCGCTTGTGACTCGTTGCGGATGGTGGAAGCCACGCGATACGTCGCGATCATTTTTTTGACCAACGCATCGCCATTGGGAGGCGATTGCGTCTCTCCGATTTGCAGACAGAGCAAGCCGCCCAAACATAATGCTGTACTGAGAGAGCCTTTTGCTCTTGACATCAAAATCGTCCTCCTTGCTTCGACTAATGCGAAACGTCCTGTCATTCTTCCCGATTTTCGGCAGAATCGTGCGAATCTTGAGTTTCCCTCGGATTTAATTCTACCCAAAAGAGGTACGAAACCACATGGTCTACCCAAAAGAGGTACGAAACCACATGGCACAAAATAGAAAAGCCATGAGTTGGCACTCACGGCTTCGAGCAAACAGGAACAATGGGTCGTCAGGGACTCGAACCCTGGGCCAGCTGATTAAGAGTCAGCTGCTCTACCGACTGAGCTAACGACCCGCATAAATGGGATTGACAGGAGGAATTATACCCCACCTTGGCAAAGATTTGCAAGAGCAAACACATCGGCGAAGTACGAACAATTACACGTCAAAATTCCCACTACCCTGAACTGTTCCCACATCAACTGAACAGTTACCACATCGGCAAACACACCTTTTACTGTTCGACGAAGGGGCGTTCCCAGACGGTTAGCCCCTCATCATGGGTTTCCGCGCTGCGAAAGCCACAAAGATCGTCTGCACCAAACGGAATGCCTTGTTTATTTCCCCACGATTTTGCACGCAGGACATCCCTCAGCCGGACAGCGTCCCCCGAACATCGTCACGAGGGACAACGCCAGCCCGCCCTTCCAAAACAGCCCCGTCATCACTTTTGTTTTCAGCGTTTTCATCGAAGAAACTCCTTTTGTGTGGTTGAGAAAGAGACAGTTCCTAAGCCGAAGCCACTGGAAACTGTTCCTGATGGTGATTGTAGTGGTTTGCCATCGCCTGATTCGCGCCATGCACACGTCCAACCTGCTCGGCGACGGCTGACCAATGGCTTCCCGGAATGCTGAGATACATCTCTTCATTTGGGAGACCCGTGAAGGTTCGGTTGCCTTTGCATCCGAGAGAAATCACGGCGGCTCCGGTTTGGAGCGCGAGCGGCAAAATCGCACAGCCGGGACGACCCAGCGTGTTGAAAAGTGCCGTTCCTGCGCCCGCTTGAAGAGCCGCTTCATAGAGGAGCATGGCTTGCGCGGGTTGTGCGGCGACGATAACGACACTGGGCGCAAACGGCGCATTGTCCGCCGGAGCATAAGCGATGACGGCGGGCGTCTCGCTCAGGGTGGGAATGCCCGGAACCTCGTCCATAGCGAGATAATTGTTCTCGACCATGAAGCCGATTGTCCCTTCCAGTTCGCCGGAACGCTCTGCCGGAAGGGCGATTTTATGCGTATACGCGCCCACCGCACAGTTGTAGTGATCGGCAGGGATGGTATAGAATGTCTGCCCCTCCTGCGCCATTTTCCAGAAGAAACAGCCCGCCGGGACAGCCCCGCCGCTCCACGCTTCTACCCCGTCCGGAACAGTGTCCAAAAAGCCGATGGCGACTGGCGGCTTGCTCAATCCGAGAAGTTCCTGTACATTCGTCATTTTGCGCCCGCCTCTGATTTGATGATTTCCGACATTCGCGCCATATCGATCTTTGCCGGTTCGATTTTGGCGGGGAAGAAAGACCGATCAATCAGATCGGAGAGAGGAATCTCTTTCTTAAGGAAACCCAATTCCCTGCCCATATCCCGAATTTTCAGCAGTTCCGCGTCGGTGGGATTGAGATTGCGATATGTGACGCGATCTGCCGGTTGAGTCAAGATATATTTCAGTAATTTCTCATCTTGGCGGAAGTAGGGCGCGACCAGTTTTGCCGCGTTCGCACGGTTTTGTTCTGCCCACTCGCCCGATTCGGTGATGCCGCGCACCAAATCGCGAACAACATCCGGCTTCTCCCTGATCAAATCTTCATGGACAACCAAACAGCAGGAGATATAGTTGGGCCAAATGTCTTTGGCGTAGTAGAGAACGCGCCCGTAGCCTTCCATTTCGGCTTTGCCGCAAAACGGCTCCGCGACGATAAATCCATCAATTGCTTTCGTTGCCAATGCCGCCGTCATATCCGGCGGGGGCAGCACCACGAAATTGATCTCGTCCGGCTTCACTCCCTGATCTCTCATCAGTTTGTTCATGAAGAAATTTTCGTTGCTGAACGGACTGGGAATCGCGATGGTCTTGCCGCGCAAACCGCGCAGGTCTGTTGCCGTGTCTTCTTTGCGAACGACTAACTGCGAACCGTCCCGATGCCCCAGACAACAGATTTTGATCGGTGCGCCCGCCTCACGCATTTTCATGGCAAGCGGAACCGTCAGAAACCCGGCAAGCAGTTTTTTCGTCTGCAATGCTTCGACAATCGGCGGAAACTCCGCGAACCGCAGGGCATCGAATCGGGTTCCTGTTGTGCTGGTTTTGGAAGCATAATCGGTGACAGGGCAAGTGAGATGGCAGGTCACCGGCAGAAAGGCAAGTGTCAATTCCTGTTTCTCCGCACCTTTGGGTCCCAAATGAATAATCTCTTCCGTATGGCTGCGCGGCTTATTGAGGGAACGAGCGCGTAAGAAAACGATCAGCGCGAAACAGAAAAAGACGGCACCTGCGACAAGAAGGGCTTTGGAACGATTCATGACTGCTCCTCACTTTCCATGAAAACGGACATACGTTCAATCGGGTACGACATTTGGGGTTGCGCCGACTCGCGGCTTTCCAGTCCCAACTCCGTCAGAATACAATGGACGGCATTGACCACTTCGGGGTGGGTCAGGTCACGTGGGCGGGGCAGGCTGATTTGCAGTTCACAGCGTATCTGCGCCGGACGCTCCGACAGCACGATGATCCGATCCGCCAAATGTGCCGCTTCCTCGATGTCGTGCGTGACCAAAACAACGGTGCGAGGACGCTCATGCAGCAGACGCGCCAATTCCTGCCGCATCCGCAGACGGGTTATGTAGTCGAGAGCGGAGAACGGTTCGTCCATCAGGAGGACATCGCTGTCGCCGCCCAACGCCCGCGCCAACTCCACCCGCTGCCGCATTCCGCCCGAAAGCATATGCGGATAATGACCCTCAAAACCTTTCAGTCCGATCAGCGCGAGCAACTCTTGCAACTGTCGGTTTCGCTCTGCCGCGTTCGGCAAGCCGCGCAGACTCATGGCGATATTCTGCCCTGCCGTCTGCCAAGGGAGCAGTCCGCCTTCCTGATAGATCATCCGCAATACGCCGCCGCGCTGTATCGTGCCGGAACTCGGCTGATCATAGGCAGAAAGAAGATTGAGCAGGGTTGTTTTGCCGCACCCGGAAGGTCCGACAATCGCCACGAATTCCCCCTGTGCAATGTCCAGAGACAAGTTCTGGAAGACTTCCACCGCGCCGAACGAACGCGAAACGCCCTTGAGGCGCAGCATCTTATTTGTCATAGCCCCACCTTACACTTGGAATCCGCGTCAACTGCACCAACAGACGATCCAGCACCACGCCGATGATCCCGATCACGATCATTCCGACAACCAGCAGATCGGGACGAAGTGCGTTGCGTGCATCCCATATCAGAAAGCCTAACCCGTCTCGTCCGGCGATCATCTCGGCTGCTACAACTACCAGCCACGAAACCCCTGCGGTAACGCGCAGTGAGGTGATGACCTGCGGCATAATCGCGGGAAGAGTCACCTGCATCATCAGTTCTCTGCCACGGAAACCGTAGTCCCGTGCCACGCGAAAATAGACCGCCGGAATACCAGCGACGGCGGCGGCGGCAGCCAATACGATGGGAAAGAACGCCGCCATAAAGATCAGAAAGATGGCGGGAGTATCTCCAATGCCGAACCAGAGGATAGCGAATGGTATCCACGCCAGCGGCGAAAGGCTGCGGAAGAAGTTGACCGCAGGAAGCAGCGCGACACGCGCCTGTGCGTACAGCCCCATAAACAGACCGAGCGGAAGCCCCAAAGCGACAGCCAGTACGAAACCAATCATCACGCGAAACAGAGACGCGATCACGTCATCGAACAGGCGTCCTCGGCGTGCTTCCTCGGCAAATCCCGTCAGCACTTGGAGCGGCGTGGGAACTGCTATCGCGGGCAAAATACCGAAGGCGCACAGGAAATGCCATACAATGACTGCGACGACGACCACGCCGAGTGGCAGCAGCACATTCTTTATTGTAAATTGGTCTTTTTTCATAAAATTACAATCATTGCCTTACATATCGGATACAAGAACGTACCCTGCTAAAATACATCCCTATTGGCTGAAATTGTTGCCTGTTGTCAGGGTACAAGAACGTACCCTGCTAAAAAACACTCCCATCGGTTGAAATTGTTGCCTGTTGTCAGGGTACAAGAACGTACCCTGCTAAAAAACAGGCGTCCTGCGGACGCGAATACCTCCCTGTTGCGAGCGCATAGAGAAGAATGTTGGTGTCTGTGCATTGTGCGTCTGCAAGATGCTTGATTTGTCCTGATGGGGGTTTTAAAGCCCTCGATGCGTGAGGGGAGTTACAATCATTGCCTCGTTCTTGTTTCGATGTTATTGGTTAGTTTATTATAGTGATGTTATCGGTTAGTCTATTATGGTTAGGGAGTCTCAACACAAATATCGTTCCGGTGCTGCCTTCTGCGTCCGGCAGGACGCTCGTCCGAAGGACACCGAGGCGGGTACTTTCAGTACCCGACAATGCGACGGAACAGTTTAATCCTTGAGAGTCCCTTAGTCTATTATAACGGGAAGCGCAAGAGATTATGCCGGACAAAACACGTCTGACGAGCATTCTTGAGAGAATTTAATTTTAATTTAAGCAGAATTTAATCTTGCTGTAATAGACTGGTTGAGAGAAGCTTCCTGTTTCCTTGAATATTATGTCTCATATATCATCAACCCATCAAATGAAAAGTCGCGTTCCTCTTTTACTGCTGCTCTTATTGAGCATTGGCGTCGTTGCCTTGTTTTTCTTCCGACGAAGCAATGCAGACAGTCCTCTGCCTCTGCCTCCTCCAGACCGCTATGCAGAAATGGTCTCTGCATTCTATACCGGAACCATTGCCCTGATCGTTCAAGACCCGACGCGCCCCGAAGCGAACCTCAAACGCGCCACCGAGATCGTTCCAGACGAACCTGCTGCTTGGGCGAATTTGGGCTTGGTCTACCTGCGCCTTCCCACTCAGATGGAGGAGGCGAAAAGGTGTCTTGAAAAAGCGCAGTCGCTCGCTCCCAACAGCGGCGAAATCGAGGCATTGTTAGGTCATCTAAAGAACAAGCAGGGGCAGATACCCGAAGCCATCGCCCATTTTCGCCGTGCTGTGGAGTTGAATTCGCGCAACCTCTACGCCCGCTACGCCCTCGCCGAACTGATTGACCGACAGCGCGATTCTAATTACGAGAACGATTATCAGCAGCAAATCGAAGGCATCCTCACCATAGAGCCGCGCAACCTCAGAGCTTTATTGGAACTGGTACGCATTGCCGCCCAGCGCAAAGACTCCCAAGCACTTGGTCGAGCGGTTACCGCACTGGACGCCGAGGCAACACAGTGGACTCCCCGGCAGAAGGAATCGCTGGAGGGATTAAAGGCGGAGGTGAAAAGCGATAATTTGTCTGCCGTGGGTGGTCGCGTTTTGGGGGTTACAAATCTCATTGTCGCGAATCCTAACTATCGCAAAAGTGCAAATGCCCTCAGACCGCCCGCCAATACTATCGGCGTTCCGCTTGAGCAATTTCTACGTCTCCCCTCTCCTTCTCCGACAGCGGCTGCCGCCGATGCCGCCCTCACCTTTCAAGACGAAAAGATCGCAGGAGGAGACGGCGAGAAATTCGTGCTGGCGCGTTTTCTTGTCCTCAGTCCCGAAGTCAGCAGTTCAGTGGGGCAAAACTTTCGACTCAATCCCCGACCAGAGGGGAAAGGGGCGTTGCTCCTTGCAGGAAAAGACTCCCTCAAAATCATCACCGAAGGGAAAACGATCACGTTGCCGCTTCCGGGCGGAAACGGAACCAAATCTCTGTCGCCCGATGGCGTCGCGGTGGGAGACATCAACTATGATTTCCGAATGGATTTGGCTGTGGCAGGAGCAGGCGGTTTGCGGCTCTTTGTACAGCAAGACGATGGAACTTTCCGTGACACAACGGCTCGCACCGGACTGCCTACCGCTATGGTGAACGCTCCTCTCTACGGTGTTTGGACAGCAGATACCGATCTTGACGGTGATTTAGACCTCATCGTTGGACAACAGGAAAATGGAACGCAGACGTTACAGAATAACGGAGACGGAACATTCAAGCCTCTGAATCAGTTTGAGGAGATCAAGGCACTGCGCGGTTTCGCGTGGGCAGATGTGGACGGTGACGGCGACTCGGACGCGGCACTGCTGGATAAAGCGGGCAAAGTTCATGTGCGCGTCAACGAGCGTTCCGGGCTGTTTACGGCGCGTGTGTTGCCGGCGGAAGTCGGCACATCTGCGGCGATATGTGCTGGAGATATGGATCATGACGGCATCGTAGACTTCATTCTGCTCCAAGCGAATGGCGCAGTCCTGCGCCTGTCCGACAAGTCGGACGGCAGCGCATGGGACATGGGAGAGATCGCACGCTGGGAGGGTTTCAATGGAAAAACTCCTGTTGGCAGTACTCACCTTTTGGTTGCGGATTTGGACAACAACGGCGGACTCGATTTGCTTGCCTCTTCTCAGAAAAGCGGGCAGGCGTGGCTTGGCGGCACCCAAGGCGAATTTCAGCCGCTCGCCCTCCCGATCAGCGCAGGTATCTCTGCCATCGCCGATATGAATGAGGACGGCAAATTCGATCTGCTCGCCCTCGATGCAGAAGGCAAGCCGGTTCGCAAGATCAATCAGAGCGCGAAAAACTATCAGTGGATCGAAGTGCGCCCGCGTGCCGCGTATACTGCACCGCAAGGGGGAGGAGATAACCGCATCAACTCTTTCGGTGTCGGCGGCGAAGTGGAGATACGTTCTGCGTTGCTGGTGCAAAAGCAAATCATCACCGGCGCAACCGTTCACTTCGGATTGGGTGAGAACAAACTGGCAAACTTTGCTCGTTTCGTTTGGCCCAATGGAGGGGTGCAAGGCGAATTCGAACTCAAGGCGGGGCAGCAGATAACGACCAGTCAACGTCTGCTCGGCTCCTGTCCGTGGCTGTTCGCATGGGACGGCAAGCAGATGCAGTTTGTCACGGACTTTATCTGGCGTTCGCCGCTCGGCTTGAAGATCAACGCGCAGGACACGGCGGGCGTGGCGGCAACAGAAGATTGGGTCAAAATTCGCAGGGATCAACTCGTCCCAAAAGACGGGTTCTACGATCTTCGCATTACGGCGGAGTTGTGGGAAACCCATTTCTTCGATTATCTCTCGCTCATGGTCGTGGATCATCCCGCAGACACAGAAATTTTTGTGGACGAGCGTTTCGCTATGCCGCCGCCCGTTTTCAAGGTTTTTGCGACTGCCCCGCCTCAGCCTATCGTTCGCGCCACAGATGACCTCGGCAACGACGTGACTGAAATCGTGCGGGCGCGGGACGAGAAGTATCTGGACACCTTCGGGCGTGGGCAGTATCAGGGGGTCACTCGTTCGCATTATGTCGAGATAGAACTGCCACGGGAGGCGGCACGCAGCGGACAGACTTTTCTTGTCGCGAATGGCTGGATACACCCAACCGACAGTTCCGTTAATGTCGCTATCAGTCAGGGCGGTCACGCGCCGCCGCAAAGTCTGCAATTGGAGGTTCCCGACGGCAAGGGCGGATGGAAAATTGCCAAGCCGAACTTGGGTTTTCCATCGGGCAAGAGCAAAACAATTTTGTTAGACCTGACCGGCGTATTCGAACCCCTCCCCAACCCTCCCCTTCACAAAGGGAGGGAGCCAGCGAGTTTACGGGTGAGATTGAGAACAAATTTGGAAATCTACTGGGACTCGCTCCAATGGGCAGTTGGGCGACCTGAAATGGCACTGAAAACACAGCGATTGTCTCCGTCTACGGCAGAGTTGCGGTATCGGGGCTTCTCCAAAATCACTCAGGCAAATCCCTCGTCGCCGGAATTGCCGGACTATGATATAATACAGACACAGGCGCAGGTGTGGCGTGATCTGATCGGGTATCATACACGGTTCGGGGACGTGATGGAGTTGGTGCAAAAAGTTGAAGACCGTTATATCATCATGAACGCAGGGGACGAAATCGCCTTGAAATTTGCGGCACTGCCCTCGCCCGCCCCCGGCTGGGTGCGCGATTATATCTTGGTTGGCGATGGCTGGGAAAAAGACGGGAATTATAACACGACGTTCTCAAAAACTGTTCTGCCCCTGCCGTCGCACAGCCGACCCGAATACAATACTCCGCCCGGACGGCTCGAAGACGATCCCATTTATCGCCGCTATCCGCAGGACTGGCAGACTTATCATACACGCTATGTAACACCGGAGGCGTTCCGCAATGCCCTCCGTTCGAGGATACAGACTCCCCCTCCTTACGGAAGGAGGGGGTCGGGGGGTGGTTCTTAACCCCTCCCCTTGTGAAGGGGAGGGTTGGGGATACAGACTCCCTCCCCTTGTGAAGGGGAGGGT
>Ga0163154_10009570_pt1 | contig 11013 bp, 9 predicted proteins | sample OliLakLV19MP9P1_FD_148649 | JGI IMG/M metagenome (GOLD analysis project Ga0163154, IMG submission 148649) | Freshwater microbial mat bacterial communities from Lake Vanda, McMurdo Dry Valleys, Antarctica - Oligotrophic Lake LV.19.MP9.P1 | ecosystem: Environmental > Aquatic > Freshwater > Lake >...
GAATACGCCGCCACCGCTTCAGTGGTCGCACGCGGCATCAATTTCCCGCGTGAGCCGCGCCTCCGCATTGAGGCCGATTGGCAGACCGCCGCCCGGACGGTAGACGAGTGCCGCCAGCGCATCCTCGAATCGGCACGGATGCGGAACGCCTTCCTCGACAGCTTCCCCGACCAGCCCAGCACCACCGCCCGCTGGGAACGCAGCGAGAAATTCATCGAAATCTTTGGGGAGATGGACGCTAAAGGCGCGTTCATGATGGGTCTGAACCACGAATACGGTCATCACGCCCAATTCCTCGACGCCAAAGCCCAAGCCATAGCAGGCCGCCAACCGGCCTAACCCCACCTATCCAATCCCTCCCACTGTTAAAAGGGCGCAGCATACTGCGCCCTTTTTTGCGCCCTATATCAAGGAAGCGTCAAAATTCTTGATAGTTTCTTGATGCCCCAAAAACAGGGGTTCAGAGGTATCCTTTACGCCGTGAGGCTTGCCAAATCTCGATAGGCGGGTATATAGTCAGATGCTGATAAAATTCTTACGTTCGTCTCCCCTCAATACAGAAAATTCGGCCTAGATGCCTTGATTTTTCCCTGATGCGTCACCCCATTTTTCACATCCCGACGCAAGCTGTCTATTGACACAGGAATTACCGCTCACATGGATCGTCAATTCAATATCCGCCGCACCCTCATCGGAGAGCCGTTACCGACCAATGAGGCCTCACATCAGCGCCTCAGCAAGCTCAAAGCGTTAGCAGTTTTCAGTTCCGATGCGCTATCGTCCAGCGCCTACGCGACGGAAGCAATCTTGCTTGTGTTGGTGGCGGCGGGGACGGGGGCGCTGGCGATTAGTTGGCCGATTGCTCTGGCGATTACCGCGCTACTGCTCATCGTCTCCTTCTCCTATTTCCAAACCATCCACGCCTATCCCAACGGCGGCGGCGCATACATCGTCAGCAAGGAAAACCTCGGCAATAACCCCGGCCTGATTGCCGCTGCCTCGCTGCTTATCGACTATATCTTGACCGTGGCCGTCTCGGTTTCAGCCGGTGTCGCGGCGCTGACCTCGGCCTTCCCCGCCTTAGCGGATCAACGTGTGCCGCTGGCACTGGTGATTGTCGCATTTATCACGCTGGTCAACCTACGAGGCGTGAAGGAATCCGGGACGTTTTTCAGCATCCCGACGTATGCCTTCATCGTCGGCATATTTATCATGATCGTTTGGGGTCTTATCCGCATCGCAACCGGCAACGTCCCCGCCCCACATGAAGGGCAAATCGTCACCGATGGCCTGATCCAAGCCACCGAAAGCCTGACACTCTTCATCATCTTGCGCGCTTTCAGCGCCGGATGTACCGCGCTGACCGGCGTTGAGGCCATCAGCAACGGTATCCCGGCCTTCAAAGCGCCGGAGAGCAAAAACGCCGGACAGACCTTGATCGCGATGGTCGCTATCCTCGGTATGCTGTTCATCGGCATCACATTTTTGGCGAACCATTTCCCGATTGAAGTGGGCGGTCACGGCGGCAAGACCGTGCTGTCACAAATCAACGCAGAGGTGTTCGGCGAAAACACTGTGATGTACTACTATCTGCAATTTGCGACGCTGTTCATTTTGTCGCTGGCGGCCAATACCGCCTTTGCAGACTTCCCGCGCCTCGCCTCACTGATCGCCAAAGACCGCTATCTGCCCCGCCAATTGACCAACTACGGAGACCGATTGGTCTATTCCAACGGGATTATCCTCTTGGCGGTGTCGGCGTGCGTGCTGATTGCGCTGTTCAACGCCCGCGAACACAACCTGCTACCGCTATATGCCGTCGGTGTATTCATCAGCTTCACCTTATCGCAAAGCGGCATGGTCATCCACTGGTTGAAAGAGCGTAAGTTTGAGGGATTCAAAGCCACCAATAGCTGGCGCTTTAAGCTAGGCATGAACGCCTTCGGCGCATTCCTGACCCTTACCGTCGGCTTGGTGTTGATGGTCACCAAGTTCACCGAAGGCGCATGGCTCGTGATTGTCGCCATCCCTATCCTAATTTGGATGATGGCTAAAATCCACAATCATTACAAAGAAGTCGCTCATTCGCTGTCGCTAGATGGGCTAGTCCCGACTGTGCCGCGCACCTCCCGCCTGACAGACCGCAACCATGCCCCGCTGGTTGTGATGATGAACAGCCTAAACCGTTCCTCGCTCCAAGCATTGGACTACGCGCTGCAAATGTCTGATAACGTCCGGGCGCTGGCGATTGCCGTCGAGCCGGAACAGGTCGAAGTCCTGCGTAAGCGTTGGTCAGGCTGGCTGTTGGACAGCATCCCGCTGGACATCATCGAATCGCCGTTCCGTAACATCAGTGAGCCGCTGATTGAATATCTGCATAACCGTGACGAATCAGACCCAGCTAAACTGCCGACCATCGTGGTCGTCCCAGAATTCGTGGTCACTGATTGGTGGGCGAAGTTCCTACACAATGGCACGACCAGCATCATCCGCGCCGCCTTATATCAAGACCAAATCGCGCGCGGTCATGGCCGCCCCGTGGTATTCGTCCCTTACCGCATCGGCGATACGCTCTACCAGCCAGATGTGATTGGCCGCGTTGAAGGTCAGCCCAGCGCCGACTAAATCAACTTAACGGCGAGTCCTGAGATGGTTCTATTTCAGGACTCACGACTTATGGCTCAGGACTCAAATTTCTGGCCGGTCATCGCCTCAACAAGGCGCATCAGTTGAATGGGGTCAGGCGAGCTTTCTTCCCATAATACAGCGGGGTCAAGCGCAAAATCGGACAATACTCCGCTGGTGAATTTAGCGTCTGTCGTCGGACGGGTGCTATATTCCTCCGCGCCCCATTCGAGGATGTCTACGCGCTTCCACGCCGGGTCAATAATCCAATATTCACGGATACCGGCCTTGTGATACTCTGTGATTTTATTCCGATAATCCCGCAGCCGACTCTCTGGTGAGACAACCTCAATGGCGATATCAGGCGCACCGTCGATATAATTTTCGGTCAAACGTTCGGCGGTCTCACCAACCATAATCAGCAAGTCAGGTTCACGGGCGGGGATGCCGGTGATTTTGATGGGGTATGGCGCGAATACCACTCGCACCTCTGGATGTGCCTTCTTGTAGAACAAGAATAATCCGATTAAGAACTCAACAACTCGAATATGCGTCAGCCCAACGCCCATGATTTCCTCCACCGTGCCGTCAGGATGCCACTCGGCATGACGACCCTCGTACAGCACGAGGAATTCCTCAAACGTGATGTGGTCTACCTGTTCCCGTGCGACCATTCCAAACCCTCCGTAAACGACAATGATGAAGTGTTTTCATGGGCGGGCGCGCAAGCGCTGCCCCTACACAACATCCGACAACGCGGTTTTAAATACACATCAATAGAAATTTTGTAGGGGCGAGACTTGTCCGCCCGCCTATTTTCAAACGCCCCTCTGTACCCACATCATAATACAACGTATGGGGTTTGGCGTGCCAAACCCCACCGCCCCTACATGAACAAGCTACAAATCCAGATGCACGCGCATCAGCTTTTCTTCGGTGTCGAACTTCTGCGTGAAGCCGAGCGCCTTGTTGATTTTCAACATCCCGACATTCTCTTGCAACACATACGCCCAGAGGTGCTTCAAGCCTTCAGACTTGCCAATCTCAATCAGGCGTTTTAGAAGTTCTGTCCCCAAGCCTTGCTTCTGATACAGGTCATTGATGAGCAAGCCGTACTCGGCTTCGCCGCGCCCATAAGCTTTATGCAAGCGGCCAATCCCCAGAATCTCAAGCTCACCATCCGCGCCAACCCGGGTAGCCACCAGCGCCATCTCACGGTCATAGTCGATGAACGACAGGCGGCTCAAGCGATCATGGCTGACGCGCTGACCGAGTTTCATCAGCGAGAAATAGCGCAAATAGACCGAACGCTCCGACACGCTCTGGTTAAATTTGACCAGCAATGGCTCATCTTCTGGGCGGATGGGGCGGATTTCGAGGGTGTCGCCGCCATTGCTGACCCACGGGCGCACATATTGGCGCGGGTACGGGCGGATGGCGGGGCGCGGCAACGCCTCTGATGGGGTGTCGGCGGGGAACAAGACCATCCGCGCATCCAATGCGATTAGACGCTCCGGCGATACCAACAGTGGGTTGATGTCGATTTCCTGAATCCACGGCTGCTCGACCACCAATTGGCTGAAGCGCACCAATAGACGGTCTAGCCCAACCATATCTACGGGCGGACGCCCGCGCACGCCCTTGAACGCCTCATAAATCTTGGTTTGTTCCATCAGGCGGCGCGCTAACGTCGTGTTCAGTGGCGGCAGGCCGAGGGCGCGGTCTTTGTAAATCTCAACCAATTGACCGCCCGTACCGAACAGCAAAACGGGGCCAAATTGTGGGTCAATGCTGCTGCCCAAAATCACCTCATAACCCTCAAGCCGAATCATCGGCTGAACACTGACGCCGCCAAAATGCTCTGCGCCGACTTTATCCGACACGCTCTCTTGAATCTGGTTGAAGGCGCGGCGCACCGCGTCCGAACTGGTCAGATTGAGGACGACGCCGCCGACATCGGTCTTGTGGGTGATGGTCTCACTGTGCAGCTTGAGGACAACCGGATAGCTGAGTTTATTGGCCGCGAGTACCGCTTCTTCTTCCGTCGCGGCGATAATGTTCGCCACCGTCGGGATACGGTAAGCCGCCAGCACCTTTTTGGCCTCATCCTCGGTCAAAAGCGTGCGTCCTTGCGCTTTGGCGGCCTCGATAATCATTTCAACGGCGGCGCGGTCTGGCGCATCGCCATAAGCATCATCAGGGAGGGTCGGGGTCTCATACAACCCCTTCATGCTGTAGTCATATCGCCACAGGTAATTGAACAGGCGCACCGCCGTATCAGGATATGGGAAGGTCGGGATGCCAGCCTCATTCAGAATCGCCTCGCCCGCGTGGACGGCTTCCCCGCCCATCCACGACGCGATGACCGGCTTGCCCTCAATGTGGGCATACGGCACGAGTCGCTGTGCGGTGGCGGTGGGGTCAGTCATCGCTTGTGGGGTCAAGATGACCAACAAGCCATCGCTGTTGGGGTCAGAGGCCGCGATTTCGAGCGCTTTGGCGTAGCGCTCAGGGTCGGCGTCTCCGAGGATGTCGATGGGGTTATTGTGACTCCACGCCGACGGCAAAAATCCGTTGAGCGTGGTCATCGTCTCAGCGCTGATGTCGGTCAGCGCCCCGCCATCCAAAATCAAGGCGTCTGTCGCCAAGACGCCGGGCCCGCCCGCGTTGGTCACAATGCTCAGACGGTTGCCGCGTGCGCGGGGCTGCTTCGCCAGCACTTCGCTGATGTAAAACACATCGCTGATGCGCTCCACGCGCAGCACGCCGATTCGCCGCAATGCAGCCGCGAATACGTCATCGCTGCCAGTCAGACTTCCCGTATGGGAGGCAGCGGCGGCGGCGGCTTGGGCGGTGCGTCCGGCCTTAATCACGATGATGGGCTTGCGGCGGGCGACCTCGCGGGCGGCGCTGAGGAAGGCGCGGGCGTCGCCGATGGATTCCATATAAATCACGATGGATTGAGTGTTGGGGTCATCGCCCAGATAGTGAATCAAATCCGCCCAGCCGACATCCAACATCGAGCCGATGCTGATAAACGCGCTGAACCCAACCTTTTCGGTGAATGACCAGTCAAGGACGCTGGTGCAAATCGCGCCGGATTGACTGATGAAGGCGACATTGCCGGGGTTGGCCGTCGCGCCAGCAAAGGTCGCGTTATAGTGACCGCGAGGCATCATCACGCCGAGGCAGTTTGGGCCGATAATCCGCATCTTATCGCCCGCGATGGCGAGGATTTCATCTTCCAGCGCCTTGCCCTCTGGGCCGGTTTCTTTGAATCCGGCGGAGATAATCACCGCGCCTTTGACCCCATTCTCGACGCACTCACGCACAATCGCGGGGACGGACGGCGCGGGCGTGACGATGACGGCGCAATCCACCACGTCCGGCACATCGCTGATGGATTTATAGGCGCGGATGCCCAAAACGCTCTTGCGCGTCGGGCTGACCGGATAGACCGTGCCGCCGAACGGGTTAGAAATCAGATTATAAAGGATGGTGCGCCCCACCGAGCCAACTTTCTCGGTTGCGCCAATCACGGCAACCGAGCGCGGCTTCAGGATGGGGTCAAGCGGGTGGCGCTCATCGGCACGTTGGTTAGCGCTGGCAGTGGCATTCGACATAAGAGAAATCCTTTGACTGATTTGGTCAACATCATCCCCTTATCTTACCCCGATATGGCCTCAATGGCATTGTGACAAATATCACAAAAAGCAACACTTATCCGCCATTTAGATTCTATGTTTCAGAAGCCGTTTGAAAATTCAATCGTTATCCCCTCACCCCCTAAATCCCTCTCTCCCACAGGGTGGCGAGGGGGACTTTTTCGGCGTTTTTGTCCCTCGCCCCTTGTGGGAGAGGGACAGTTCAACGCTAGGTGAACAGGGTGAGGGGAATATTCAAACGGCCTCTGAATCGATTCACAATAATTTTAGCGCTTGTTTGGCGCATAGCAAGCACAGGGATAAATTTAGGTTTATTCAAACTTTCTTCGAGTTCAGAAAGGAGTGCTTCTGAAGTTAGAATGTGATTTTTACTTGGTTTAAGAGAGTATAAGGCACACCGCCAAAGAGAAACGCCGACAAAGCGATATTCGTATCAACAACCACACGACTCATGGTTTCGACTCGTCTTGTTGACGTTTACGACGCTCTGCCCTCACCTCTTTGACCTCAGCATCAATCAATCCCATAATTTCATCTTCGCTTAAATCACCAAAATGCTCGCGAGAGGCGGCGTGCAGACCTTCCAAATTTTTTTGAAAATCACGGCGTGATTTTAGGCGCTTTACCTCAGCATCTAACAATGCCGCGATGCTTGCATTGGTCAAAGCTCCGTATTCTTTTGCTTCTTCAACCAATTCTTCTGGCAAATTTAGCGTGACATCAATCATTGCCATTAAAAATTTCCTTTCAATCATCCAGTTATTATACCAATTTGCGCTCTGATTGAGATTGGCCGAATCTACTGATGTCCCGCTTATGCACATCCCCTACACTTAGTCCATCATTAAGTGAACTAGGACTCCCCCATGACCGACAAATGGACAACCGCAGACATCCCCAATCTCACGGGTAAAATCGTCGTCATCACCGGGGCCAACAGCGGCCTCGGTTATGAATCATCCTTAGCCTTAGCGCAAAAAGGCGCGCATGTCGTGATGGCCTGTCGTAGCCCCAAAAAGGCCGAGTCCGCCAAAGCGGAGATTCTCAAGCACGCACCCAACGCTTCAGTAGAACTCATGGCACTAGACCTGAGCAGCCTCAAGTCGGTTCACGCCTTCGCAGAAGCATTCAAAGCCAAGCACAGCAAACTTGACATCCTCATCAATAACGCCGGCCTAATGGCGATTCCAAAATCCAAGACCGCCGACGGGTTTGAGTCACAATTCGGGGTGAATCATCTCGGTCATTTCGCCTTGACCGGCCTGCTTTTAGAGCGACTCTTAGCCGCGCCCGGCAGCCGCGTCGTGACCGTCAGCAGCGGCGCATACACGGCTGGAAAGATGAGGTTTGATGATCTGCAAAGCGAAAAATCATACAGCAGATTTGGGGCATACGCGCAAAGCAAGCTGGCAAATATCCTATTCATGCGCGAATTGCAAAGACATCTGGATCAGGCCGGTGCGCCCGTCCTCAGTTTGGGGGCGCACCCCGGCGTTGCAGCGACAGACCTGTTTGATTTTGGCTTCCCGCCGCTGGCAGCCATCATGAAATTCATCACAGGGATTGTCGGCCAGAGCGCCGCGATGGGCGCACTACCGCAGCTACATGCCGCCGTCGCGCCAGATGTACAAGGCGGAGAGTTCTACGCGCCCAGCGGTAGCATGAAGGGTTATCCGACCCATTACTCACTCAAAGCTCACGCGCTTGACGAGGAAGACGCCCGCCTTCTCTGGGATGCCAGTGAACAACTAACCGGCGTCGGCTATGACCTGCGCGTATTGGGCTGATTATTCCCAGTCGTCTAATCTCAGGCCATCAATACGGCTAAATTCTCTCAGGTTATGCGTGACCAAAATCAAGTCTCTCGATAGCGCGATGGCGGCAATCAATAAATCGTTGCTGCCAATCGGCGTACCTTTGCGCTCCAACGATGCCCGGATAACACTGTAATAAGCTACAGCGCTATCATCAAACCGAAGACTCCTAAATTGCCTCAGAAAGTATTGGTGATTTCGTAGAGAAACATCTGGTGTTTGACTTTTGATTGCACCATAGCGCATTTCCGCTTTGACTATGGAACAAACCACCATATCTTCTTGATCTACTGAGAGTAGTTTCACTCTTAATTGAGGCGCACGCCCATTAATGAAGCGGATACATGTATTGGTGTCCAACAAATATTTCATTCAATGGCGTCTCGCACATCATATGGGGGTTGTTCGCCACGCTCAGTCGGATCATCCGCGAGGCTACCATATGTCTTATTAATGAACCTCGCCCATTCCTGTGGAGTCATTTTCCGAGGGGGTTCGCCTTCTTCAATTGGATTATCGGCAAACATCCCATAGGTTTTTTCAAAATACCCGATGGGATACCCCATATCATCAACAGCGCCCTCTTCTAGGGGTTGTATCACCACCAATACTTCAATATGGCGATGCGATAATGAAGTGGGAAGTTCCAGACGTAAAACACCGTCGTCATCAATATAGGCGTGTGTTTTGATCGATTCCATAGGATGAATCCTTTAGTTTGTGATTAACCATACCACGATTTCTGACATGATTCTCCTACCCCATCAGCGCGACGGCAAATGCGCCCGCTGAACGGAACCGGTCATCGGGGTTTTTCGCCAGCGCCTTGAGCAATGCTTGAGAGGTCGAAATCGGCAAATCGGGGTTGATATTGCGCGGGTCGGTGGGCGGCTGATTGAGATGCGCGAAAACCACGGCTGTCCGCGAGACGGCGAACGGGTGTCGCCCAGCCAGCAATTGATAGGCCACCAACCCCAGCGCGTAAATGTCCGCCCGATGGTCGATATTCGTTGAAGTCATAATTTGTTCCGGCGCGACATAATACGGCGTCCCGATAAATGATTCGCGGCCAGAAATCGTCTCATCGTTCATCAATTTGACGATGCCGAAATCGGTCAGAATCGCTTGGACGCCCTTATTGGTTTGGCGCAACAAAATATTGGACGGCTTGACATCGCGGTGGACGATGCCCGCCGCGTGCGAGGCATCCAGCGCGGTAGCAATGTCGCCGATAATCGCCAGAGCTTCTTTGGGCGTCAACCGAGGCGACTGACCCATCCGCGTCAACAAAGTCATGCCATCAATCCACTCCATCGCCAGATAATGCTGCCCGTCGGACATGCCGGATGAGACCATCCGAACGATATTCGGGTGGTCAAGCTGGCGTAGCGCGTTGGCCTCGCGCTGGAAACGCAGCCGCGACTCCGCTTGCACGGCCAACTCCGATGGGAGCATTTTCACCGCGACGGTATCCCCGCTGGTCAGGTCGTAGGCAGTATACACCTCGCTCATCGCGCCCTTGCCCAATAATTCGGTCAATTGATAGCTCGCGACGCGCAGACCGGTATATTGCCCAGATTTGGCCTGTTGCGCCGACACGAAATAGGTTTCTTGCGTAGACCGTTTCTCGATGTCGAACAATTCGACGCGGAAGCCATAAACCTGCCGGTCAATGAAGCCCGCCACAACGTGACTGACCGGCGTGAATAGCGCAACAATCGTCACCAACGAAATCACCAGAGGGAGCGTCGAGTTCGTCCCAATCACGCTGATCAAGATGGCGTTAAAGACGAAAAATATCCCGAAAAACAGCACAATCAACACCACGCCAGCAGAAACGTAGACCATCGTTTTGTTAATCGCGAGGTCTGCATCCCACAATCGATAGCGCAACATCGAAAAAACAAACGCCAACGGCAATCCCAGATATAGCGCGTGTTGAATCACGACTAAGAGCAGGCTGGCAATCACATAAGGCATCCCCTCCAGTGACGGGACGACGGCCTTCTGGACTCCACTCAAAAGTAGCCCGGCAGACAACAACGTGAAAGCGAAAATCACCCATTTGACCTGTTGACGCTCGGCGGGCGACAGTGACCGATAACGCCGGACTTGCATGGTTAAACCGACCCCGCACAATAAGACCGTCCCAAACAGCATCGCGCCGGAACTGATGCCCAACTGTGGCAGATTAATCGCCAGCCCGCGTGTCAGTTCATAGGCCAGCGTAACGGCCAGTAGATAGACCGTCTGGCGTTGCTCAAACCGCCCGCTGGGGAACAAGTAAAGCGTGGTATAGGCCATCACGAGCATCGTTAAAGTCAGGAAAATGCTCACAGGCAGCGTATTCGGCGCTAATACCGGGAGGATTTCGATGCTGTAGGTCAGTTGGAATCCCAACAAACACAGCACCATGCCAGCGAACAAGCCCATCCAATCATCAGACCGGCGAATAAACAGCAAAATGCCCACGCCGGTATAAGCGACTACCAGAATGAGTTCCAAGACCGGGCGCAATAGCGCCGCCGCTGCAAACGGCACATGGCTATCGGCATATTCTTGGGTCCCTTGGACGGAAAGCTGCATGACTTGGCACGGTTCAGCCACGCACGGTTGCAATCGGCCAGCCGTATACACGCCGAGGTTGATCGCCCCATAGACGGTATTGATGACCACAATCAGAATCCAAATTACCCGCGCCCAACGGAGTCGGTTACGGTTAATGACGCGAGTTGTCGCTCTACTGGTGATACTAGGGAATGAAGATGTCATCAGAAATCCTATGAGGCAACTAAAGCTTTGGCGAACGCGCCCGCCGTGCTATAGCGTTGCGCGGGGTCTTTTTCTAGCGCCTTCATGACGGCTAACCCTACCGACCTCGGAAGAGTCGGGACGATGTTGGTGGGGTT
>Ga0163154_10009572_pt1 | contig 11011 bp, 11 predicted proteins | sample OliLakLV19MP9P1_FD_148649 | JGI IMG/M metagenome (GOLD analysis project Ga0163154, IMG submission 148649) | Freshwater microbial mat bacterial communities from Lake Vanda, McMurdo Dry Valleys, Antarctica - Oligotrophic Lake LV.19.MP9.P1 | ecosystem: Environmental > Aquatic > Freshwater > Lake >...
ATGATGGGGATTCCATGGACGAACATGTCTTTCTACGCCCTGTCTTGCTGCTTAATTAGAACGACGGGCGGTGTCTCAGCCATGTTGGCACACAGGGATCGGAGCCCCGAGGTGGTCCAGGATTCTTTCCAGGGCCACCTTCTCGTCGGCGGCGGGATCCACCCGCTCCATGCGCTCGCCGATGTGCGACTCGACCTCGCGACTCGAATCCTTCGCCGCATCCCCGGGCATGAAGGAGGCAAGCGAACGAGCCCTCCCGTCTGCACTTGTTTCCCGCATTGCGTTATGCTCGTTCTCAAACAGCGCGCCCCTGAGGGAAGCCGCTTCAAGCCGAAGCGGCCATGGAGGTTGCCCGGAGGAAGCCATATGAAAAGTAAATTCGTCTTAGCATGCCTACTGTTGAGCGGATTCGCTCACGCACAGAATGTTTCGCCTGCCCCATCGAGGATCTTTGCGGGAGCGAAGATCTTCATCGAGAGCGAGGGCGAGTTCGCCATGGCGCTTGGCGCCTCGTTCATGGATAAAAAGGTGCCCGTGACCGTCGTCGCTCAAGCAGCGAAGGCGGACTTCATTCTCAAGGCGACTTCCCAGGATCGCAAGGCCGGCACGGCTGCGAAGTTCCTTGGGGTCGGCGAGACCGATACCATGGCACGGTGTCCGTCTTCAATCAGGAGGGTATTCTCGTGTTCGCTTACAGCGTGAAGAAGGGGACCTTCCAGGACGCAGCGAACAGCACCGCCAACGAGATCAAGAAGAAGCAGATCGAGCGCTGAGACCGCGCCCGGCACCGCTTCCTGTCCCCCTGGAAGCGGTGCGCTCGTATCGAACGAGCACCAACGCGGTCAGAACGGTCTCCTCCAGGAAGGGTTCCAAATGCCACAGGGAACAGGCAGCGAGCCAAGCTCCTGGAGGCCCTCTCTTCTCCCGGTGGACCGAACGGCTAAGTCCTGGGCGACTTGGATACGGACGGAAGGCGCGGGCCCTATGGGTTACGGCGGCCCTGTTGGCATCCGGGCCAACGCCGCTGAGGGACCCACGCCGCCTTCGTTCATGCCGATTAGCGGACGGAGATTTTCCACGGCTCCTGGGTTCAGCGCAAACCAAGTGGCTACGGTCGATGCGGACGAGGCGCCTTGGGGTCAGGTGCTCTACCAGATCGCCATCGCACAGAGGTTCGACTTTGTCGACGACGGCCGCAGGGTTCGGATCGCGCCGGAAGGGAAGCTCATTCAGCTTCTCGCAGAGGAGGGCCAGGCCGCAAAGAGCGTAAGTGAAACAAGCGCGATTTGCCAACCAGTCCGCGCGCCCGCGTCGGGCACTGGCGCGCGATTGGCTCGCTCCGACCGCCCGTAGGCACGTCGGCGACGCTCTCCTCGGAGGCGTCCGAGCGCGCCAAACCGTCGCGGCGGCGCGAAGCCTGGCCTCGGGCCAGCGCGAAGCCTACCCTCGGGGTACGCAAGCTCCGCCGCCCCGCGGTGCAACCCGCGTTTTCGCTTCTGCTCGTTACGCTGCCTCGTGGCCCAGGTGCGCGCTCGCCCTTGCTGCCGTGGTCCCCGCACTGGTTCTCGTGTCCGAGCGCCTGTCGCCGGAGCACGCGGCTTTCCCACTACGGCGGATCGCGACCCGGCGAGCGGCTCGGCACATCGGTCAGTTCGCCCGTCGCCGCCAGGTTAGCGGGCGATGCTCATTGGGTCCCTCACAGCGGCGAGTAGCTTCATCCGCACTTGGCAACGGGGGGGTCGCGCGGAACGCGGTCGGTTGTGGAGGTGCGTGCGATGTATGGCGTGCTCACTTTCGACCAAGGCGCCAGCAAAGCGTATGTGACGACGACGGCCGTATTCGCCCCTGGAGTTCCCCAGGAGTTCGCAGCTGCGATCCCGACGCGACTGGACCTGCGTGACGGCGAAGCGCTTCGAGAATGGCTGACCGCGCTTGCGCGCCGAAGGCGCTAGCCCCGGTCACGCGATCGTCGCGAGCCGGGAACGCGGACAAGAAGTTCTCGCCCGAAACGCAGCCAGAGAGCGGCTTAGAAACGGAAGCGCACACCAAAGGTCGGCAGGAGCGGGATGGCGCCGCCCGGCGTTTCCTCGATCGTCGGGCGATCTGCTCCTGCGACCGATCGCAGCTCTGCCTCGTATTGGCCCACATTCTTGCGATTGGTCGCGTTGATCACTTCGAGATAGAAGAGCCATCGCGACTGGTTGCCACGAGGCCGCCAGTTGGCCCGCAGATCGAGACGCGCGAAGGTCGGGTAGCGCTCTTGAAGAAGATTCGCGACCGGGCCGTAGTCGGCGGTGTAGATGGGAAGTCCCTGACTGTCGCGTTGGGGCACGAGTTCCGCCTTGTTCCCATCCTGGTTGCCGTCGAGTAAATCCGCGGTGGGGACCACGCGAACCCCGATCGGTCGGGTGCGCGGGAATCCCGAGGCCGCGCGCAGGGTGAATCCGATCTGACACTTCTCCGACGCCTTGACCTGCCCGACGAGGGAGAGGGCATGACGCCGGTCGTATTCAAAGGGAAGACTCAGGGCATAAGCCTCCTTCGTCGCCTTGCCGAAGCTGTACGACGCCCAGCCCGAGAGGCGCTGATCGCCGCGTCGGTCGGCCCTCGTGGCCACCAGTTCGACGCCGTAGGAGCGTCCCGCCCCGCCGTTTGTGGGGGTGGTCGTGATGGATCTGTCCTTCGGGATGCTCGATTGCAGCGACGCGGGAAAGTCGTAGCGGGCGAGGCGGGTTGTCAGTTCGGCGTCGGTCTCCAGGCCTCCCACGATGAGATCGGAGAAGTTCTTGTAGTACGCCTCCGCCTTGAGGCTCATCGAAGCGAAGTCCTTTTCGAATCCGAACGTCGCGTGACGCGAGCGCTCGTTGCGCAGGCCCGGCGAGGACAAGTCGAGGAAGTAATCGGACTGAAGCAGTTTCTCGATTCCCGGGCTTTGCGAATGGGAGCCGTAGGCCGCGCGCCATCTTGAGGTGTCGCTATTCCGCACGAGTGCTGCGAGGCGGGGTTCGACTTCGACGTTTCGGGTCAGCGAGGACCGACTCAGACGCAGGCCGGCTTCGGCCGAGAACCGCGTGCCCATGGTCATCCGGTTCTGCACGTAGGCGCCCCAGCGGTTCGAGGGGATCTTCTCGTCGTAGGCATCAGGCAACCCGGAACCGCCCCGGATGGACGAAGCATTTGCTTCGGCGAGATTGCGCTCGCCCCTAACGTTGTAAATCGCTCCGGTGTTCAGGGAATGAACCTCGAAGCCCGCTTCCACCAGGTTCCTCGGAGAAAGGGCGAGGCTCCAGTCATTGCGCAGAGAGAGGTCGCGTGTGGTCAGGGTGCGGTCGAAGTCAACCTTGACCGCGGTTTCGCTGGCTTCGCCATTCGACCGTCTCGACCCGTCCTCGAAAATTCCGTCGAATCCGAAGGTCTGGTCGAAGTTGTAATACGCGGTTGCGAGGGTCGACGACAGGCGCGGGCTAAAGAAGCGACGCGCCCGGAGACCGAAGACATCGTTTTGCGCCGCGGTTACGAAATCGGCGTAGGCCGAACCGTCACCTTCAAAACTGGCATCGCCGCTTTCCCGCGAGCGGAGGCCGAACACGGTCACTCTGGTGTTGGCGGAGGCGTCGTACGTCCCTCGAAACTGGACATCCTGAAACCCGGGCAGGTTTTCGCCAACGATCCGGTCCGCGATCAGGTCGTAGTAGGTTCGCCGCGCGCCGAGAATCCAGGAACCCTTGTCCTTGTTCTTCCAGGGACCTTCCACGAGGACGTTACCGTCGGTGATCGACAAGGTCGTCGATCCGTTGATGCCCTGGTCCTTGCCGCCGTCGCGGTTCTCCACCACCAGGATGGACGACAGGCGATCACCGTACTTGGCGGAGAAGGCGCCCGCCGAAATTTCGAACTTGTCGACCGTCTCTGGATTGAAGGCGCTCGTGAGTCCGAGAAGGCGGTAGGGATTGTGGATCTCCACTCCGTCCATGATGGTGAGATTCTGGTCCGGGGTTCCCCCGCGCACGGCGAGCCGCGAACCAAATTCCTCGGTGGCCGCGATGCCGGGAAGAGTCTGGAGCGCGCGGAAGATGTTGTCTACCGCGCCCGCAACCTGGAGGACCTGCTGCGGCCTTACGGGAATCGAGGCGGGGGAAGGATCGTCCTTGCGCAGGTCAATCACCTCGACGCTCTCCTCGCGCCTCATCTTCGGATCGAGCAGCAGGACCACGGTCGAAAGCGATTCGACTTCGGAGACGTTGCGGACGACCGGAGCCTGGCCGGGTCTTGAAAGGGCCAGCCGATAGGGCGGCGTGCCCTTGCGAACCCTGAACTGACCCGAGGCATCGGTGACGACAACCTGCTCCTCGAAGCGGATTTCTATTCCTGGCAGCAGGTCTCCCGAGACGCTGTCCCGAACTTCCCCCCGGATGTCCTGCGCTTCGGTTTCGGTGAATGCAGCCGCGGGGCTGATGGTCAAGAAGAGCATTCCGGCCGCCCACGCGGCGACCAGGAGTCGATGGCCCATGTCTTTCATGATGGCCAAATACTACTCAATTACTGTTCAAATAGCAACGCGGCGCCGCGGGGGGGGGATCAGGCGCGGGGCCACTGCTTCGCTACGGTTGAGCCGAAGGAGGTGGCCGCGTCGTGAGCATGAGCGGTCAACGCTCCGAAACTGGCCGAGCGCGGGGCTTCGCCTGCCCGGGGCCGGTTGGTGAGCCGAGGCCGCCAATTGAAACGCAGGTCCGGGCGCACGAACGTCGGGTAACGCTCCTGCAGGAGATTCGCGGGGCACGAGTTCCGCCTTGTTCCCATCCTGGGGTTGTAGCGTCTCCGCGACCGCGCGGGGAGTGAGCTCCGGGTCTCAGCGGGCGGGCGGAGGCGGGGGTGCGCGAGGCTTGAGCCGGGTGGCTTCGCGCATGGCCGCGAGGGCTTCATGGGGCGTCCAGTCGTTGCCGGAGAACTCCTTCACCAGTTTTCCGTCTGGCCCCACGACCGCGGTCACGAGGGTGTGGGCAAACTCGCCCCCCTCCTTGAAGAACACCAGGCCGAAGAACTGGCCGAGCCGGCCCACCGCTTCCTTCGTGCCCGTCGCGAGTTTCCAGCGCGCGAACGGACCCTGGCCACGGTCCTTCACGAAGGCGGAGCCGAACGCCTGGAGAACCTCGGGGCGGTCGAACTCGACATCGAAGCTCACGCTCAGGAGGCGAGCCTTGACGCGCAGATCGGCGTCGGCCTCGATCGCGTTGTCCAGATCCTGGAAGTTCTTCATGATGCGCGGACAGAACTCGGGAATCGGGCAACGTGTGTAGATGAAGGTGAGGGCGAGCACGCTGCCCCGGTAGTCCGAAAGACGAAGGGGCTTGCCGTCCTGGTCTTCGAGAAGCACATCCACGACCGGCTCGCCTTCCTTCGACTCTTTCGGCGCCGGCGCGCTCATTCCCGGCGGGGGTTCGTAACGGACGACCTGAACCCTTTCGATCCAGCTCTGGTTGGCCTTCATGACGAGGGTGGCCGTGATCACGTCGCCGCGCTTCAGCCGCTCGAGCCGCGTGCCTTGAAAACGCGCGAGGAAGCCTGTCGTCTCGGGCATCTTGAAGGGCATGGTCATCGCGGGCATGAGACCCGGGATCTCCTCGTGGGCCACCAGAAGCTCTCGATCGAGGATGTCGAGGCCCTCGATCTTGCCCTTGAGCGGATATCGCGTGACGCCGGCTTCGGGCACGCAGGAAAAACTCAGGGCCGCACCAACCACGGCGAACGCCCTCAGCAGACGGGTCGCGGTCATAGGCGTGGGCGCTCTTCAGCCATATCGCGAGGGGTGAGCACAGCGGCGCGCTCCTTCCGAACCTCTTCGGGGGTGATCAGAATGAAGTCTTTCGGAAGGAGCTTCTCATTGCCCCAGGACGTCAGGACATGGTTCAAGACGTCCGCCACCTGCTGATCCTTGAGGTATCGAAGCGGGGTCATGATGGCGTCGTACTTCCTCCCCGCGACCTCGATCGGACCGGACATGCCGTTGAGAACGATCCTGATCAGATGGCCGCGACCACCGGCTTGAAGCATCCGGACCGCGTGACCGGCGAGGGGTGGCGCAACCGTCGCGAGCGATTTGCCGTCCGGCGCGTGACAGCTCGAGCACAGCTTGCCGTAGATCTCCGCTCCGCCGGTGGCCACGAGCTCCGTCGGGGGCGGCGGCTGGCAGGCGGCGAGGAAGAGAACGGCCCCCACGGTCATGCGTCGCACGGGGCGAGTTTAAGAGTCAGGCCTTGAAAACGCGGCGTCCGCTGCGGCCTTACGACCGGAGACGCGGTATTCGCCCCCGCGGCGTGCCCTCGATCACACGCGACGGTCCATCCGGTGCCCTTATGCTCGTTTGATGAAGAAGACACTCGGGCGGAAGCACGCGTTGAGGGCGGGTTGGGCCGGTCGCGTGCTTGGAGGCCTGGCCGCGATCGCGATCGCCGCGTCCGGGGTCGAGGCCGCAGGCGTCGAGGTGGCGGTGTTCACAGGTCCGGCCATCCCCACCTACAAACAAACGTTCACGTTCCTGGGCGGCTCGCCGCAGCTTCAACTGGCGCGGCTCAACGTGAAGCAGTCCCCATCCCTCGATGCCGAAGGCGGCTTGTCCCTCGGCGCCGCGGCAACGTTGTTCTTGTCGAACTCGTTTGGTCTGGAGGCGCGCATCGACAGCGTGGACGTCGATCTCCGGTCGTTCGGGGGCGACTACACACTCGAGCTGGGGCCGGTCGGGTCGCCCGTCTCGTCGATTCCCGTGACGCTGGGCACGGCGGAAATAAATCTGAAGCGCGTAAGACCGCTCTCCTTGAATCTGCGATTCATGTCGCAGGGGCGAGTGGGGGTGGGCCTTTCCACCGGAGTGAGCTACCGCTCGAGCGTCGATCTCGACGTTCTGCCAACCCTGACCGTCGCGAACCTGAACGCGTCTTTTCCGATCTCACTCACCGCCACTCCCGTGAACTCCGACGAAACCCGCCACCTGGGTTTCAACGGCGGGCTCACCCTCCAGATCAAGATCGCCGGGGGTTTCGCCATCGTGGGGGAAGCGAGAGGGTTCACGTTCAAGCGGTCGGAACTCAAGTGGGTGGCCAGGGAAACGGGTGCGCTGAGCGCGGTCGAGAAGGCCCTGCTGGCCTCAATCGTGACCCAGCTCGAGATCCCCCAGTTCACTCCCGGGTTCTGGACGGCGCGCGCCGGGCTGGCGTTTCGGTTCTAGCGGTCCGTGGTGAAAGTCCGCCGCAGCACCGAGACGAGCGATGCGCCCGGCTGGCAATGAGCCGAAGAGCCCGAATATCGGGAATATTCGGGCTTCTGAGCGAAGAAGCCAGGCGGGATGCAGCGTTCGAGCCCCAAGGGCTGGCTTCGCGCTCGAATGCCGGCAAACTTTCGCCACGGGCAGCTAGGACCCGGCGAGCGAAGGGTCGCCGCAGGTGCAGTTCGGCTGGTGCACCAAGTAGCCGTCGATATCGTGTGCTTGCGGCCATGGGTTCAGTGGTCACCGGGCGACGTGGGGCCGGCGGCCGCTTCCAGGGTGAGGATGGAGATCTCCGGCGGCACCCCGAACCGCACCGGAATAATGCTCGTTCCGATCCCGGTGTTCACGAAGAGGTGGCGGCCGCCTTCGACGATTGGGCCGCGAGAGAAACGCTGGCCGAAGGAACTGGGGACGATCGGCGCCCCCAGCCAGGGGAAGCGAACCTGGCCGCCGTGGGTGTGGGAGGCGAGGGTGAGGGTGACGCGGGCAGGGATCCACGGGAACACATCGGGACTATGGGAAAGGACGAGAATCGGTTCCGCCGGAGGCGAGTTCAGCCATGTGTCATGCATCGTTTGGAACCTGGGCCAGTAGTTGGGCGATAGTTCGAAATCATCCAGGCCGAAGACGTGGACTTTGACGCCCTCCAGGCTGAGCGTTTTGAAACCCCAGCGAAGAACGGGGATGCCGGCGCGCGCAAAGGCGCGTTCGACACGCTCCACGCCGAGTTCGCGATCGTGGTTGCCGATCACGGCCAGGTGGCCGTGGCGGGACCGGGCGGTGGAGAGGATCAACGCGATCTGTTCGGGTTCCATGAACGTACCCCCGAGCATGCCGTGGATGACGTAGTCGCCGAGCCATACGATGAGATCGGGTTTCTCGGCTGATATCCGTCGGACCATTTCTCTGAGCTTGCTCTCGTCAATGAAAGGAGCGCCGCCGTGAATATCGCCGATCGCGGCGATCTTGAAGCCGTCGAGACTCGCCGGCCACCCCTTTGGGCTCAGGCGGTAGCCCACAACGGCGAGGGAATCGGGCACGATCCAGAACGCCTGGGCGGCGAGGACTCCCATCAGCGGGAGGAGCGGAAGGGCGAGAAGAAGGCGCCGGTGCAAAGCGGGACGAAGGAGCATCGCGGGCGAGAGTGTAAGGTCCGCGGTCGAATGTCGACTGCGCCTGCCATGGAGTTCCTTACCTCGCCTCACCTCGAGCGTATCGCAGGCCTCTCCCATGGATTCGGAATGCGGTTTGCCGGACCGCGCGCGGAAGCCCGCGCCGCCGCGCGCACCGCGTTTGAGGCCTTCGGGGAGGTGTTCTTCCTGAGGCAGGTTCACGGCGGTGCGGTCGCGATGCCGCCCTGGACCGAGCCGCCCGACGCCGACGCGAGCCGGACCGACGACGCGGGGGTTCTGCTCGGGATCGAGACCGCGGACTGCCTTCCCATCCTCATCGTCGATCCCGCCCAAAGGCGGGTGGCCGCGGTCCACGCGGGCTGGCGAGGCACGGTGGCTCGAGTGGCGCAGGCGGCGGTTCGTTCCCTGGTCGCGGCCGGTTCCGATCCACGGCAACTCGTGGCTTCACTCGGCCCGGCCATCGGTCCTTGTTGTTACGAGGTGGGGCGTGATGTGGAAGAGGCGTTTGGAGAATCAGGCTGGCGATTCTTCACCCCCGGTCCGGGCGAGAAGAAGTGCGTCGACGTGGCCGCCGCGAACCGCGCTCAACTCGAAGAATTGGGCATCCCCGAAGTAAACATCGATCGCGTGGACTTTTGCACGCGTTGCCGCGAGGATCTGTTCTTCTCGTACCGCCGGGAGCGCGAAGCCTCCCCTACGGGGGACGGCGCCAACGCCGGCCGGATGATCAGCGTCGTGGGTTTTTCGCGGCCAGCTTGACGAAGACGGCGGGGTCTAGCTCGCAGGCGCGCCAGAAATACCACGCGGCCACCGAGGAGTAGGGCGAGAAGCGACGGGAGTACGGTGCGGCCTGTTTCGGGTTGGGCAGGGCACGTTTGCCGAACGTGAACCCCAGCCCTTTGCGCACGCCGAAGTCGAGAACCGGCCACACGTCGGGCCGACTCAAACCGAAGATCAGATACATCTCCACCGTCCAGCGTCCGATTCCCCGAACCTTCGTCAATCGTTCGATCAGTTCTTCGTTTGAAAGACGCAGGGCCTGAGTCCGCGTCGGCACCACGCCGTCGAGGGCGTGCTGGGCCAGGCTTTTGATGGCCAGGAGCTTGGCGCGCGAAAGTCCCGCGGCCCGCAGGGGCGCGTCCTCGGTCGCAAGCACGTCCTCGGGCGATGGAAACGGCTTCGGAGCGTAGATCGCAAGGACCCGGCCGAGGATGGTGGCCGCGGCCCTCCCATTGAGCTGCTGGTAGACGATCGACTGGGTGAGCGCCTGGTATGGAGGCAAGGCGTGCATCTCGATGGTGCAAGGACCAACGTGCTCGATCAGGCCGGCCATCCGCGGATGCGCGGCCTTGAGATGGTCGACCGCCGCGCTTAAGTCGAAAGCGGGCGGCTTTGTCCGTCGTTCCTTCACTGACCCTCGATCTTGACCCGTCCCACGAAACCCACGGGCTCGCCTTTGGTCACGGGCGGCGTCGCGACCACATACAGCATCACTCCCGCAAAAGGCGCGCGCACTTCGGCGAGCACGCGGCCCGAAGCGTCCTTCACGCGGCCCACGAGCGAACCCGCGACCACCGAGTCCTTCTGATCGATCACGTGCTCCCAAACGCCCGTTTCCGGCGAGATGAGAACTTCGGACTTGTCGATCCATACCGGCTTCTCGACCTTCACCGAGGGCATCGGCAGGATGCCGAGGTGGTTGATCACGGAGATGACTCCCCTCAGATGCAGCTCGACCGAGGTCGGGTCGGTGCGACCGAGGCCGCCGGCCTCCGTGGTGATCGACGGTTTCCCGCGCAGGATGCCGGTCATCGCGGTGAAGCGTGAATCCTTCACGTCCTTGGGGCGCGAGTGGTCGATAACAATGTGATCGAGGCCGTAGGCGAGGTTCAGCTCCTTCGACTGCGCGTCGACCGCGGGGTCATTGCCGGTCATCCAGTACGAATAGGGCCGCAGCGACTCGTTGCCATCGCCCGAGTGCATGTCGATCACGTGGGTCGCCTGGTCGATCACCTCGCGGGTGATGGCTTCGGCGATCCTTTCACTGATGGTTCCATCCTTTTTCCCGGGATACACGCGGTTGAGGTTCTTGCCGTCGGAGGATTGGTAGATCCGGCGACCGTAGAAAGTCTCCGGGTTCGCCATGTGAACGAGGATGACGCTGCCCTTCATCCTTGCGGGATCGAGCCGGGGCAGCAGTTTCGGCAGGGCCAGGATCGAGGTGTACTCGTACCCGTGCGTGCCCGCGACGAGAGCGAGTGTCTTCCCCGGTTCCTTCCCGTGCACGACGCTTACCGGGATTTCGAGACCCTTGTCAACACCGTCGGGAATCCGGATCATGCCCGTCGCCTTGGTCCCGCGCGCGGCCGAAACGTCGCCAACCTTAAGCGTGTCCTGAGCGAAAGCGCACGGCGCAAGGCCGAGCAGAGCAATCGAAAGCAGTTTCTTCATGTGGTCCTCCAGAAAGCTGGAGAGACGCTACACGAACCCATAAAGCAGAGTCGCGCTGATCGACATTTCCACGGACACAACGAAGTCCCTATCGGCCTGGGGCAACTGAGTGCAGGCCCCATTTACTTCGGCCGCAGCGACGGGGGTTTAGGGGGCGGGGGCGTTC
>Ga0163154_10009574_pt1 | contig 11009 bp, 2 predicted proteins | sample OliLakLV19MP9P1_FD_148649 | JGI IMG/M metagenome (GOLD analysis project Ga0163154, IMG submission 148649) | Freshwater microbial mat bacterial communities from Lake Vanda, McMurdo Dry Valleys, Antarctica - Oligotrophic Lake LV.19.MP9.P1 | ecosystem: Environmental > Aquatic > Freshwater > Lake >...
ATGGCTTTGCTAGCCCAGGCAGCAACACATCAACTTAAAAACAAATTGCCACAACCATACAAACAATGGGATGCCAATCACATGGCACAACAAATACTCACCAATATGGAAGGAGATATCAGGGTTGAAGGAGATACCATTATTGTAACCTACTACAGGGATCATCAGGATTTAGGGCTGGCCCAATATTACCAGAACCTTCCACAAATACTCGAAAAGGAAGGCATCAATCCTAAAATACCGTGGCTCTTCGATTTTAAACTCGACTTTAGATTTAAATGACTAAAATAAATTACAGCTATAAAATCCTTGATAACTATCGGATTTAAAATACAGCCCTGCTATACAGGTTAGTTAAAAAATCACCTGGTAATGATTACCTTTTTTATCGTTATCTTATAACCAGTATTTAATTGAATTATATACACACCAGCAACCAAGTTACTAACATCAATGTTTCTCACATAGTTTTTGCCGGCTTCGGACACACCGTTATTAATTTCTATCACCCGCTTTCCATCAATAGTTAACAGGGTTATTTTTGCAATACCTGTAGTAGCCGGAACAAACGAAAGCCTTACATTATTAGAAGCCGGGTTTGGATTAACATCCATTTTATCTTTACTAATCAAGACTTCCCGAATTATTGCGCCAAGTGATGCTGTACTTGTTATTGCCCTGTTTACAACAGATGAACCAGCTGGTATACAAGCTGTAAAAGCATTTTGATTACTTGAGCTACCGGTGTAATTACTACCGCCGTTTCCAGTACCACCTCCAACAATATATGCAATTACTGTGGCAGGTGTACCTGCACGATAGGTTCCGTTAATAGCCGTTACTGCACCCGGAGCAGCAATAGCACTATATGCAAATTGAGGCTGATAAGCTCCCATCGCATAAGACCATTGATCACTAAAGGATTTGTTAGAGTAGAACATTCCTTTTACAACAGAATTAGCTTTACTGTTTCTTGCTGCAAATCCATTGCTTGAGTTAATGATGGCACCGCTCACAAAAATATCAGAGGTGCTGGCATACCCTACAGGAACTTTGGTAATCCAGGTATTGGTAGCTGCATCAAAGTTTGTTATGGGTGATGAAACGCCGTTATCAGCAATAATTTTACCATTCGGGATTGCCAGGTTGGTTACAGTGAGATTGGAAATTACACTGTTTAAAGTAATATCACCAGCCCTGAATATTAAGTAATCCCCATCTGCTACCAGTTGACCACTCACCTTTACCGTTATGTTCAACCATAAACTTGTAGCAGTACCGGGATTAGATGTACTCACAAATTTTGTTGCATCATGAGTAATTAAGCATTGGTTAGATGTAACGGTTAACGCACCGTTTACAAAACTATAAGCATAATTTGAAGAAGGGGACAGCGTTCCAATACCGGTAGTAATCGGGTAAGTTGGAGGGCTTACCGGGCTGTATTGTGTTGCTGTTGTAATAGCTGATGGAATGCCTGTTCCATTCATACCTTTTATACCGCTGCTTATTGAATCTTCACCATTAACAAACCCGCTATAACTCACGGTTAATACAGGATTGTTTTCGCCATATTTCCGTGTTTTATCATCTGCCCTTACTGTTAAAGGCGCTTTATTGATCACACCGTTGGTGCTATTGGTTAGCGCTACATTATAATTAGCTACCATACTCGTATTTAAGGCATCTACTATAGATACCACGGCTGGTGTCAATGTCTTACCGGTGCCCTGGTTCTTATTATCATAGGTTTCACTAAATACTGCTATATCGCCACTTGCCAATGTACCGGCAGTAATTGTCGGCAGCGCAGTCGCACTGAGGGCGCCATTATAGGTTTTTGTATTTGCTGCTGCGGTTACTATTATGTCACGTTTATTTATTACACCATTGTTGCTGCTGTTTAAAGTTACATTGTAGTTAACCATCATGCTTACATTTAAAGCATCTACTATCGATACTACTGTAGGAGTCATCGTCTTACCGGTGCCTTGGTTCTTATTTTCATACGTTTCTTTAAATACTGCAACGTCAACACCTGCAAGACTTCCGGTTGTAATGGCCGGAAGCGCTGCTGCATTGATTACACCATCATAAGTCTTTGTATTTGTTACAGCAGTTACTGTCAAATCACGCTTGCTGATTACACCGTTATTGCTATTGGTTAACATTACAGTATAGTTAGCCGCAACACTTACACCTAAGGCATCTACAATAGATACAACTGCAGGAGTCATCGTCTTGCTGCTTCCCTGGTTCTTATCATCATACGTTTCATTAAACACTGCAATGTCTCCACCTGACAGGCTTCCGGCTGTAATGGTGGGAATAGCTGCTGCACTTGTAGTGCCATCGTAGATTTTTGAATTTGGCGCTGCAGTTACAGTTATTTGGGCTTTAGTGATATCCACTTCGCCCAAGCCATAGCTTATATCAAAATTAGGGTCAACTAAAACGCCAGGAACCAGGTATTGCTTGCCAATATCGAGACCGGTGATCATGTTAACACCAAACATAGAACCAAGCCATGCATATCCTGTACCATCGTTGGTAGCGTCATCACTGTCTAAAATAACCCCTGTATTATTATCAGCCGCATCGGCACCCAAGGCTATGCCGTTGGCACCCCTGAGGATAGCACCGTTGGCGCCCCTTAGTATTGCTCCATTAGCGCCTCTTAGTATTGCACCATTGGCACCCCTGAGTATGGCTCCATTAGGCCCCCTAAGAATAGCACCGTTGGCTCCTCTTAGAATAGCACCATTGGCACCTCTGAGAATAATGCCGTTGCTTATTACATTAAATGAAAACGTACTTACAGTAAACTGAACCAGATCACCATTGTCCATCTCAATTAGTGAACCGTCCGGTACCGGAACATCGGAACCATTTACAACAGTTACCAATATTTCATCAGTTCCATTCGCACCTCTAAGAATGGCGTTTGTTAATATCCTGTTAGTTGTGCCACCAGGCAAAGTAACCAGTGAACTACCACTTCCATCAACAGTAATGGTAAGTCCATTTGCACCTCTAAGTATTCGGTTAACAACTTTATTCAAGGAAATGGTACCGCTTGCATCGCTTACTATAATAAACCATTCACCATTTATATACTGAGCAAGGTCGGTTGAAGGCGGGTCTGTTATTATTTCAGCATCTGTTATCTGTACCAACGAGCCACCAACTATTGGAACCAGCGGGCCACCCGTACCACTTACGGTTTGGGCTAAGGTACCACTAAGAACTTTAGAAGTCAAGATAATACCAGGCATGTTTTGCACGGGCAACTCTACCAAGCCTGAATTAATATCATCGCTGGATAATGAAGCAGCACCTAATAAGGCCTTAGCTTTAATGCCTGGATACGCTGAGAAAAACCTGGCTGTTGAGGAATTTAATGAATAATTATAAATTGATTCTGATGCCACATCTACCAGGTATTGAACATTTAGGTTGTTCCGTAACACGGCAGCATCTGTAATTGGTACCAACGTATTATTATTTGATAATGTAAACTTCCGGGAATTGTTTACAGCATTAAAGCTTGCAACCATATTCATGTTTAGAAGCTTTGTAAAGTCGAGGATGGTACCGTTTATTTGTTGCTTTTTAAAATCCTTGATAACTGCGAGTGCATTACCGGGTAAATAGGCTTCGTGATAATTTCTGATGATGGTCTCCAGTGCAACCGGATCAGCTACATTGCTTTTATTAAAATCATACTTAAAGGTAACCTTGCCTAAATTCTTACCATAGGTTATAGTTTTATTATCCGGGGTTACTCTTAATGGCATTTTTGCTATTGTAACTGTGCCATCAGTAAACTTATAATTGTAGTTTTTCTGGAATTCTACATCAGCAACATTAGTCGGGTCAAAAATTCTGGTTACATTAATAGCGTAGGTGCCCACATCACTGATAGAAGTTGCCGCAGTTGTTACGGTCATGCTGGCAAGGCCAATATCCTGCAATGTAACTGTAGTATCCTGCAGCAACTTGCCATTTACCCTGATAATTTTATCGGGTATTACAAGGGTTTCACCGTATTTCTTGTTGATACTAACTGCATCAACCGTAACATAGGCACTAAAGAAATACTTACTGTTAGAAAAGCCACCATCTTTCCCATTGGTTCCCGATTTTGGGGCTGTATAAGCCTTAAGTTCCGGATTTCCAATGCATGAACTTACTGTTACGGATACAGCACCTGAATTAATAAAAGTTGGGATAATAATGGTAGAATCACCAGGCCCTTTAATTAAATAGACTACTGTATTGCGGCTGAAATTTTCACCCGTAATTGTTACGGTAAATGAAACACCGCTGCAAGGTTTAATACCCGCAGGCACTACCACATCAATAAGTGTAGCAGTAGGTGCAGCAAATGTCCGCATAGCAGAATCAGCATCTACCAACCCATAGCCGGATATAAAATCAAATTTGCTGGTAGCTGTAAGATTACGGGCAGCTTCCATATCTACTGCTGTTAGCTGTAGTAAATATTTTATTTGATCGGGTGTAGATAAAGACACATCCTGATCAAGAAATTTTTTCTTACCCTGCATAATTAGCGCAGCCACCGCTGCAGCATGTGGCGCAGCGGCAGATGTACCAAAGAAATTGGAGTAGCCATCCAGTGCACTATTTGGATAATCCTGTCCCATTTTAACTGTGGTGTTTACACCATCTGGTCCAACGATCTCGGGTTTATATCTAACTTCCCCTTCGGTTTTTGTTCCTCCAACAGAAGAGAAAGATTCGATAAGTGGTACGGTGAGATAAGGGGGCGCTTTGTCATAACGGGAAGCCCCCACAGCTATTGCCCCAGCGGCATTTGCTTGGCCAACAACTGTTGATGAACCTTCATTGTATTCCAAAATTTGCACATCACCTCTATAAATAACATACTTGATTCGAGCGGGATTGCCAGTTGTAGTATTATTTACTATAAGAAAATCGGCATCAGTTGTAGTATTGATAGTGAAAGGCAATATTTCAACCGGATCTCCATTTTTATTGTCCCTGTTAAACCCCTTCAAACTTGTACCATTGCCGGAATTTGATCTCCAATACATATCAATGTCATAATTGGTTCCCTGTAGTTCACCATTAGAGTAAATATTATCCACCCATTGTAATACGATGGTATAATTACCCGGAGCCAGTGTGATGCGTTGAAATATATCACCGCCGCCAAAATCATGCGCCTTTAACCCTGCAAAACCTGCCAGAGCGGCATCAACAGGCGCAAAGTCTTTTTCATAAGACTTATTTCCAAAATTGCCCGCTGAAGAAAAATAAGTTACCCCTTGTGCCTTAACATAATCTACTGCCTTAGCCACTACACCATCCTTAAGAAATGGCTCAGTAAAGTAAGACAGATCATCCACAATTACTTTACAACCGGCAGCAGCTAACTGCTTAATTCCTGTAGCAAAGTCACCGGCAGTAAAATAACCGGTACGGAAATATAGTTGAGCACCGGGTGCCACATCATGTACTATTTGTGCCATGGCTCTTCCCTCATCCGTACTTCTAATAGGATAATCCTGGAGGACGGTAACTGCAGAAATATCCCCGTTTGAAAGATCCTGTGCAGCTGTATTTGTTATAAATGTTTGTGCTATAGGGTTTGTTGGTGTTGTAATTGGTTGAAGCGGTAAAGTTGGGGTAGTAGCGCTGGTAATAGTTGCAAAACTATTTGAAATAATACCCACTTTAATGCCAGCCCCATCTATTTTATAACCAGAACGCACCAGGTTTGAACGCATGGTTGTATCGCCGGCGGAAGTAACAAGACCACCACTATTGGAGATAGCCTCATAAAAAGGTCTGCAATAATTGATATAGTCATACAACTCATTAAGTTTTAATAAATTAATGATTGGATAATCTCCTGTAATAACTATTTCTTTTTCCCCCAGGCCATTTTCGCCATTTGTAACTATGTTGATTAGCCCGTAACTTATTGGAGTTGTCTGTTGAAGGAGATTTAATACATAATCATAATTACTAATTTTGACAATGATGTCTATCCTCACATATCCATCCTTAATTATAAAGAATGGCGAAGGCAGGCCTGTTGGGTTGTTCCAATAAATAGAGGTCAATTCCGAACCAATGAGTTTGTTTACTTTGTTAGACACTAAAACCTCATCTGTTGAAGTACAACCGACAGCGGATCTCAAATCTAGTTTATAGATGCCAGGTGCTTCCACATTAATAGAAGCCTGGTTGTCTGCAGTTGAAATTAATCCGCCGATAGGCGCTGTCCACTTAAATGTAAATCCAGTGAGATCTGATTTACCAATTGTTGTGATTCCATCAAAATTATATGGTTTATCAGGCCCTGCTGCATCAACAATTGCAGGTAATGCATTTACTTTAACTGACGAAGTTGTATTGCTGCATCCGGTAGAGGTTTGAGTAAATGCAAATGTAACACTACCATCGGCTACACCGGTAACCACACCGGCATCTGTTACGGTTGCAAACAAAATATTGCTGCTTGTCCAGGTACCGCCTGTAGTTGGAGATAAAGTGATTGTACTTGCAACACATACAGAGGCTGCGGCACTTACGAGTGGCAAAGCATTTATCGTAACGGAACTCGTAGTGGCACTACATGTTGTTGTTGAATTGGTAAACTTAAACGTGGCTGTTCCTGCCGCAACTCCTGTTACAACTCCTGCATTGGTTACGGTGGCTTTTGTATTATCGCTACTTGTCCATGTTCCGCCTGTAGTTGGTGATAATGTTATAGTTGAACCAATACAAACTTGAGATACAGCACTAACAACTGGTAAAGCATTTATCGTAACGGAACTGGTAGTGGCACTACATGTTGTTGTTGAATTGGTAAATTTAAACGTGGCTGTTCCTGCCGCCACTCCTGTTACAACTCCTGCATTGGTTACGGTGGCTTTTGTATTATCGCTACTTGTCCATGTTCCGCCTGTAGTTGGTGATAATGTTATAGTTGAACCAATACAAACTTGAGATACCGCAGTAACAACTGGTAAAGCATTTACGGTAACACTTACAGTATTTGATGTTGTAGTTCCACAGGAGCCACCCACTAATACATCATAATTGCCGGCATCCGAGTTTGTTGGATTTGTAAAGGTAAGCGTTGAAGTTCCCTGACCGCTAATCGCTCCTGCGTTTGTAACTGCACTTCCTCCTTTTCTCCAGGAATAAGTTAATCCTGTTCCGGTGGCTGTAACACTTATGGTTCGTATACCGCTTCCGGTGCAGGTTGCAGCCGGTGGGGCGGGTTGTGCTGTTATTGCCGGGGTTAAACAAGTATTAACAGTAGCAGGGGCATAAACAATAGTTACGCCATCCTGAATATTTACCTGGGTACCGCTCCACAATGCGCCTTGAACTGCCATAGCAGGACCATTTGGAGTACCGATTTTGATGCCAGCATAGGGAACCCAAACTGATCCAAACCAACTGGAAGTATTACCATTACCGTTAGAGCCATTCGACATACTAAAAGCTACCGTTCCATCGCTGGTATTTGTTAAGCCCTTACCTTGTACCTCTGTGAAAATCCGGGTAGCAGATCCGCCGATAATGCTGCAACTCAATCTATTCAAAATAACATCACCATATACATAAATAAGAAAATTACCGGTGGTAGTAGAACTAAAATTAAAAACGAGTTTGCTGTTGGGGCCGGTAGCTGTAATTGACTTAAAAACATAAACGCCGGGGCCATTTAATGTAACGGTAGTATTTCCACCGATTGAAAGGGTACCATAATTACCCGGACCAATTGGACCTGATGTAATATTTGTTGTTGTTGCCGGAGGAAAAGCTGTAATAACAGGCATTACGGGAGGAAGAATCGGGAGCTTGGGTGTACCGGTTCCTGCTTTTGTATTAGTTCCCAATGTATAGGTTGTGCTTGAAGGGTTTGTAACGATTCCTGATACAGTTCCTCCGCCTATTACAATATTTCCGTTGATATCAATATTGCCGCTAAAGTTTTCACTTGTTCCTGCCGAAAAAACAGTGCCAGCTGCTGGTGTGATATTGTTAGCTGCTGTTATTTTACCCGTCACCACATTACTGTTGGCCAATACTACCGTACCGCCGCTAAAGATGTTTGTTATATTGGTACTTGTCCCAGCAATCATATTTCCAACTGATTTTACCAGTGTGTAGCTACCAATAGAGCCTCCCCGGATACTGGAATTACCAACCTGAACACCCAAACCAGGTGATGCTGGCGCTGTTTGACCTTGCTGCAGACTACTGCTTGCGCCCCCCCAAATTACATAATCTGTAATGCCGGTAACGGGGGTTTGTGCATACAATACTGTAGCTGATAAAAAGTTTACTAATAGTAGAATTAATAAAATTCTTCTTGAATTTGTAGTAGATGTAGATTTCATAAAAAGGTTATTAAATGCGTTAGATTTATTTTAATAAGCTTTTCAAAGGGCTAACAGGAAATTAAAAAACTTAATATTCAAAAATTTTTTTTGATTAAATTTTATGGGATATTGACTACTACCAGCAAGATTATAGCCTAGGGCTTTGGACTGCTCGGGCAGATTTTTAGAAGAGATATTGATGGACTGTGATTTTAAACAACACTAAATTAATATTTTATTGTGAATTAAAAAAATTGTCCGCAATACTACCACTTCATTAGTTTTTGTAAACGTACTTAACTGTATTAATAAAAAAATGTTTTAAGGACGAACAGGGCCAAAAACTGTCCGGGAATAGGGAAATATTTATCGGCGGTTACAAAATAGTAAGCTTGCTGTTTTGCAGAAGCTTATTTTTTAGACAAAAGTTGGATAGTGGGTTAATCCTGCAAACCGGCAGGCTGCCGTTTTTTATGATATAGTAAAATGGCAGCTATTGGTACTAATAAATTAAAAAAGAACGAATGACTATCCGCAATTAGGAGCAACTTCAACAAAAGGAAATTGTAGAGCAGTAGTTTTATCAAAACCTGCTTTTGTATTTTTTCAGTATCGTAGACAGCATCCCGTTATACTATTAGCGTTTACTAATATGGTGCAATACGTTTAGAAGGTAAAGCACGGTTCAGGTATCAATTCACTTTCCCTTTCTATTTATTCAGTAACAATTTGAGAAGTTCTATTTACAATTTATTCCAGCAGGCTGTCACTGCAAAGAGGAACAAATTAATATCACATCGTATGTTATCTTTTGTGAGTAAAAAGCAAAACCGTTTTATAAAAATTACCTGCCGCTGAATTATCTTCCGTTTAATTATGTTACAACTAATTTATTAAAATACTACTAGAAAAAAATTAGGGTAATTTTTAGATCATTGTTATGCATTTTCGCCAACCAAACTAATTTTATCTCACTGCCAATTCATCGGTTAACTGTGCATTTAAACCAAGGCGCAAACTACCTTACTTTATCAATCATTTAGGCATCTTTATCAGGCGAATATATTGTTGCATCCAATCCTTCGTGCAAGGTTTGCAGCAACACTTCGTGACCGCTTTCACCCACCAGCAAAACAGTTTCTCCTAAAAAAAGCCCTTCCTCTTCTTCCAGCTGTACGCCGATGATTTTATCACCCAACAAAGGCTTCCAAACCAGGCTATTGGTAGCAATACGACTATCGTATTGTATTAATCCATTAAACTCTGCCTTTAATTCTTCATTGGTTTTTTTTAAGTCTATAGCAGGGATAACCTGTAAATCACCTGCCGTTTCTTCTTTTGTAATAAAAACCGGCAGACCTTTCACAAACCTGATTTCAATATATTCAAGAAATCTGAACTCTTCGTTTGGCACCGCCTTGTTTGCCCAATAATGATAAATAACATCCTTGATACGCTTGTTCTCTATTTGTTTAAAACAGGCCAGTTGCTCAGTAGACAAATACATTTGTGATATGATTTTTTAGTCGGCGAATATAAATAGAAATTAGCAGCAGGGGTTAATTCTTATGTTCAACTATTGCAAAGCTGGTTTTATTGGAGTGGAACAATTGGGTAAAAAAAATATAGCAAGTCCCACAGGCGCAGGACTCCGTACTGTGGCTCTTTGTTTCTGATCCATAAATTTTTTAGCTGCTGCAATATTATACGGGCATTCGTAACAGGTAGACACCGGACGGAGTCCGGCGCACGATAAAAATTGTCTGAACCGGGATTTTTGTGATTTTTTTGATTACTATGAAAATACTATTAATACGCAGCTATTAATAACAGGTAGAAACCGCACAGTGCTGCCCCATCAGGCGCAGGACTCCGTACTGTGGCTCTTTGTTACTGAGCTATAAATTTTTTATCTGCTGCATTAGTATACGGGCATTGGTAACAGGTAGACACCGGACAGAGTCCGGCGCCTACTGAAAATTGTCTGAACCGGGATTTTTGTGATTTTTTTGATTACTATGAAGCTACTATTAATACGCAGCTATTAATAACAGGTAGAAATCGCACAGTGCTGCCCCATCAGGCGCAGGACTAAGTCCTGTGGCTCTTTGTTACTGAGCTATAAATTTTTTAGCTGCTGCATTAGTATACAGGCATTAGTAACAGGTAGACAACGGACGGAGTCCGGCGCATGATAAAAATTATCTGAACCGGGATTTTTGTGATTTTTTTGATTAATATGAAACTACTATTAATACGCAGCTATTATTAACAGGTAGAAACCGCACAGTGCTGCCCCATCAGGCGCAGGACTAAGTCCTGTGTCTCTTTGTTACTGAACTATAAATTTTTTAGCAGCTGCATTAGTATACAGGCATTAGTAACAGGTAGACACCGGACGGAGTCCGGCGCCAGATAAAAATTGTCTGAACCGGGATTTTTGTGATTTTTTTGATTACTATGAAACTACTATTAATACGCAGCTATTAATAACAGGTAGAAATCGCACAGTGCTGCCCCATCAGGCGCAGGACTCCGTCCTGTGTCTCTTTGTTACTGAACTATAAATTTTTTAGCAGCTGCATTAGTATACAGGCATTAGTAACAGGTAGACACCGG
>Ga0163154_10009583_pt1 | contig 11001 bp, 9 predicted proteins | sample OliLakLV19MP9P1_FD_148649 | JGI IMG/M metagenome (GOLD analysis project Ga0163154, IMG submission 148649) | Freshwater microbial mat bacterial communities from Lake Vanda, McMurdo Dry Valleys, Antarctica - Oligotrophic Lake LV.19.MP9.P1 | ecosystem: Environmental > Aquatic > Freshwater > Lake >...
CAGTCGCCAGCGGGCTGGTTGTCTCGATCCCTTTGAATTCAGGGCTGCATTCGAACTGAGTGGGTGGCAGGGTTAGGGAAATACACCCCGGTCTCGATCCCTTTGAATTCAGGGCTGCATTCGAACTCATCGACTGGTGCGAGGTCGAACGAAGGTAGGAGTCTCGATCCCTTTGAATTCAGGGCTGCATTCGAACCAAAGGCGACCGCAACCGGCAAAGATTTTTCCGTGGTCTCGATCCCTTTGAATTCAGGGCTGCATTCGAACCAATAGGGACCGCCGTAACGTGGTCGAACGACCCAGTCTCGATCCCTTTGAATTCAGGGCTGCATTCGAACTGACGTCCAAGGATGACTTCGCGCCTGCGATGGCGTCTCGATCCCTTTGAATTCAGGGCTGCATTCGAACGGTCGACGAGCGTCAACTCGCACAACGTAGTGTCGTCTCGATCCCTTTGAATTCAGGGCTGCATTCGAACAACTGCCATACGAATCACTCGAATCACTGGTAGCGTCTCGATCCCTTTGAATTCAGGGCTGCATTCGAACCTACTGGAGAAACACCATGATTGAATTCGGTGTAGTGTCTCGATCCCTTTGAATTCAGGGCTGCATTCGAACTACCACCGCAATGCCAAGGAGATCGCTGTGCAACGTCTCGATCCCTTTGAATTCAGGGCTGCATTCGAACTACCACCGCAATGCCAAGGAGATCGCTGTGCAACGTCTCGATCCCTTTGAATTCAGGGCTGCATTCGAACGCAAGTCGTTCCCGTAGTCAAGCCGCTTACCGCAGTCTCGATCCCTTTGAATTCAGGGCTGCATTCGAACGGTCACTAGATAAGTTGAACGATCTATTGACCGTCTCGATCCCTTTGAATTCAGGGCTGCATTCGAACCCGCACTATGCCGAGAGAACCGCTGAAAAGCGCGGGTCTCGATCCCTTTGAATTCAGGGCTGCATTCGAACCCGGGCTGGTAACACAACCGAGGACACTCACATGTGTCTCGATCCCTTTGAATTCAGGGCTGCATTCGAACTGGTTCTCAACGATAACGCCCTGCCCAACGACCTGTCTCGATCCCTTTGAATTCAGGGCTGCATTCGAACTCGGAGAATTGGCTGACCTCGCCAAAATGGGCTACGTCTCGATCCCTTTGAATTCAGGGCTGCATTCGAACGCGCGGATAGCTTTGACTTCGACAGCCTCGTGCTGTCTCGATCCCTTTGAATTCAGGGCTGCATTCGAACGTCCCTGTACGGCAAAGAACAGCAGGCAATAGATGGGTCTCGATCCCTTTGAATTCAGGGCTGCATTCGAACACCTTGCAGAACACGGTAAAGCAGAATCTGTGCTTTGGTCTCGATCCCTTTGAATTCAGGGCTGCATTCGAACTGCGGCATCGTTATTAACAGGAGAAGTAAACATGATCGTCTCGATCCCTTTGAATTCAGGGCTGCATTCGAACTGCGGTGCACAAAAAGCTTTCGAGAAATCAAACGCTTGAAGATTGTAGTCTTCACAGCGCTGACGTTTCGTCGACATATGTATGGTCGCTACAGCTTGGCGACGGTTCAGCGTAGAACGGAATACCCGCCCAAGCCGAACGCCGCTTCCTTGCCGACGTGAAGAAATTCGCCCAATTGGAGATATGGGGCAAATGGGGTGAGATCGCCGTTCAGGGTCCATCGACCTATGGCGCCGCCCAAGGCCATGGATTGGTGCTGGCGGGAGGAATATCTTGTCCAATCGCGCCAGGCGAGGTGCTTTTGGTCGGTGATCTTGGAGGCGGTTTCGGATAGTGGTGCGAAGTCTGTCAGCAGCGGGCCTTCGTCATGGAACTCGGACAGCAAACTGGCGCGTCGCAGTAGTGCCATGAGCAATGTTCTGGCGATCAATTGGTCGGGCCGGAGTGCGCGGCCGTTGTGTTGAAGCCGGAGGGGTGTTGTGAATTCCAACGTCACCGATCCCGAATTCGCGTGGGACCACGGCGTGCATGGCACGGTTGTTTCATGTGGAGCGATGGTGCCGGAGGCCGGGGTGTAAATCTCCAAGTCGGTATCGAGGCGGCAGTGAAGCACGCGAACGATCTCGGCTGTCCCGTCGCCGGCGCCGACACCGCGCGCAAATGCTCTGCGCCAGGCGAGAACGATCAGCGGCAATTCGTCTATGGCGCGCCCCACCAGCACCATGTGAAAGTCAATCGCTTCGCCGGTGTCAAGCACGCGCGCGCCCCACGCGGGAGGCTCGATCACATAAGGCACCGGAATTTGCGTGAATTTCTGCAGCGTGTGCGTTTCCGGTGGTGGGGGTGCGAATATCTTCGGGTATGAGCACGAGCAGAGCAGAGGACATCCCTCGCACTCTTTCTGCTTGGTCATGCACGCGATCTGGCGCAGGGCGTGACCAAACGCCCCGCGCAGCATCGACCCGGCGTAGTCAGGCAGGCGCATCGGGCGAGTGACCTCGAAGACGAAGTGGTAGCGCGCGACCCGGAATTCTTTCAGGCTCATGGCGTCCGCAGTGCGGCCAGCTTGAGCTTCTTGCGTTCGTCCTTGATGTCGATACTGACGACCCTTGGAAGCCATTCCTCGATCGCGTCGGCCGCGGCGGTGCGCTCAGCTAGTGGCCAGTCGGCGGCGAGGCGCGCAAGGTCGCGTGCCCTGGTGTGAAAAACCGCGTTCGGCTTTTCGTGCCCGCCGCGCAGATTCTGGTGACGTTCCGCGAACGCAGCGCGAAACTCCTCGACTTTCCGCAGGCTCGGGCCCATGGAGGCCAGCGCCGCATCCCGTTTCAGGCGTGCGTCTTCTTCGGCCTGCTTCGCATCGGTAGCGGCCTGTTCCTTGGCCTTGCGGGCAGCCAACTCTTCACGCCTGGTGGCCCGACGTTCTTCCAGGCGTACCAGCCGGTCGGCGTGGTCTTCGCGCAAGGCCTGGCTGCGCGCGCTCAGCTTCTGCCGTATCGACTGCATGAGGTGCCCATGCGCGCCATCGCTCGCATCGACCCAGATCCAGCCAAAAGGCAGCAGGCCGGCCGTACCGACCTTGGTCAGGCTGGCAAAGCGCTTTTGCGTGCTTTCCGGCCGGTAGTCGAACTGCTGCTTGCCATCCACAAGCGCGCCAACGATCTTGATGCTGCGCACGCCGTCCAGCGTGACCGACTCCGCGCCGGAATGCCGGCCGACGCGAAGCAGAAAGCCTTGTCGCGCCTGGCGCAGCGCGTGCAACTCGTCAGTCAGCAGACCTTCGATGAGTTTCTTCCATTCCGGGTCAAGGGTCGCGCCAAGCACGTGATGGTCCAGTTCCGCCTGCAACTGTGGAACATAGAACGCATTGCAGGCGTCGCACATCGCGTTCCAGTCGATGCCGCCCAGTTGCTGTGGCCCGAAACGCAGTTCGCCTGAAAACGCGCAAGGAAGCGCGTCGGGAATGGTTTCCAGAAAGAGCTTCAGTTCCGGTCCCGCACGCTCGCCGTCGCGCGGCAAGCGTTTTTTCTTGCTCACCGCATAGAGCACCCGTGTGGGTGGCGTCGCGGCATCGTCGGCAACCTGCGCATCGGCCAGCTGCACCGTCCGGAAGGGGTCGTTCTCGAACTTGCCGGCCTCGTAGCCAAGCACGCGTTGCTGCAGTTCGCGCGCAGCCTGGTTGTCGATCTTGTTGCGGTTCGGGCCTGTCAGCGGCTTGCCACCGTTTTTGTGGTTGAGCCAGGCGGTACGCATGCTGCCCTTGAGCGAGCTGCCAGGCAAGTAGGGCGCGTTGTCCAAGGCGTTGTATGCGGTGCGGGCGATTGGAAAAGCGTTGAACACGGCCTGGCGGGCAGGGCCGCGCTGCGTGGCACGGCCGGCGCTGGTCTCGTAAGCATTGATCACGGCTTCGGCGACTGCCACCTGGTGACAGGCAAGGTTGGCGAAACGCTCGGCGTTGCCCTTGAAATAGGTCTGCAGCGCAGCTATAGGCTCGCGCTCTTCGGACAGTCGCATGAGTTCCTTCCGCTCCTGGTCCGTCAGGTCGTCCACGAGAGTCGCAGGGTCAAGAAGATGCAGCAGGCCTTGACTAATGACGAAATTGCTCGGCTCGTACACATCGTCGCAACCGATGTGCACCGGCGAAAGGGTGGAAATCGACAGCGGCCGCACGGTCGAGATCATGATGCGACTCCCATCGCCAGAGGCAGTGCCGGCGCGTAGCCCTGATGGACGGTGCCTGGCTCGACCTTTGAAAGGCGGCCATCGCCACCGATGCCGGTGCCAACGAATACCCGGGGCGTGAACGGTCCACTTGGAGTCAGCACCGCTCCAGTGCCTGCCAACAGGATCGGGGTCTTGAACGGATTGCCGCCCAGCGCATGCAGGTTGCCGTGGCGGCCGAACCGCGTCAGCACCCGCCAATAGCTGCGTTGACGGTCGAAGTGCCCGCCGCGTGGAACACAGGGCGCGAGCGTCCAGTGCCCATCCGCGCCGGGAGGCGGTGTACACGCGAAAGGGACGATCGTTTCCAACAGGAACTTACCCAAGCCGACGCTGGCATCGCGGCCGAATCCGCTGGCTCCGATGGCGGTCAGGAGGGCGCCTACTTCATCTGGCGTTGCGCGTGCATCGTCCAGCCCGAGATAGAGGTCCATACGCTGCCCAGGGGCGTGAAAGATCGTCTGCGTCGTGTAGGGTGCAAATTCTCCCTCGCCGGTGGTGCCGGTCAAGCGGTTGAGCGTGTTGTGCATCTGAGTGGCAGCCACCGGGGCCATTTTTTCAAACGCGACCGAGTCGTCCACGGCGCTACCCAGCAGGGCGGCGAGGCTGTGCGTTTGTTCGCCCAACGCGAATTTGTCGACTGGAATCCAGCGCTTGCGCTTCGCGGCTTTGCGCGCCGCGGGATCTATCAAGGGTTCGAAGTGCTGCGGCAGCGAGGGCTTGGGCAGGTATCCAGCCGGGAAACCGTCTGACACCACCAGCCAGGGTTCGCCGGCGGTGTAGCCGGCAATTCGGCGTACCAGTTCAGCATCGCCACGCGCCGCGCGCAGCGCCCAACACATTTGCCCGAACAAGGTGTCGCCTGTCAGGGGTGTACCCAGCGGCGTCTGTAGCTTAAGCGTCGCCCGGTGGAGCGTGTGCGTCATGACGTCAGGCAGCCGAGGCGAACAGCTGAATGGCGTCGAACCGGGGCTGCAGCGGTTCACCATCGAGCGCCAGTTTCGACAGTACGACCTTGCCGTAACCGCGCGAACCAGATCCGCCGAGGCTGTCGGCCTCGAGCAATTTGAGCCCTTCGAGCAGCAGGGGCAGCAGGTCCTCCCCGTCGACCACTTTGAGCGAAAGCCGGAAGTTGAATTCCGCCCCGGCGATAACGCGCTCGGTGAAACGCGGATGCTCGGCGACTCCGGCGATCCGGTTGATGGAGTTCTCGCTTTTCGCTTCCGTGGCGAGGATGTTGCGCGCACGCACGGCAGCCAGCCAGGCCGGATCGAGTGCGCAATCCCAGAATGCCAGGCGCGTCGGCCCGATCTCGGCCACCACGCGATCCACGTCTTTGCTTGGCGCACCGCCGAAGAGGCGCAGCAGGTTGCGCGCGTCATTGTTGTCGACCTTGGACAGGTGTTCGAACGAGAACGGCCTGCCATTCGAAGCAGTCACCAAACCCAGCTTCCACTCCAGCAGGCTGCGGACCTTGCCCTTGAGTGACGACCCCGGGATATAGGGTTGCCCATCGAGTGGATTCTTGACCACAGGATTGTCCGTACCACCGATGCGCATATCGGTATCGCCCGCTCCGATGTGCAGGCCGGTCTTGAGCGTCAGGATGCCGGTGACTTGCTTGATCTGTGTCAGTTGCATTTTTCTCTCCTGAATGGTCAGCGTCGCAATGCTTTGAGAAAGCCGAGAACCGCCTCGAAATGGAGACGAAAGTGATTGAGTGCCGTGGCGCTGGTGGTGGCCTTGATGCATTCGCGGAACCAGCGCTCGAATTCGGGCCCGACAAGTTCGCGTCCTTTTGCGTACGCGACTTTGGCGTTGAGCATGCGAATGAAAGCCTCGAACTGCCTGAATTTTTCGGCATCGCCGTCTATGCGCTCCTGCCAGCTGACAAGCTCGTCGTAGAACCGCCGGATCTGAGAAGACTTGTTCATGTTCATTCCCTGCTTCGAATGGCGCGCCTCCTCATCAAGCTTGCGCGCCTGGTCCTCCGCGAGCGTGTCAAACAGCTCGGGGGACGGAATAGCCAGGTCGAAATTCAGTGCCATGGAAGAGTCTCCTTGAAATCAAGTCTAGAACGGCGGTTAATGGAAATCTGAAATGGCAAGCTTGCGGCTTCAATCACGTTGTTGGTAGAGCAAAACGGAAAGCGGCAGGCGGTAACTACCCCGATACGTGCCGAGCGCGCCGCCGATCTCGGCGATTGCGGCCTTCACAATTGCCTCGCGACGCGAGCGTGCACCATCGTCGCCCTTGACCCTGTCGCCGAAGAATCGTGCCAGACGATAGTGCAGTTGGGACCGCCAGAGGGCGTCCTCCGGCCGCCGGCTCGCCGAGCGGTCGGAAAGCTGCAGAAGCGAATAGGTGAGCGAAGTCGAGAAGCCCGCGCCGTGGCGATCGGCCTGCCGCATCAGGTCTTCGAGGGCGCCGCGGTGTTTTCCCATCAACAGGTGCCAGTCATCCCAGGCGACGACGCAGTTCCACAGGGACACCGCGTTCTTTGCCGCACCGTTCCTGGTGTGCGCCTTGGCGGCATCGAGTGCCTGTTCCGCGCTGCGCGCCAGGTGGCGTACCGGGGTCTTCGGGTGCGTCATCACCATCCCCGCGGAGAACGTGACCGCGTCGTTCTGCGCGACGTAGTCGGTAAAGCGCAGACGCATCGCGGCGGCCAGTGCAAGGGTCGACTCCCATGGTCCGATGAGGAAAAAGTCGTCGCCGCCGGCGAACACCGTGTAGGTGTTGCGATAGCGCGCGATGCCATGCTCGTCCTTGCCGTGCTCGCAGAACCACGGCAGCCAGATCGCGAAAAACGCGTTGACCTGGCGCGAAAGCGACGCCATCTTGGCGAAGGTCGGTTTTTCGAGGCCGCGCTGGAACAGCGCGCCGAGATTGTCGATATCCCCCTTGACGGCGACCGTGGCCACTTCGCCGCGCCATTTGCCGTTCTCAAGCAAGCGCTTGTCCTCGCAAGCAATGTGATGCAGGGTCTTGATCGGGCTTTGGCGGTCGAATTCAGCCTCGGCAGCCCACTTGCCGTACTTGTCGGAGACCGCCTGGTCTTCCGCGTCGAAGCGCGGCACGTAACCATTAACGAAGCGCCGCGCATAGCCGCGCCAGATGCGCCCGTCGGCCTCGGGGGCGTCGAAGTCCCACGCGCGCAGCAAGGAACCGTCGCGAACCAGCTCACCGTACTTGCCGGAGTCCGGTTCGTCCGCCACGAACGCCGCCCGGTAGCCAAAATAGTCGAGGCCTAAGGTTGGCAGCGTCGCGCTTTCACGCACGATCAGCAGGCGGGCTCGGCGCGTCAGGGCCTCGCCGATGCTGATCTGGTCATGCGCCAGCCGTGATATGGCGTAGCCGCGCGCTGCCGTCGTTTCAGGGTCGGCGGGATGCTTGCCGTTGATGCGGCAGACGCCGAGATTGTTGTCGAATGAATCGAGAAAGCCGTCGAATGATGCGGTCGCGAAGTCGGCGCAAAGGTCGAACCGCTGGTGCTTGGCATCATCGAGCGCGTCGAACAGCCGGCGGATCAGGTCGCCGAACCGTCCCGCCGCGAAGTCGCTGCAGGAGGCCGGGGTGCACGCGACGCCAACCCCGATGTCGCCATAGGTATGCTTGAGACACCAGGCATCGAGGGCGACTCGGCAGCGTTCGATCGCCTCGCGGGCAGCTTGGGTGTTCGGAGCGACGATCAAAAACTTGCCGGCCGCGTTCACGATCTGCGACGTGGACGGCAATTGGAGTTCGTCCAGGACCCGCAAGGCCGCGGTCTCGGCCAGCAGCGAGACCTGGAACGAGCGTCCGCGCAAGAGTTTGTGGGCGTGCTTTTGGGTGTCGCCACCCTCGGCAAAGATGAAATCCTGAATGCCGAAGAAGTCTCCCTGGATGAGCAGGAATTTCTGCTCGTCCCATCCCTCGCGCACCGCCGTCGCGTTTTCGCTGCCGGCGTCGTGATGCCAGCGCCAAAGCGCGGTCGCCAGGGCGGCTGCCGCCTTGCTGTGGTCGTAGAGGGAAACTTCAGGCTTTATGCCGAACGCGGTAGCCGAGGGCACGGCATGGGTGATCGTCAGCCACAGGCTGTCGAAATGGTCCAGCCACAGCGCCAGGTTGGCCTTGTGGGACTTGGGGATCTTCCTGATCTCCTGCAGCAAGGCATCCCACAGCAGGTGGTATTGCGCCTTGGCGGCGGCATTGTCCCGTGGTGTGCACTGCTCAGCCGGCTGTGGAAAGATGCTGTTCGCGCTCAGCGCCTGCAGCGGATGGCGCCACTTCAGCTCGCCTTCGGCCACCTTGGTCTTGTCAAGCTGCTCAAACAGAGTTAGCAGGCGCGCGCAGTAGTGGTTGTCGCGCTCACGCAGATTGTTGTACTCGGTGTCGAACTTGTCGCGCTCGAAACCGGACGCCACCCGATCGGCCGTGGCGACAATCCATTGCAGGAATGTGTCCGGGACATGGTGGGCGCTCGCGGCATTGACCGCGGAGTCGGTTCGATTGGAGTCGCCGCCATCGGCAAACGGCGCGCCACCCTGGCGCAGATCAGGGAAATGGCCGGTCGCCTCAAGCGCATCCCAGCCCAGGCCGGTGTATGCGGCATGAACATGCGTGTGGTAGCCGCCCTCCTTTCGAAACGGGCAGTAAAGCGTCTTGTGCGCGTCGAGCGTGCCGCCATGATCGATGCCTGCGCGCTCGGCGACCTTGCCGAGGTCGTGCAGAAACGCGGTGAGTGCGATTCGAGAGGAAGCTTCGATCAGATTCATGGCAAGAATTGGGGTTGATCAATGAGAGGGCGACGTATGACAAACGCATTTCGGCAGATGTGCATTCATCGTTTGGAGATTCTGCTGGTCGTCAGGATAGGCGATGTGCCCGCGTACGGCAATGGTGGCAAGCTTGCCGTTTATCGGCGCTCCCGATCTCATTTGTTTTGTTGAGTTCCTTTGGTCTGGATGTCGAAGTGAACGGACTCAGGCGGAATGGTGAGTTGATAGCGGCGCGGGCGGGTGCCGTTGTCGTCGATCAGGAACGGACCGGCACCGGGGCCCAATTCGCGCCTGATCAGGCGACGCAGTTTCGACAGGTGGGTCGAAAAGTAGCTTCCGTCCATGCCTTTCCGGAGGGCGTGTTCGGTATCGTCGAGGTCCGCCGCAGCGCCGGCGATCAGGCGCAGCTCGCGAAGAAAGCGCCGCGCCCAATCCGCGTCGCCGACTTCCTTCTTCGGTGCCGGTAGCGCGACTTCGTGCGCTTGCCGGGCACGAGCGAACGCGCTCAGCAGGGCGAGCTCTGCCGGCGGCAAGCGGAACCATTTGTTTGCGGCACGCACACGGCGGCGCGAAACGTCGATCAGGAGTTCTGGCGGCGCCAGCGAGTTGCGTGCTGCATCCACGGTTTGACTGAAAGAGGCATTTCCGGTCAGCAACGATTCCGGCAAACCATGTCGCAGGCTGACAAACGGGATTTCCGCCAGGGTCACCGTAGCTTTCGCGGTGTCGACCAAGCCGCGGTCGTGCGGCAGTTCCAGGACTTTACTGTAAGGGGTTGGGTAGTAAAAGCCCAAGGTGGACTCGAATGGCTCGGAAACCAAAACGTGAGAAAGACGGTCCTGCTCACGCCCATAGAGAGACAGCGCATAGCCAAGGAAAAATCCCATCGTTTTGCGACCACCGGCGATCGAGACGTGCAGGGCGCAGTCCGAATCGGAGGTCAACGTTCGCATGTGATCGGTGATGAAATCCGCGGCCGCTTTGTTCTCCTCGGGTGTGCGAATGTCGTCCAGCGCGATTCCCGCGGCGTCACGCAGGACATGAATGTTCGAGTCCGAAAATTCAATCGGGGGCAATGCGTAGTCCGCTCTCAGTCGATGAAACCAGCCGGGCTCGAGGGACAACAAGCCAAGCCGCGCCTTCTCGGCACCGCCGCGCGTTGTAATCAGGTGCACTTCGGTCGGCACGAACGCCGGACTGGTCGTCGCCAGCGCGTACAACGTTTCCGTCACGATCTGAGGAGAGAGCCCGGTAACTGCGACCAGGACGCGGCGGCGATAGGCGGAAGGGGGGCGCACGGCTTAATTTGTCGCTATTGGTCTTGCATTCTCGCTCATCCATCAAGGCTAGTCGGGTGTTGGCAAGCTTGCCATTTCGACGTGTTTGTTGAATTAGCGCTACAGACCCGCAGGTGTTCTGCGTGGCCTACTTCTTCGCCGCCTTCTGCTGCGCCGCCGCCGCGTCCAGCATCGCATGCAACATATCCAGCTTGGGCACCTGCGGCTTCGGGTAACAAGCGCGGCTGTGCGTAAGCTTCAGCGCCAACATCGCTTCAACCAGCTTGTAAGTCATCGGCCCCGGATTGATCAGCGGTACCGGCAGGCGCTCGGCCAGCCACAGGGCGGCCTGGTGCATGGTGGTGGAGCCCAGTATCACCACGTCGGCGCCGTCTTGTTCCACGCATTGCATGCAGATCTCCAGCATCTTCGGGAAGACCTTGTCCTCCTTGCCGTCCATCAGGGTGTCGAAACTGGGTTCCACGTCGAAGGAGCGTACCGAGGCGCATTGCGCGGTCAGGCCCCATTCGGGAATGGCTTTTTTGTAGCGCACGATCGCCGGTTTCCATTGCGCCAGCACCGAGAATTTCGAGCCCAGGGTAAGGGCGAACAGCATCGAGGCGCGGCCGGGGGAGACTACCGGGATGTCCAGCACCGAGCGCAGTGCCAGCATGCCGGAATCGCTCATGGTGTCGATGCAGACGGCGTCGTAGCCTTCTTCCTGGGCGCTGGCGCCGGCTTCGAAGATGGCCAGGTCCATCAGGGTCCAGTCGTGCG